>Ga0079046_1000168_pt1 | contig 16807 bp, 15 predicted proteins | sample BED_host_MetaG_FD_76330 | JGI IMG/M metagenome (GOLD analysis project Ga0079046, IMG submission 76330) | Hot spring microbial mat communities from Yellowstone National Park, Wyoming, USA - BED_host_MetaG | ecosystem: Environmental > Aquatic > Thermal springs > Hot (42-90C) > Microbial mats ... | reverse complement strand
TATTGCATTAACAAAAATGGAATGCTCGACTTAAACCTATTTGCAAACACAAGTATTAATTTAACATCTATGTCTATGCCTTACAATTTTAATTTATCTTCATTAATATCATCTCTAAACATACAACCTATAAGTCAATTTAACTTATCTATAATTAAAAGAGCATTAAATGCTTCTTCTGAAATAATAAAATATATAAACGATAACTATGAAATTATTTTACCAAGTTCCTTAGAATTAAACATGACATATAATAACAATGATAGCTATTACAGCATCGAAACACCAAAAATTGCTTATAAAGGATCAAGTACGGCTAAGGAAAACTTGGTCAGTATTAATTACCTAATAGGAAATGTATCTGAAATACTACAGCAAAATGGTTTCAATGAGGCATCAGATAAAGTCTTATCTTTAAACAATATTCAAGTTAAATTAATTGGTGTTGGAGTAAAAGTTAAGCCAAATCAAACAATTATAGGCAACTTAAGCCAAGTTAGCATAACTGTAAATAGTAATTCCAATACAACAACTCAAGAAGCTATAGGTGGAACATTAGCAGTAATTATATTAGCTGCTGTATTAATTATATTAATCAAAAAACACTTATAATTACCGGTGTAATTAATGCTGTATAGCAGAACATTAGCAGTAATACTTATTTTTTCTTTTTTAATCCTCGGATCCTTAATGTTCTCTCTATACGGGATAAACAATAAATTAGATGAAGGGATAATAATAAAATCAAATTCTAATTTAATCTATTATATACCAAGTGACAATAAGCAAATCAGTGTATTAAATAATAATAGCGAAACGTATATAATAATTGGAAAGACTGAATATCAAATTAATCAGCTAGAAAGTAATTTAGCTTGCAGTTACAAAGATTATTACACAGCTATATCAGGTTATTATAATAATCCTTCATTAACAATTTTTTATAATAATGGTAGTTATGTTATATACAACTTAAATGAATCACCTACAGCTCTTTATTGCACAAAAAATGAAGTAGTATTCTCTGCTCTCAAGCAAGTTAATCCATATATAGGCTTCCTAAATCTTAGCAATGGTTTATTAAAAATTTATAAAATAAACATATACTTAGGGACACCGAGCTATATAGGTTTTTATAACAATACATATTTCATAACATTTAACAATAATAATGTATTAATTTTTAATGTAAATAAAAGTTATTTTATATCTTATCCAACATCTGTTAATTTATATAGTACTTTTAGTAACAATGAAAGCATATACTTTATGGGCTCTATGGATAATAATTCAATATACGGATTTTTAAGTAATCCATTTAATAATAATTCTTTTGTTATTGGATTAAACTACTATCAAGGATATATTAATATTGGGGTAAGCAAGTTAAACGGATATTCATTGCTTTATAGACCTTATACCACATCGGCTTATATAATAACCGTAACAGAAAACAGATATATACATACTGCTATGATAGGTTTATCTTACCCATTCTCTTTATACAATTCAGGAACCTATGATAAAGGAATATGGTTAACTGGTTCAATAACAATAAACAACCAAAGCTATCAATTGGGACTATACATTAACGGATCAATTAATGGTTATATTGGATATAAACTTCCAGCTGCATATATATTAACATCATCCCCTATAGTGTCTAATGGATTCTTGAGAAAAGTTAATGTACATTTTGAGATAAACAGCGTAAATATAACTCAAAATGAAGTTAAATATGATAAAATTGCTGGTATATCTAATATAACAAATAACATCGAATTTCAATATTTGAAATTTTACATCAATAAATACATAATATTTGGAGAATACACTTTTATTTCTATTTTTATAGGTTTAATTGTTTATTGCGTATTAGCAAAAAGTTATAGGTGGAAATGTTTTTAGTAAAAGGGAGTTCTATATGATAATATTACATCAGTAACTTCCGGTCTCATTATATATTCTGGAGGTCTTTCTCCCTTCATGATTAAGTTTCTTATTTGAGTACCGCTAATCCTTATTCTATCATTTTCACTATGAGGACATATTTTTTCATTCGCCATAGCATTACATTTTTTACAATAAAATGCCTCCCTTATAAACATAGGCGTTATACCTAAATCTGGGAATTCTTCAAATATTTTCCATGCATCGTAAGGACCGTAAAAGTTACCTACACCTGCGTGATCTCTTCCAACTATTATATGGGTTGCTCCAAAATTTTTTCTTACTATTGCGTGATGAATTGCTTCCTTAGGACCAGCATATTTCATTTCCATTCTTAATATGCTAAATATATAGCTATCCTTTGGAAAATAATTAGTTAATAATGCTTTATATGTATCTACTATTACTTCATCTGTAAAGTCTCCTTTTTTCTTCCAGCCTAATAATGGGTTAATAAACAACCCATCTACAAAAGTTAATGCAGCTTTCATAACATATTCGTGACCTAAGTGAGGCGCATTTCTTGTTTGAAAAGCGGCTACACTTTTTATATTTAGATGATCAAATAAAACCCTAGTATCTTTAGGAAAAAGCCTTACTGATTCGTAGGGTTCTTTGATGTTTTTTAATAAAGTTATAGGTCCCGATAATAACTTATTTTTCATATCATAAACTTTATTAACACCTGGATGCTCACGAGAGGTTGTCTTATAAATATAGTAAGCATATTCTTTTTTATCCCATGAATATATTTCCTCTACTCTTATAATAGCTATGGCTTCACTGTTATGCATTAATGAAACCTCATCACCTTCCTTTATATCTTTCAATTCGTTTTCGTCAACATCCAATATAATAGGTATTGTCCAAGGTAGATCATTTTCTAACCTCATATTTTTAATAACTGATTCGTAATCATTGTAACCCATAAAACCTTCAAGAGGAGAGTAAATTCCGTAAGCAATATTTAATACATCGTATGCCCTACCATCATTGATATTAATCTTAGGCATGTTCTTTGACTCTTCTATTAGCCTATCTAAAGATTTTCCTATCCTTGTCCTATCTATGAGCTTACCTCCATGAGGTTTAGATACCATATAATCACCTAAATATATCCTAATTTCTTTAATCTTTCAATTATTTGTTTTTTCTCTTCTTCTGATATTGTTGAAGACATCTTTTCTTGTTCCATGCTCGAAACTACATCTCTTAAAACGTAAATAACAAATTGAGACACACTAGTAAATCCAGTATTTTGAATTAAATTCTTTATCCTATCGTAAAGAGTTATTGGAATTGAAACAGTTGTATATCTTGTATTAGGTTCTCCTATCCTCTGCTTCATTCTCTCACCGTATAATTAAATTTAATTAAGAGTTTAATAATATTTAATTAAGAAAATATATACATCACGATATTTGTTAAACTTATATACGTTGAAGTAAAAATATTAAAATCTAGTAAATCAAAAGCAAACATAGCAATTAAATGGAAGGGTAAAAAAATATGAGATGCCTACAAAATGGATTAGTATTTTGGCTGACAGGTCTATCAGGTAGTGGAAAAACCACAATAAGCAATATTGTAAAAGAACTAATAAAGAAAGATGGAATTAGAACTGAAATTTTAGATGGGGATTGGTTTAGACAAAATATAGATCCTGAGGCTGGCTTCACCAAAGAGGAAAGAAGAAAACACCTAATAAAGGTCGCTAACGTTGCAAAGCTTTTAGCTAGAAATGGTATAGTTACTATTTGCAGCTTTGTATCTCCGTACGAAGACGTAAGAAATGAAATAAAAAACATTATAAAAGATGAAGCTAATTTTTATCTAATATATGCAAAGTGTGAAATTGAGGAATGTATTAAGAGAGATCCTAAAGGACTATATAAAAAAGCATTAAAAGGAGAAATAAAAAATTTTACAGGTATAGATGATCCTTATGAAGAGCCAAAAAAATATGATCTATTATTGGATACTGTTAAAAATTCCGTTGAATATAATGTTGAAAAACTTTACAATTTTATAAAAGAAAAAATAAATGAAGTTGAAAATCAAAATAAATAAAAGTTTGAAATAGTTTTCGTAAAAATTAATTATATATACAATGTTAAAAAATCCTCTGATATAATTAAAATTGGACAACTAACTAAAATTTAAGAAGCTTGAGGGTAAAATAATGGAAAAAGTATCAGAAATAATTAAACATAAAACAGACTTAGATGAAATAGAGAACTATTTATTGCACAAACCTTTTCACTACCATATTCTAATAAAAAAATCCTATATAAAAGAACCAAAAACTAGAGGCTATAAAAAATCTTTTGGAGAATATAATGGAGAAAAATTGGATTGGAGAAAAACTTTAATAGACGGAAGTTGCATACACATAAGAGAATATAATGATTATTACATAATCCACAGAGATAGAGTTAATCCAGATGATAATCTACTGAAGCATATTGCTTTAGATTCTTTGAAGGATCTCCCTCTAGTCTTACCATTCTTAATACCAATATTGCTATTAAGATATAATAACAAACTTATTATTAAGAAAAAATTAAGAAAATCCCGTAAATCTGTTTAAATGCAATCTTTTCTTATATAATAATTATCAATTTTTATAAACTGCTCTGGATTTGAAGGAGGGACTAAATATTTTGTACAATCTTTTAATCCAGCCTCTAAAAAAGCATTGTTTCTATTTCTGCATGATTCACACTTTCCACAGTGATATTCTTCACTCAAATAGCAGCTCCATGTATCGTAAATAAAGTTACCAATAGTATCATAGCATGATTTAAAAACATCGCTCTTCTTTAAACCTTCTTTACTTGGTGACCAGATTTCTATTCTTCTTTCTCCCCTAAAATGACAGATTTTAAATGAAGATTGTAATGATTCTATACACTCCGGACTGCAATCAGGATATAATGGCTCGTAGGTATCCTGCCTAGGCACTATATCGTTATAATGAGATCCATAAATCACGTAAACATTTTGATTGTAAATTTCTGAAATTGTATATGCATATGCAGTTGCTATTGACAACATAACTACGTTTCTTATAGGGACAACAACATTTGGTTTATACGTTTCTTCTACTCCTATATTAATATTTGTTAATTGAGTATTTTTCCAAATTTCCGCCATAAAAGACATATCAATAACTTTATGCTCTACTATTTTCCCAAAATCCTTATTAGATAACGAGTTTAATTTTTCTACCATTTTCTTCGCTATTTCAGCCTCTTTAACGCCTTTCTGTCCATAAAGGAAGGTTAAAGCATGTACATTGCATCCTCTAGAAAGCCATAAAGCAGTATAGCATGTAGAATCAGGTCCGCCGCTCATCACTGATATAGCCCTACAAGGCTTATTTATAGATGGTTTCACTCCTAAACGGTACATTTTTTCACCTTAATTTTACATAAAACATTAGTTAATTTATATTTATTGTTAAATTTATTATATTAGATTAAGGTTATGCTTATTATAAATATTAATCAAATTTTTTAAATAATTTTTATAATAATTTATAATGGATCATTATATTAAAGTTTAGTTCACAAAAAAGTTTTAATAGTTTAATAAACAAATTAAGATAAGGTGCTCAATATGAGCCAAGATAAGCAAGCAGTATACATATCAAAGGAATTGTATAATAAAATAAAGAAATATCTTGAAGACCAAGGAACTTTTAATACAGTCGAAGAATTGATAGAATTTATGTTAAATGAACTTCTCCAACAATCTTCAAACCAAGTTATGTCAAAGGAAGATGAAGAAAAAGTTAAAGATAGGTTAAAAAGATTAGGTTATATGTGACCTCTTTCAAGTCTTAAAGAGTTCTCAGCGAAGTTCATTGGTTTGCATCTTAACATTCATTTTTATCGCTTCATAGCTAGTCGGTAATGCTATTCAGATCTATTTCTAAAATAAGACCAAGGTCAGACTTATACTTATTACTTTATCCTTAATACGAAAAAATCTCTTCCCTTTTCTTGAAATTGGTTAATATATTTGCTCTCCACGTTACAGTAGATAAACCATCTTTTTGGTATTGCAGTAGAAATCAGCTTTGTTCTTCATACATAAATAATTAGCAAGGATTATTTTATAATTTTACCTCAAGTATATTATATATTTTGTAGTAAAAAATCCAGATTATAAAAGATAAAATTCATTAATATATTCATGAATTACCGTTTTTCTCTACACTTTCAATCATCTTTATTCATAATCAAGCGTAGAGAACATGAAAAATGATTCAATAAATGAATGCAAAAAAGGTCGTTAGTTAAACCTGAATTAATATATTTTAATGTGTATCTATATTACTTTAATTGGTAGATATGAACGAATACAATTGCGATGACAAGATAATAGTTATCATTAAAAACTTAATAAAAAAGGGTCTCGGCAAGAATTGCATAGAGTCTGCTCTATATTTCGATTATAAATTTTCTATAAGTCATGAGGAATTTACCAATCTTTATGAAACTGCCTTTAACTGTTTATATAATATAAAGGCTGGACAAAGTAACGAATTAAAAGAATTATCTTCATTATGTGAAAATGAGATAGTAAAAGATATAATCATGTTAATTTTAAAAAATGTTAAGGAGGATTCTATAAAGGCTAATATATATAAAAAATATTTGTTGCATAAAGACAAAAGAGGTGAATATAATAAAATAACATTGAGAGACATAGATAATTTTTATGAAATATCCAAAATGTGTATTAATTATAAAAAATATAAATATACTAATACATAAGTTTTAATCTATAAAATATTTTAATAATTTGTGTAATAACTTATCTTTAGATCTTAAAAATTTATTGTTTTTCCCCGATAATAAAGAAGAAGTTTAAAAGTGTATTCTCTTCACTAATAGTATTAAAGCAGAAACAAATAGTAAATGAATTAACCAATTTTTAAAAGAACTACAAAAAATGCTGATGATAATCAATACAAAGATGTCTGCAAGATAAACTTAAAAATCACGACTTCCCTACCAGATTATGTAGTGAAATATATAGCAATGAGATTGCAAGCTCAAAATAATCTACCCTAAAACATGAAGTCTAAAGATTAAAAAGTTTTAGTCAATACTATAAGCAAATAACCTTATAAAAAATACTTAAGTTATTAAGCTAAACTTTATTATAATACTAATATTTTCATTTTACAAACTTTATTTATTTAAAAATTAATAATGATTATTAATATTTGTATCTTTTCAATAAACTGACCTCCTCCCAGCCCTGAAGGGCGAGGGTTCCCTTAGGTAGATCATAGGTTTGTGGTTTACCGCCTTCATTTTCATCACTTCATAGCTAGTGGGTTTTACCCACCCCGCTCCATTCGTCCAGCGGTAAACCAATGGCTGAGCCTTCAACCAATTACCCCTATCCCTCACCACGGAGAACCCTCTATCTGTGGATCCTAGGGACTTGGGGATATGTTTTTAATGTGTAGGGACACACAATCTATATACTTTGGCCCTGATTTAGGGCTTCCCTACACGATTCTTATATTACACTTGTTAGTTGGGGTAGAGGCATACTCATGTTTCAGTGACGCATACCCCCATTAGCAATTATCTCAATTTTTAATAAGTTTCTAAACTTAAAAAACTATTCTCATCCCCGCCCTAAAGGGCGAGGCTTTCAGTTGTAAAAGTAAATTATATTATCTATTTATATTAAATTAACTTTTCATAAGCAATTAGAATCATATATATCCAATACTGCCCTTAAATCTCTCAAAGCTATTTCAGGAGGCATTGGGACATTTTTTTCTTCTAAAATAGAATCAATAAAACCTTTAAGTTCATCTTTAATTGAATCGCTATCAGGCAATTCAATTCTGCTATTATTATATATTAAATCTCCATATCTTCTAACATACCTTGTTTTTCCTGAGATTTCTACCTTCCTAGTATAAGGATCTTCATATATAGTACCTTTTTCTCCATATATCTCAAAAGCTGGAACCATAGGAGAATTATTCATGCCCCAACTAAACATAAGTAAACCATTAGCTCCATTTTTAAACTTAATTAATGAAAAGCTTGTGTCCTCTCCTTCCATATCTACAATTGATTTGTAGTTTGATGAACATATTTTTTCGTAATTTCCACCTAAATTAAGTAAAGTATCAACTAAATGTATCCCACCGTCAATCAATGAACCTCCTCCCATAGAAGCTTTAATTTTCCTCCAAGTTCTAGGTTGATTAAATGTAGTATACCTTACAATAATTGTATATAATTTACCTAATTCTTTTATCATTTCAACAGCTTTTCTTATAGATTTATCAAAATAATAGTTTTCAGCTACCATAAACTTAACTTTACTTAATTTTGCTTTTTCTATTATTTTGTTAGCTTCTTCTACTGTTCTTGCTATAGGTTTTTCAAGTAAGACATGTTTTTTCTTCTCCATAGCCTTAACACTCATGTCCAAATGAGCATCATGACTAACTATTAAATCAACTACATCTACATCTGAATTTAATACCTCATCGTAAGAAGTAAATATGCCGGAAGCTCTGAATTCCTTTGCTAAGTTCTCAGCATCATTTTTATCAGAGCTAAATACATATATCTTTAGATCATAACCTTCATCCTTTAGCTTATTTAGTGCATATAAATGAACCCTTCCAAATCCTCTACTGCCAACAACTGCTATTTTCAAAATAGTTCCCCATTATATTGGCAAGCAACAAATTAAAATATTTTTCTCATAACTCTATACTTTAACTTTATTTTAATACTTTAGATAAAAAATGTAATAACCCTCTTATCCCAATCATAGCCCCCGCTAAGCTCATAGATAAAGCTATTACTAATACCCATAAATTATCATAAATCATACCAATATATGTCAACAAGAAAGAAAAAAGCAAAAGTATTATGCCAATTATTATCTCTATAAAATAGCCTTTCATATGACTTCACTAGTATAGCCAGCAAGCCACTTCATGATCTGAGCTAATAGATTTAATATCAGGCATTTTCTCTAGACATTTTTGGGTAGCAAAAGGACACCTATCATAAAATGGACATCCTTTAATTTTAGATGCACTTATATTGCTTTCTTTTACTTTAATTGTTTTTATAGTATCTTTACTTTCTGGGTTAATTTTTGGATAAGCCTCTAATAAGACCTGAGTATACGGATGTAAAGGATCCGTTAAAACAGTTTGAGCCCTACCGCTCTCTACTATTTTGCCTTTATACATAACCGAAATTCTATTTGCAATAATCTTTGCTATTGGCAATTCGTGAGTTATAAACAAAATTGTTATACCTGTTTTTTTATTGATCTTTTTTAGAAGATCAACTATTTCACCTTTTAAAGAAGCGTCGAGCATGGTTACCGGTTCATCAGCTACTAAAAATCTTGGATCTAAAGACAATGCCCTAGCAATGCTAAGTCTTTGTCTTTGCCCTCCAGAAAGTTGAAAAACATAATTATTTATTAGATCTAGAGGCAAACCCACCATGTTTAATACTTCTTCAATTTTTTTATTAATAGATTCTTTATTTTTAATTTTAGCGTATTTTAATGGCATACTTAAAGCATCGTATACTTTCATGTAAGGATCAATGGAAGAATATGGATCCTGATATACCATTTGCAGCTCCTTCCTTATATGCTTAATAATTTTGGTTTTAGGTGTTATAATAATTGGGTTATTATCTCTATTATATATAATTTTACCATCTGTAGGCTTTTGCAAACCTATCATGGCCCTACCAAGGGTTGTTTTACCGGAACCGCTTTCTCCAACTAATGCCATTACTTCTCCTTTATTAATTTTCATATCAACTCCGTCAACAGCTTTAGTTATTTGCTTCTCCGATAGAAAACCCCCTTTTACAAAATATACTTTTAGTCCTTCTGTTTTTATTAACACGTTAGAGTCAATATAACCAGCATGAGACATACCTATCACCTTCGATTCTTTTTAATTCTGGTTCTTTCTGTTTACATATTTCCATAGCATATGGACACCTATCACTAAACCTGCAACCTTTAGGTAAATTAGCCAAATCAGGCATAAACCCCGGAATTCCTTTTATATAGTCCTTATTAATATCTGCTATAGAATCCATTAATAGTTGAGTATATGGATGCTTTGGATTTTTATATAAATCTAATGAATAGCCGCTTTCCATTATACCCCCCGCATACATTATGTATAGCCTATCTGAAATCTCTGAAAGTAGTGCTAAATCATGTGTTATAAAAATTATTGATAAACCAAGATCTTTCTTTAATGTTTTTAATAAATTTATTATCTTTGCTTGTGTTATTACATCTAGCGCAGTTGTAGGTTCATCACAAATAAGTATTTCAGGGTTTAATGCCAGTGCCATAGCAATGAATGCCCTTTGCCTCATTCCACCTGAAAGTTCATGAGGATACTTATCAGATACCGAAGGATCTAGCTCAACCATTTTTAAAAGTTCATTAACTCTTTCTTTAAAATTTCCTTTATATTCGTGTATTTCTAATACCTCTTCAATCTGTTGACCTATCTTAAAAACTGGAGTAAAGCCGTTCATAGATCCTTGAAATATCATAGATATTTTTTTCCACCTAATTTCTTTATTGAATTTTCCTTCATTATATGATAATATATCTTCATTGTTAAACAATATTTTACCTCCAACAATTTTTCCAGGGGGAGTTATTAAACGCATAATTCCCATTGCCAATGTGCTCTTTCCTGAACCACTTTCGCCTGCTATTCCTATAACTTCTTTTTTACTTAAGTCTAAATTAACCCTATCGACAGCTTTCCTAACGCCTTTAGGCGTATAAAAGTGTATTGAAAAATCTCTAACAGATAATAAGGGCATTTTACTTACCTCCAAAAACTGCCTTTTCTATGGAAAAGCCTATCATTACAAAAGGTATCGAAACTAAAATTATCATTAATCCTGGGAAAAGAATCCACCACCACCAGCCATTAACTGCTGCGAAATTAGATTCTGCGCTATCTAATATTGACCCCCACGTTACTAAACCTGCTGGAGTCAAACCCAAAAAAGATAGTGTTTCCACTAATATTATAGCCCCAGGAACCCCTAAGGCAGTATATGCTATTGCAAATGGAGTTAACCTAGGCATAAAATGTGTAAAGAATGTTCTATAAGATGGAATTCCCAATACCTTATCTGCTTCAACAAATGTCATATTCTTTATTGATTGTGCAGCGCTTCTTGCTATTATTGCATAAAATGGCCATGATAGAAAAGCAATTAAGAGGGCTTCCAAAAACAAATTGGGTCTCATTACATATGATAAAACCACTAAGAAAGGCAAAGCTGGTAACACTAAGATAACTAATGTAACCCAATTCATTGCTGAATCAGTCTTACCTCCCAAAAACCCCGATATACCCCCTATAATAACTCCTCCTATAACTGAGATAATTGAAGTCAATAATCCAATTTCCAATGCATTGGGCAATCCAAGTAAAATTCCTAAATCAATAGGTCTACCATAAATGTCTGTTCCAAATAAACCATATGCATTGCCTTCCAAATATAACTTGTTAATTAATATTTTTGTATTAGGAGATGTAACGATAGTTACTTGTACTTTATATAAACCTTTTTCGATCGTACCGTTTAGGAGCCCTTTACCTTCATATCCAAATAATGATTGTGATAATAATTGAGGAGTTACTGTAGGAGGCACATAACCGATTTGTTCGCTCATATATGATTTTATTGAGCTAGATAGAGAAATTAAATCAGTATAGCTTGATGGTTGTGAAGTTGTACTTAATGTTATATTAGTTCCATCTGGTTTAATCCAAAGTATTTGAATTGATTCCATTGGAGTACTGGATTTAATATAAAAAATAACATCAGTTGGAGGTATATCTTTAGACCAAGTAAAGTTATAGTTTAGCTGATATATATAATAATTACTTGATGAATATAATAAACTAGGCTTTGTTGTTAATGTTTCAGTTCCAAATATTTTTTGAGGATTAAAATAAGACATCCAATATGGCATCGCATTTTTTGGATAGCTTTCCCAGTACATGCCATTTTTCCATTCATTATTTACATTACTATATGCCGTAACTGCATATATTGATAAAGCGACAAATATTATTATCATTAATAATCCTATTAAGCCTGATTTGTTTTTTAATATAGTATTTAAATATAGTTTTATCCCAGTTTCTGCTGCCAAGCTTATTCACCAGCTTTAATTCTTGGGTCTAAATAACCCTTAATGATTTCATTTATAAACAATGCTAGCAAAAGAATTACAGTTAAAACAAAGTTAATCCCTAGAATAACTGGTAAATCATTCATTAATATTGCAACATAAGTAAGCCATCCTACACCATGCCAATTAAACACAATTTCTGTAGTTAATCCTCCCGCAAAAGATCCTGCAATTGCTAATGCAACTTGAGTAGATATAGATGGTGATGCCGTTCTTAGTATATGTCTGTATAAAATCCTAGAATCTGAAAGACCTCTTGCTTTAGCTGTCATAACAAAATCTTCCTTTGTTATACTAATAACCAAACTTCTTATTACATATGCAAAACCTCCAACATTTACTATAAAAAACGCTAAAAGAGGTAACGCCATATGATACATCATATTTATGCTATAAGCCAAGAATCCTTTAGGTGGTGGAATTGATGTTATACCACCAGGTGGAAATATTCTAATTCCATAAGCAAGAGCTGCTATTAATAGAAAACCAAGCCACCAAGTTGGCAAACTTGAGTGAATAACAGCTATTGTCGGGACTATTTTATCCCAAATACTGCCAGCATATCTTGCAGATAAAAGCCCTATTAAAGTTCCAAATAATATAACTATTAATGTTCCAGTTGTAAAAAGAATTATTGTATAAGGTAAATAAGCTGCTATAATAGCATAAACTTTTGTGCTACCTGTTGGAGATGTTAAAAAATATGCATTACCAAAATTAAAAGTTAACAAATTTTTCATCTGAACTAAATACTTTAAATAAAAAGGTTGATTTAATCCATATGAACTCATTAGTTGTTTCTGATATAATTGCACTTTAATATTTAAGTTTGTCAAATTTATATTACCAGCTGAACGCTTTATTATTGCTTGTTTATATGCTGCTGCTTCTGTTTCTACTGTTGCAATTAAAACTTTCTGAATTATTGGATAAGTTAATACATACAATAGGCTCATTGCTGCTATTAATACTGTTATATAAATAATTATTTCTTTAGCTAAATAAGACTTATATCCCAAATTAACCCCCCTTAAATAAAAATATAAAAAAGGTTTATATATTTAAAAAATCTACTTTCTTCTTACCATTAATACAGCCGCTATAATTATGACTATTACGATAACTGTTACTGTTACTACTATTGTTGTTGTCATTGATGATGGTTTTGTTGTTGTAGGTGGTGGAGTAGTTGTTGTGGTTGATGTTGTTGTTGATGTTGATGTAGGTGGTGGAGTAGTTGTTGTGGTTGATGTTGTTGTTGATGTGGTGGTTGATGTTGTTGTTGATGTTGATGTAGGTGGTGGAGTAGTTGTTGTGGTTGATGGAACAACCAATAAAGTGTATACAGTCGGGTCCATAAAGATGTTTTGATATGTATAAGTAAATATTCTTAAATAATATTTTCCATTCAAATTATTTGGCAACACAAATGAAAAACCGCCTTGAGAATCTGTTGTCTCATTATAAACCCTTATTAATGTGCCGTTCTGGCTAATTAATTGAGCATACACAATGACATTTGGTGCAGGACTTGTTACTGCTGAACCGTCAGGCGTTTCTATTACTTGGCCTGACAAGGTTTGTCCTGAATATACTATTGAAGGAACTGAAAACTTTAATGCATATAACATAGGAGTTAATAAAACACTACTTGGTAATGATAAATTAAAGTTTGGATTTCTAACAACAACCGCTCCTCCTGAAGTTTGACTATAGCTTGTTAAAATGAAGGGACCATCACTTACAAATGCGTTTCCATATTTATTTATGAAGTTTATTAGTGCATTATATCCCATCTTAGCTTCAGTTTCATTTATTATCGTTACACCGCTTAAATTCTGTACCTCCAATAGTTCTTTTGATATGTAATTATTTGATGATAAATTCTTTAAAGCGGATAACATATTTGATACATCTGTTGGACTAACGATACTTAACCAATCAATTCCTTTTTCATCTGCTGTTGATTTATCCCATGCAGCTAAACCATTTGATACTACAGCGTTCATTGCCTCATATTCTTGCCATGGAAATACACTTGCTGGACTATAGCCGCCTAAAGGTAAGAAATCGCCTAATAATGTTTCAGCAGCTTCCAAGGGATCAAAGAATTTTACATCTCCCCATATTTGTATTGCCGTTGAATTAAGCACCTTAAATCCAGTAACTGCAGGGTATGCAGCAAATGAATAAAATCCTTGGACTGCTGGATCAGTTATAGAGCTATTGGGTGAAAGCATCTTTTGAGCCTCTATATAAATATAGAGAATATCAGCCAATGTTATGCTTTGATTGTCAGCAAATTTATCATTATTTAATAATGGAGCAAAATTAGCTATAATGCTAAGCTCTGCTGTAGTATTTGGCTCTACATGTTGTATCTCCATTGTTGATGTATTAAATACTAACGCACTTGTAGGAACTGGTATATTAGATACATTAGAAGCATTAACTACTTTCAGGATAACTCCAGTTGGCACTGCATATCCATTTGGACCAGCTTCAGATAGCGGGTAAATTAACGCATATGCTAATTCGACAGAATATGCATCAGTAAATCCTAAACCTGGATTCATTGCACCTTGAGATAAATATCTAACCCCTATTGTTGCAGTACCTGTGGGTGTTGTCATAGTCATATAGTTTGGAGTATTTAATATATCACCATAATAAATTGATGGCAATACTCCCTGTAAAGATGGATTACCATATATAGGTATTTCTGATTCCGCTAAAAATACTCTTATTGAGTCGTTAATTCCTAAAGATACTAATTCGCTAAGCATATTATAATACTGTTTTGAGTTATTAAAATTAGTAGTATATAATTGCCATGAAATGTTATCTATTTTGGTTAGAGTATTTACTAATGATGGTTCTTCGTATTGTGTATCGTTAAAAAGTCCCATTGATAGACCATACTCAAAGTCGCTTGATGCTGGCATTGCCCCAAAGATTGGTGCTAAAAACTCAATAGGTAAACCGTAATCGTAATAACTATACCCTCCAGACCAAGATTCAACAGCAATACTCCATGTTGAATTGTGAGGATCGCTTCCATATATTATTGTATTTTGCTTTGATAAATCGCCTGTAACTTCTTGAACAGTAAATCCTAATTGTTGTAGAACTTTTTCAAGGTATTGGGTAGCATATGCCTGTCTAACAATGGTATCAGTTCTAACAAATAAATATATTGTAATAGGTTTTCCATTATAATACCATAAACCATTTATATATTGTGCCCCATGCTGAGTTAATGTTTTATATATAGTTTCATTTGCATAAGTTAAATTATAGTGTATATCTATATAAGGAACTGTTGCATTAGCTGTCATTAATCCTTCGTATTCCCCAGCATAAGGACTAGCTGTTGGAACCCCATAGCCCCCTAATATGTTGTTAACAAAATAGCTCCTATCAACTATATAATTCATGGCATACCTAACAGGTTGGAACATAAATGGATTAAATCCCCATGATGTATTTACGGGGTTTAGTAATACGTCATAAAATGCTATTGGCATTATATAAGTGCTAACATTAGTTGGTAAACTGGTGGTTATCTTAAAAGGTGGAACTGGAAATGTGTACATATCTATACTTCCTGTTGCAAATGCTTCAATACCGTTTAAATCATTACCATTATATGATATAAACGTTATTTGTTTTAGCCTCGGGTATTGGGTATTTGAAGCCCTTGTATTTATAAATGTATACGGCGTTAAAAAGCTTACTAACATTACCCCCAACAAGACTCCTATCAAAATCTTTTTCACTAAAAGCACACCCCTTATGTCCAATTTTTTATATATAAATAGGGTATTTATATTTATATGATTTTGCTCTAAGTTCATTTGAGTATTTATTAATTATCTTTTCTGACCTCCTCCCCGCCCTGAAGGGCGAGGGTTTCCTGAGGTCTAGAGGGTTACACCCCTTTTATGGGTACTACTCTATTATCCCCCAAGCCGATATTGCGGGAGAAATCGGCTCCCACTCCTCATGCCTTAAGAGTTGATCGGCTTGGAGTCTTATTTTATTACACTTGTTAGTTGGAGTAGAGGCGTACCTCATGTTTCAGTGAATCATACCCCTTTAGCAACTATCTCAATTTTTAATAAGTTTCTAAACTTAAAAAACGTTTCTCATCCCCGCCCTAAAGGGCGAGGCTTTCAGTTGTTACAACTGCTGAAGCTGCTAACAATGACCAGTTAACCCCTATATCGCCAATAGCCAATAAAGCAAATATGGAAAGAGTTTTTACCCCCTTTATGCAAGAAGGAAAAATTATAAGGTGTCTCTGATAAAACTAATGGCATAAAAAGAGCATGCCATGTGCCTATTATTAACAAAAGTAGGGTCGAAAACAAAACAGGCCTACTTAAAGGCAATATAATTCTAGTGAACTTCCCCTTTATATTAAATAATTTTGCATTGTTTTACCCGTGGCGTAACTTCTCATTATTTTTTAATTACTTCTAGTTCCGCCATGGATAAACACGCTCACTATATTTCCCTGTTTTAAACTTATAAAAGAGTTTAAAGATTTTTCATTAACTCTAAAACTGGGGATAAAATGATA
>Ga0079046_1000165_pt1 | contig 16910 bp, 18 predicted proteins | sample BED_host_MetaG_FD_76330 | JGI IMG/M metagenome (GOLD analysis project Ga0079046, IMG submission 76330) | Hot spring microbial mat communities from Yellowstone National Park, Wyoming, USA - BED_host_MetaG | ecosystem: Environmental > Aquatic > Thermal springs > Hot (42-90C) > Microbial mats ... | reverse complement strand
ATTTCGCAATACCACAGCATGTAAAGATAGAGAAGAACAGGATATGCTTCCCAAAGTTCTCTGAGGGCATCTACTTCAAGGGTTCTAAAAAGAAGTTGTCAGAGATAAAGGAAATCAACCAGATGGTGGTGACAAAGGATGCTGGCGACCACTACTGCTCCATAATCTATGAGAAGGAAGATAATGCTCCAGAGAGGAAGCCCTTGTCAGCCAAGAATTCAGTGGGCATCGATTTGGGTTTAGAGAAGTTCGCTACCCTCTCGGATGGTATAGTAATAGAGAATCTGCGATTCATTGAAAAGGTTGAAAAGAGGATAAAGAGGCTGCAAAAGTGGCTGTCGAGAAAAAAGAATGGGTCAAACAACAGGAAGAAACTGGTGTTGAGGCTCCAGAGGAGGTACAGGAAGCTCAGGAATATGCGTGAGGACTTCCTTGACAAGGTGTCTACTGCGATAGCCAAGCGGTACGACACCATCATCATGGAGGACCTCAACGTTCAGGGTATGCAACAGAATCACCACATTGCAAAGAGCATCGGAGATGTGTCTCTCTATTCATTCAAGCAGAAATTACTGTGGAAAGCGGATAAGTATGGAAAGAATTTGGTGGAAATAGGGAGATTCGATCCATCATCCAAGCTGTGTTCAAACTGCGGCAACCTAAAGAAAGACCTGAAACTTTCAGACCGCATATATCACTGTGATGTGTGTGGCGTGACTCTGGACAGGGACTACAATGCTTCCAGAAATATCAGGAAAATGGGCCTGATAAAAGTAGGGCTGGTGCAGCCCGAATCTACGCCTGTGGAGACAGCTACTTCGGGCCTGCGTGGAATATATCCATACAGGCAGATGTCTGTCGTGGAAGCAGGAAGCTCCGAGGCTTCAGCTGAGGAGTAGCTCACGTAGATTATAGGTTAGAATAGAATGTTACCTAGATAAAAAAGTTTGAACTGAAAATATTCTACCTGCTTATCTCTCCCTTTCTTTTTGCTTCTAACTTATTCAATGATGCATAGAATGAAGCCAGCTTCTTCGAATCCTTTGAATCTATTATGGCAACGTTGGTCTTCCAGTCTGCTAACTTCAGGTCTCTATGAGTTCCCTGATGCGTCCACCATTCAAGGCTGCCGTTCACAATTTCTAGTATACCTTCCCTTACAGTTGAGACATCGACATCCAACGGAGGGCTCTCAAGAATGCATAGAGCCTTTACTGAGCCGGGTCTTAATTCCTCCCTTTTTAACTGCTGAGAAGAAAATGGCTCTATCCTTATAGTTATCAGGTAAGGAGTCCTCATCCCTTGCCTGCTTGGCAAGTAGAACTTGAGTTCTCTGTTTGGCCTGAAGGAAAGTTTCTCATGTATCATCTCGGCCAGCTTATCGCTCTGGAAAGATGCTACGAGAAACTGGCCAAGTATATTCTCTAGCTCTCTGTCCCTCTGCTCTTCAGCCGACAAACCTACGGCGCCTTATCTATCAGCTTAAGAGCCCCTACGTTGAAAACTACATTTCCTGCATACACGTTGGGATGCGTAACGAGCTGTCTGTTGGCTTCACACAGTGGGAGGAGAGTCAATACCTCTTCTTCTACGATTTCCGTACTCATCATTATCTATCATGGACAACTGGTTCATAAATATTGTGTTGTGCAGATGTAATAGAATACTGATGAAAGAGAAATGCATTTGAGACTGACGGCAATGGGGATAGAGAGATGAACCGCATCCTGTTCGTTACAGATATACATGGCTCGGACAAACTTTTCTACAAGATGCTGAACGGATGCAAAATTTACGGTGCAAAAATTATAATTGTGGGAGGTGACATAGCTGGCAAAGCTCTCATCCCTATATTCGCAAGCAATGATAAATATAGCGTAAACATCGATGGGCGGGAAAGGGTTATAGAGAGCAAGGAAGAGCTTGACTCACTTGTTAAGGATACAAGGTCACGTGGCGATTATCCATACATTACAACAAAGGATGAATGGGATGAGTTGATTAACGATAAGGAAAGGCTCGACTCAATCTTTGAAAGGCTTATAGAAGAAAACATCAGTAATTGGTGCAAGCTGGCTGAAGAAAGGTTGAAACCTCTTTCATCTAGGTTGGTCATGAATACCGGCAACGATGACCCTGTACAGCTTGGAAGAATAATAGAATCTTCAGGTTTTGTAGAGTACCCTAATGAGAAGGTGATTGAACTAGACCAGCATCATGAGCTTTTAAGCCTTGGCTATTCCAATATAACACCTTGGAAACTGCCAGGCGACCTCAGCGAAGAAGAGCTAGTTATAAAAATAGAAAGGCTTGTTTCTAATACAAGGAATGTAAGAAATGCTATTTTCAACATTCATGTTCCGCCTGTCAATACACATCTTGACCTTGCTCCAAAACTCGATGAGCAGCTAAGACCAAAGCTGAGTCCTGGAGGGGAGCCAGAATTTGTACATGTGGGAAGCAGTGCTGTAAGAAACGCTATAGAGAGTTATCAGCCTTTGGCAGGTCTGCACGGTCATATTCATGAATCGAGAGGCTATACAAAGATAGGAAGGACCCATTGCTTCAACCCAGGCAGTGAATACTCAATAGGAGTCCTCAAGGGGCTTCTGCTTAACATGTCTCAAGAAAAAATAGAAAGTCACATCTTTACATCCGGATAGGTCAGGTAGGAGGAAGCTCTTTCGAGATAAGTTCCAAAGGAATGCCCTTTGACTTGTGGTAGAAGTGTGAAATCAAGTATATTATTATCGCTAGGACAAATATAAGCAACATGCTTGCCACGTATACAGGGTTAAGCTCGATTCCTGTGAAGGAAGGAAGTATTGTTGAATAAGAGACGAAAAGTGAAAGCAATCCTCCAGCTATACCTGCTATCGTCAACAATGGCAGGCCTGCTACTTTCTTTCTCACTATAGATGGAGCAGAATCAAATAGTTCCTTCCTTCTGAACGGAAATATCGCTGCTGAGAACATCACTATTGCTACAGCCAGCCACCATCCGAAATTCGAATAGGCTAGATATCCGAAAACGGGTGTGTATACTGTAAGATAAAGCGAAAGATATGCAATTGCACCGTAAAAGGCAATTGCCAGATATGGCACGCCTCTTGATGTCACGTTTGCAAAGCTGAGCGGTATAATCCTGTCAAAAGACCATGCGAATATGTTTCTTACAGGTATGAAGAAGTATACAATTGCAAACCCGAAGAAGGTTAGAGCTAATCCAAACGGTACTGCTGCAACAAAGAAAGCATTGCTAGATATGAAGGATACAAGGTATGCTGGAGATGGAAGAGCAGAAGCATAGTTGTACCAGCTGCTGCTGCCCGAAGTTGCAAGGTATGATGCTGCAACAAGGAAATCATGACCGAATACCCTGTATATCTGGGTGTAAAGTATATAGATAACTAGAGCGAATATAACAGTTGAAAGCGGAATAGCCAATCCTTGAGACCTTGCAGGATTTCCCTTAACCTCTCCTGCGAAGTATGCACTGTTTGCATACCCTATATAGCTTAGCATCGTGTAAACTATTCCAGTAAGTGTTCCTCCCAGGGTTATAGTCCAATTCACACCCTGGCTCGAGGCTTGGCTGAGAATAGAATTTACTGTTGTACCTGACTTGGAGAAGGCATTGACGAAGTCAGCATGAGAAACAGGGATAAGTGCAGCGATAAACCAGACAAAGATTATAGCCTGAATAATGAATAAAGAGACTATGAACCTGAAGAGCCATTTGGTGGGGAGAAGCATGAGAAGAATTACAACAGTTACTATCACAGCTCCAACCTCGAATTGACCTGCCTGACTTGAAAGCCAGTTTGATATCTGCATATAGTATTGATTTCCTGTTACTGATGCGAGGTTTGCAAACATCATCTGTAGGCCTTGAGAAGCAATAAGCTGAGGAAAGAGGCCTGCCCAGCTGACCATTATAGCAACAAACATTGCATTTGTCATGAAACCAATTGCAGGATGAATGATTCTGCTGACATATATGTAATCACCTCCAGTCCTCGGCATCGCTGTTGCAAGCATCCAGTATACAAACGCTACAAGCAGGTTAAGAAGAAGACCAACAAATACTGTGGAAGGAAGGTCTGCGTTTGGATAGAGTGCTGAAGCATATACAACCCAGAAGATGTTGACAAGTATTCCCATACCTATAAGGTTAGAGAGAAGGGCATCCCTGGCGCTGATTGCTCTGATTAATCCGGAGCTCTTTCTAACATATAGACTAGGTTTTTCATCTTGGCTTTCGTTGCTATCTGACATTACAGCGTCTACAAGGGAATTCAGATAAAAATCTTTCTGCTTTGAAATAAAAATTTGAAATTATGAGGTTATTATTGCCACTGCTCTTGCTGGACTTGCGCTGCCTCCATACAGAGGTAGAGGCAAGCCTACAAATGTAAATCTTCTGCCTAAGAGAGATTTCAGGTTTGTAAGGTTCTCGAATATAACTATTCCTTTGGGAAGGAGTTTCTTATGAGCATTGAAAGGAGCTCTGTCAGGGCTAGGTGCATCGAATCCAACCGCTTTTAACTTGAGCCTGATTATTTCATCGCATGCGTCTTCAGATAAAACAGGATGGTCCATCCAGTCCTTTTCTCCTGCCTTATCTGTGTATCCTGTGTAAAATAGTAGTATAGATATACCTTTCAACCTGTCTGATGCTTTTTTTCTTATGTCCTCTGCAGTTATTTCATATTTTGGCTTTACTTTCGAAAAATCAAGCACAAGCCCTTCTCCTATGAATGAAGATGCATCGAGCTTTTCAACAGTATCAGCCCCATCTATAAAGTGTGATGGTGAATCGACATGAGTTGCTGTGTGCTCAGCAAAAATCCATACGTTTGAAAAGTAACCATTATCCCTTACAGTTGTGTATGTTGCCTTGAGGGGCATAGGATAACCTGGAAAGACCGGCGTGGAAAGGCTCTTTATTTGAATCGAAAGGTCTATTACTTCTTCGACCTTCATGGCTGCATAAGGGCATTGCTTTAGGTAAATAAACGATTTTTTAGCTGGCTTGCTATGCTGAAGGCGCATGTCATCGTTCAGAAGGGTTAGAGCTATTGCCCATGCAAGCTCTGCAAACCTGGGTGCTGGATTTGATGTGTTTGCTGTTGCACTGAAGGAGCCTTACGATTACGTTGAAGTAGAAAAGACTGAGAAAGAAGGAGTAGAGCTGATTATGGATGGTATGGGAGCTGATATACCTAACGATACTGAAAGGAATGTTGCATCTGCAGTCGCAAAAAAGATGATGCAGGATTACAGTGTAAGCTTCGGTTTGAAGATAAAGGTCGGTAAAGGGGTGCCTATAGGCGTAGGACTTGGAAGCAGCGCTGCCTCTTCTGTAGCATCAGCTTTTGCTATAAACAAGCTGTTTGAGCTGGGTCTTAATGATGCTCAGCTCATAAATTTTGCCAGCTATGGAGAATTTGTTGCATCAGGTGTAGCACATAAGGATAATGTAGCAGCAAGCCTTCTTGGAGGCTTCGTAATGTTAAATGGCAATAATGGCTTTACATTCAAGAAGATAGAGCCAAATCAAAACCTGGCATTTTGTTTAGCCATACCTGAAATCAAACTGCCCAAGAGAAAGACCGAATATTCGAGGTCGATACTGCCTAAGCAGATTCCTATAGAAGATGCTGTTATGGCTATTTCTGGTGCCTCATACATAGCTACAGGCTTTCTGCTTGATGATGCTGACATGATAGGTAGAGGCATGATGAGCAGCTTTGTAGATAAGGTAAGAAGTAGGCTGATAAATGGCTTTGAGCAAGTTAAGGATTCAGCAATCAGAAAAGGAGCGAGCGGAGTCTGCCTCAGCGGCGCCGGTCCATCAATGATTGCAATTGTTGATAGAAGGAAAGCAGAGCCGGGAAAAGTTGTTGATGCCATGGTGCAAGCTTTCAACGAGAGAGGAATAAAAGCAAAAAGCATTGTAACTTCAGCTGGAGGGGGAGCGTCGGTTGTCTATGCTGAATGATTGGTACTTTCAATGCATCTCATGCAATTGGGAGAAGCCAATTTCTCAACCAGACCCAGTGGGATTTCTATGCGAGAAATGCAATGATTTACTGCAAATTATTGTAAAAGATAAATTTCCGAAAAGAGAGGAACTGTTTGCTAAAGATGTTCAGATATCTGTTTGGAAGTATGTAACAGCTCTACCTGCAAGCAAGAAGGTCAGCCTGGGAGAGGGAGGGACGCCTCTTCTTAAGTCGAGGAATCTTGGAAAGCTGCTGGGAGCAAGGAATCTTTACATAAAGTATGATGGTATGAACCCCACAGGCTCTTTCAAGGACAGAGGAATGACAGTTGCTTTGGCAAGAGCTATAGAATCTGATGCCAAGATACTTGTATGCGCATCAACAGGCAACACTTCGGCATCTCTGGCAGCCTATGCTGCAAACGCAGGGTTAAAATCAGCTGTGCTGGTGCCAGAAGGGAAAGTTGCAAAGGGAAAGCTGGTCCAGGCATTAGCTTATGGAGCAAAGATAATTAAGATTAGAGGAAGCTTTGACGCTGCGCTTGAGATGATTAAAGAACTGGTTACAAGGGATAAGAATTTCTACCTTATGAACTCCATAAACCCTTTCAGGGTTGAGGGGCAGAAGACAGCTGCATATGAAATATATGAACAGCTGGGGAGTGTGCCAGACTACGTTGTTTTGCCTGTGGGAAACGCCGGCAATATCAGTGCCGTCTGGAAAGGTTTCAAGGAACTTAAGGAATGGGGAATAACAGATAAGCTGCCTTCTATGGTGGGTGTGCAAGCTGAAGGGGCAGCGCCGATAGCTGAGGCAATCCAAAAGGGTTATGACAGACCTAGGGTATGGGAAGAACCAGAAACCAAGGCATCTGCAATAAGAATAGGCAATCCTGTTTCATGGAAAAAAGCTATGAATGCGATAAAGGAATCAAAAGGCTTTGCACTAACAGTTAGTGATGCCGAAATCCTTGAATCAAGAAGAAAGCTTGCAGCTTACGAAGGAATATTTGTGGAGGCTGCAAGCGCCTCTCCTGTAGCAGCTCTAAAAAAGATGCCGGAGAAAGATGGTGTTACAGTATGCATAGCAACAGGGAATGGTCTGAAGGACCAAGAATTAATAGAATGGAATCCCGAAGAATTACCTACTGCTGACAATGCAGAAATGCTAAAGATGAAAATGATGAAGTAGCATCATTCTAGAAGTTTGATGCATGATTTTAAAATTTTTGAACAGTCTGTTAAATTACGTAGTTTTATCTATATTGCTATTATTACCTATTGACAGGTGATAGAATAGAATGATATCGATAGCTGCACTAACTGCAATAGGTGCTGCAATTGGAGCAAGTGCTACAGCTGCTTTTACAGGTGATGCTAGTACTGCAATTCAAATTGCAAGTTCTGTTCCTCACGGATTGAACGTAGCTCTTTCACATGTCCCTGCATGGACACATGCTCATCAAGTTCTTCTGCAACATCTTCAGCTATATACCCAGAACAGTTCTGCCGGAGCGGCTTCTGGCGCAGGTGTAGCACTAGGCTTGAAGAAAGCTCTTCTGCATCTGGCCAGTCATTAAGTTTTTTGCCTATTTTTTCTGATTAACTCTATAGTCCACCTAGCTGTCCTTGTAATTGCTTCATCAGCGGTGAATCTGGGTCTCCAGCCAAGAGACTTGAGCCTGCTTATATCAAGGTGCACTATAGGATTATCTCCTATCCAGCCCCTTTCTCCCCCAGTATACTTTCTCTTCACTCCTTCAAGTTTCATTTCTCTAATCACTATATCTGCAACTTCATCAACAGTTTTATTATCTTCTACAGCCAAATTGAATATGTTAACCCTGCCTTTGCCTTTCTTATAGCCTGTCATGATTCCTTCAACACAATCCTGAACATAGATGTATTCCTTGCTCTGCTTACCATTTCCAAGTATCTCCAGCTCTCTTGAATTCCTTGCAAGCTTATGTACGAAATCCCAAATTACGCCCCTTCTGCACCTCTCTCCTACCACGTTTGAAAACCTGTAGGCCCAGAAGTTCAGCTGGCTGAATTGAATGTATGCTTCTGTATATGCTTCACATGCAAGCTTTGAGGCACCATAGAGGGATGTCTGAATTGGTGCATATGTTTCCGGGGTAGGTCTTACATCTGCTTCTCCATAAAGTGCTGATGTGGATGCAAATACAAGGTCATTAACTTCGTTCTTAAGCATCGCCTCAAGCAAATTAATATGCCCAACCAGGTTGTTCTGAAGGTCTGCATAGTGGTCTTCTAAGCTCTTCCTTATGTTTGCCTGAGCTGCCATATGGAAAACCACATCCTGTCCCTGCAAGACCTTCATCAGCAATTTGGCATCCCTCATATCCCCTTTTATGAATCTGAAATCTGGATTGTCCTTTAGGTGAGAAAGATTCTCCAACCTACCTTCGGTTAAGTTATCATAGGCTGTAACTTGATACCCCTCTTGCAGAAGCATGTCGACAAGATGGCTTCCAATGAAGCCTGCACCTCCTGTGACGAATGCCTTCATGTTAAGGGCTTTGAAGGAGCAATAGTTAAGCGTTAATGGAGTAGAATCTGCTTTAAAAAATTATTCCTAAATGAACCTCTCAAGGTGAACAAGTACTGCAAGCAGAGCCACATACGAAAATGCAAGGAATGAAATAGCAAAAGAGGGAACCATATAGCCATCTCTCAGCCACAGGACCATATCTATCACCCCTGAAAGAGTGAGGACTAAGATTGAAAGGTAAAGTATTCCTCTTAGTAAGGAGTGATTCAATTCCTAGCACCTCCTGCCAAATATGAGATATGGAATGAATTCCCATTTAATTTATATTCTAAAAGGCAAATAACATTGCATGATAAACCAAAACGACCTTTCATTTACAGCACCAAATGATCTATGCATGAGAGGTATTTGAAACCTGCGGCTTGGAGCATTCATTCTTAAAAATGATTAATCATTAGACTGCCTTTTAAGTTCATTTAATCCAATCAATTTTATAGCAAAAAATGCAGATAAAAGGGATAGCAAAGAAATGCAGAAGGCAAGAAGTTCTTCCACTTCAAAGCTCAGAATATTTGAGAATAGAAAATCCATCATAAAACCTGATATGAAAATCAGTGGTACGAATAATCTTTTCCTGTAAATAACAGCAAAAATAGCTAGCAGACCCCATGAAAAATGAGCCATTATTGATGATGTCCTTTCAAGGACAGAATAGGCAACAATAGGAATTGCCTTCGATAAGGGATAAAACAGTTCAGGCTGCTTTGCAATCAGAATCTGATATACAGTTTGCGCCTGCTGCAAACCTGATGACAGTATTGTATAATATGCAAAGTAGACCAGAAGGGAAATTATGCCTAGCAGCACACCGTTTTCCCAGAAGGCAAGGCCCAAGCCATAGCCTTCAGCATCGTCAGAATTCAATCTTCCATTGCCAGTGGCAAACTTGGCCACAAGAATTGCGATTCCGCCTTCCAAAAAGGCTGTTTGAATGCCATAATAGAAGCCCAAAGCTACAGTGTTATGACCTGCAAGAGAATTGTAAGCGTTAAAGCTCAGCAGCTGGACGATATACTTTATAGCTATCGCTGATGAGTATGCAATAAGAGAATACAGAAGTGCATTCCTGCTAAGCCTTCTTTTTGAACGCCAGAAGACAAGAAGAAATAGACATACTGCTGTTATTATGGCAGGACCAGCTGCATAGATCAAATCTATGTTTTGCATTTGAACCGCCTGCTTGGAATACAGTTATATACTGATTGATAACGCTTTCACGTGATGAAAAGGGTACTTGTTCTTGACGAAAAAGGTTCAAGACTGCTATACGACCCGTTCAATCTTAAGATCCTGAGAATTTTAATTCAGAGTGAGATGTCAGCAACAGAACTTTCGAGGAAGCTGGGAATACCTGTTGTAAAAGCGTGGAGAAGGCTTGCGAAGATGGAGAAACAGGGAATCGTAGAGTTAAGAAGAGTTGTTAAAGTGGGAAATCTGGAGAAGAGAATTTACGGTGCATCAGCACTGCGTTACATACCTGCTGAGATTCTCAGCATATTACCTTCAGACCCTGACTTGAAGAAAGCATATCTGCTATTTCTTGAAATTCAAAGAAAGCTGCTTGAAAGACAGAACACAGTTGAAATGAGTGCAAAGAAGAACCTTCTTGACTTTTATATATGTTCTGACTTGCTCGGTTTTGTAGAAACTATGCAGTCAGAAGAGACGTTAAAAAAGTTGAAGGAGGTCAGGTATTATCTCGAAGAATACTCAAAGAAGATATGAAAAAATGTTGAACGGTTTTGCGAAGAATCTGAGTGCTTTTAATTGCTAGTTGTCTCATCTTCTCAACCTATAATTCAGCTGCCGATGGTGAAAAACTAAATATATTTTGAGATTGAGATGTCGCCAGATTGCTCACATCTGGAAAAGGACAGATGATTGAAGGTCAAAAGAGAGTGGTTCTTGTCTTCCTAGCTTTATGTTTTATAGTGGGCTTGGGAATTGTAATTGCGTTTCCTCATCAGGCAGCTGCTGATTCTGCATCGTTAACTATCAGCTATGTCCAGAATGCAACTGACCAGGGAGGTCAGCCATTAGCAATGACTGCAGTTACAAACGGGTTTACGGCTTCAACGATAACATGGTATCAAAACGGAAGTGTTGCTGGAAGCGGTAGCATTTTTGTACTGCAGCCAAATAAGGTTGGAAGATACAACATAACTGTGGTTGCTTCAACATCTACTGGAGGAAGTTTCATTGCAACAGCGTTCTTCTTTGTCAACCAGCCTCTTTCCATAGCCAGCTTCGACGTTCCTCAGAGTACTTCAAATGGTAGAGTTACAGCGACTGTATCTGTGTTTGGTGGTACACCTCCTTTCCACTATTTATGGTCTCTTAACCAGAAGACCCAGCTGGGCTGCGGTTCTTCGACGCAATGCACGTTTAATTTGACCGAGCAGGGAATGAATAATATATCTGTAACAGTATTTGACAGCGCAAACTTCCAGGTGCAGACTCAAGTCGCACATGTGTTATATCAACAGGCCTCTAATGCTTCTTCAAATTCGACACTTTTGTATGCTGGTGCTGGAGGTGGAGTTGTCATAGCTGCAGTTATGGTCTATCTTTTTATGGCTAGAAGGAAGACAGGAATTGAAGAGAAGAGCACGGCTGTCTCTGCTGAAGCTCCCATCAAAGAGCCTGCAATCCAGCAAAAGAGATATTATGACGAGAATTACAATATTGGGGCTGCTGGGAAAACGGCTGAGATACCTTCTCCAGTCGTAAAGATTGTCGAGGAGCAGCCCAAACAGCAGAACTATCAAAAAGAATTTCCGGCTTCAGTTCAACCTAGGCAGAGCTATACGATTCAGACTCCTAAACAGGCTACTGAAGTAGTTGATAAGCAGAATATGGTATCAAAGACTCTAGAGCCTGTGGTCAAGAGCGTTCCTCAAACACCCAGAACTGCAGATCTTGTAAACGACCCGGCTGAATGGATAGTTCAGTGTGTACTTGGAAAGGGGTTCTGGCCTGCCGAAAGAGGTGCACTGCCGAAATCGGAACTGGAAAAGGAATTTAAGAAAAAATTCCCTGATATAACCCTTGCGAACTTCAACACTATACTGTTTGACCTGGTATATAAGGATAAGATAGATTCTGAAATTGTCAACGGTCAAGTTGTTCTGAAGCCCAAACTTCGAAGCTAGAACTATTTCATCAATTGAGCTGTCTGATTATTTGCAAGAGATGAGAAAACTCCTCTTTCTCATTCTTAACAGGAATGTGCATGAGAAGTATTTCGTCCAGGCTCTTGAGCACATCTTTTATTTTTTGAACTATCTCCTCTTTGCTTCCCCATATAGTCAATGCCTCTGCAAGTTTTGAATATGAAGATGAATCATTAGCCAGGTCATATCCTGCATTCCTGAACATGTTATAATAGAATGGCATCCTGGCATATTGCCTGACCCTCTCTTCAGCAGAAGCTATAACTGCAGGTCTGTCTTCGCTAACTGCTACCATAATGTGAGCTACAATAGGAGGCATATCTCTTCCTGCCTCTGCTGCTCCTGACTTCATTGCTGGCAAAGCCTTCTCTGTCAGGTATGATATTGGGCACATCCAGGAGATAGCCCCGTCTGAGATTTCACCAGCCAATTCAAACGTTTTAGACCCTAAGGCTGCTATCAATATAGGAATCCTTGCAATCTGGTCTGTCTTCACTTTAAGGTTGAAGTATTTACCTTGAAACTCTGATGAACCATTGTATAAAAGCTGTCTCAAGGAAGTTACATATTCTCTTAGATATTTCAGGGGCTCGTTCATCTTTATTCCATACTGCTCTTCTATGATGTGCCTATGACTGACGCCTATGCCAAGTCTGAATCTGCCTGGAGCAAGGTCGTTTATTGCAAGCGCCTGCTGTGCTGTTGCTACTGGATGCCTGGTATAAGCCTGAACTATGGAAGTACCCAGTCTAATCTTATCCACACTTGCCGCAACTGCTGCTAGAAGAGTTAGCGTATCTCTATACATAGAACCCGAAGAGGTGAACCAGACCTGCCTAAATCCTGAATCCGCAATAGAAGATATCTTCGAAACAGCATCACTTACGTTGCTGGCTCTAACATTTATTCCTATTCTCTCAGCATAAGCAAGTTTCCTTACTTTTGAGGACTTTAAAAAGTCTTGAGATAATGCAATGTTACTCATTCCAAGACAGATTGTGATGATAGGTTAATAAATAGAACTTTGCATGCATTTGAAAAATTGCATCAGTTTTTGCATTACAGATAGAAATCAACAAAAGTTTAAAACGGTATTTAGGAAGGTGTGTGCGAAGGGTGAGTGTAAAGGATGACCCCTGAAGTTAGTGGTAAGCCAAGCTATGTCAAGTTTGAAACTCCTAAGGAGCTTGTTGAAGCTGTTTATGAGGCGGTAAGGCAAGCAAGGCAGACAGGGAAAGTAAAGAAGGGAACGAACGAAACAACAAAGGCAATAGAGAGAGGTGTTGCTAAGCTTGTTGTTGTTGCTGAGGATGTTGAGCCTCCCGAAGTTGTTGCTCATCTACCAATTCTTGCGGAAGAAAGGAAGATACCTTATGTATACGTAACGTCAAAGCAGCAGCTAGGTCAGATGATGGGTATAGATGTTGCATCTGCAGCTTGTGCAATTGTAGAAACAGGCGAAGCCCAGCCGTTGATAGAACAGATCCTCTCTTCGTTATCCAAGGTTAAGAAGGGCTGATTTAATTGAGCAAGCAGTCGGAGGAAACACTGACTCCTGCTGAAGTGATACAAGTAGTCGGAAGGACAGGAGTTGCTGGAGAGATTACACAGGTAAGAGTGAAGATTCTTGAGGGAAGCGATAAGGGGAGGATACTGACTAGAAATGTCAAAGGTCCTGTAAAGGTTGGAGACGTTTTAATGCTGAGGGAAACTGAGAGGGAAGCAAGGAAGATAAAGTGATTTATGGGCTAGTTAAACCTATAGAGCTTTATTATCACCGTCTAATTTATATTCACCTGATGAAAGGCAGGCGTCATAAGGAAATTATTCCAAGGTGATTTGAATGCTCAGTCTGAAGAAATGCAGCTTCTGCGGTAAAGATATAGTCCCTGGAAGAGGAATCACTCTAATAAGAAACGACGGCTCTGTGTATAACTTCTGCAGTTCGAAATGTAGAATAAACCAGCTGAAACTGAAGAGGGACCCAAGAAAGCTAAGGTGGACCTCAAAGTATGTCAAGGCTGCAAAGGGGCTCTGATAGGATATGGTAGCTGAAGAAAGAACTCTGATAGTAGTTAAACCAGACGCCGTAAAAAGAGGTCTGGTAGGGGAAGTGATATCAAGATTTGAGAGAAAAGGGTTCAGAATTGTAGATATGAAGTTGATGAATGTTAGCAGAGCTGTTGCGGAAGAGTTCTACTCTCCTCATTCGTCTAAACCTTTTTTCAAGGAGCTTGTCAACTTCTTCACATCAGGGCCTGTTGTTGCTGCTATACTTGAAGGAAGGGAAGCCATAACAGTAGTAAGAAGCATGATCGGTGCTACTGATTCTGCAAAAGCACTACCAGGAACTGTAAGAGGAGATTTATCGTTAGGATTGACCGAGAATGCAATTCATGCTTCTGACTCGAAAGAAAGCTTTGAGAGAGAAAGTAAAATCCTTTTTGGAAAATGAATTATAGTTAACATTAATTTTGTAATCTATACCTATATAGAGTAGCGTCAGCAAGTATAACGGGGTTGTTCAGCCATGTCAGTCATACTGGAGAAGAATATAAGGCAGCCTATAATCGTTGTTCTTGGACACGTAGACAGCGGAAAGACCAGCTTACTTGACAAGATGAGGGGTACAGCAGTACAGGAAAGAGAGGCAGGAGGAATAACACAGCAGATAGGAGCCAGCTTCTTCCCTCCAGAAGTTCTGCTTAAAATATGCGGACCTCTTGTAAAGATGTTTGGAGGAAATGTAAGAATACCCGGCATTCTTGTCATTGACACACCTGGCCATGAAGCCTTTGCAAATCTTAGACTCAGGGGAGGTTCCGCAGCAGATATAGCTATACTTGTAGTTGACACGACGAGAGGGCTGGAGGCACAGACTCTCGAATCGATAGAAATTCTGAAGAACAGGAAAGTGCCGTTTGTAGTTGCTCTGAATAAAATAGACCTGATCCCTGGATGGATATCTGACCAGAAGAGACTTGTCAAGGATGCGTCAAAACATCTTCAGCAGGCTACTGTTGAGTTGCTTGACCAGGCTATCTACAAGGTTGTAGGTCAGCTTTCACAGGTAGGCTTTGCTAGCGAAGCGTATTATAGGGTTAAGGATTTTACAAGGGAAGTTGCCATAGTCCCTGTAAGTGCAAGAACTGGAGAGGGTATAGCGGAGCTTCTTGCAGTGCTGGTAGGTTTATCTCAGCAGTACCTTGCAAAGAGATTGCAAGTAACAGGAAAACAGCCAAGAGGGATTGTGCTGGAAGTGGAAGAGACCCCGGGTTTAGGGCCTACTGCAAATATAATATTGATAGATGGGATGCTTAAAGTTGGGTCCACTATACTTGTTGCGAAGAGAAATTCTGTCGAGGCTGTAAAGGTCAGAGCATTGCTGCTACCAAAGCCTCTTGATGAGATGAGGGACCCGAGGGACAAATTTGAACCGGTTGAGTCAGTGCATGCTGCTGCAGGAGTAAAGGTAGCTGCTCCAGGCCTTGAGGGGGTATTAGCAGGCTCGCCAATTATAGGACTAGTTGAGGGGAGCAAAGAAGAAGAGTTGAGAAAAGCAATAATGGCCGAAGTGAGAAGTGCAATAGTTGAGACCGAACAGGAAGGTGTTATTGTAAAGGCAAATACTCTTGGCTCTCTTGAAGCGCTCACGAGTATGCTGAAGAGGGCAAATATACCCATAAGAATTGCAGACCTGGGTCCTGTAACAAAAAACGATATAGTGCAAGCAGCATCAGTTGCGATGAAAGACAGGTATATTGGGGTTATACTAGCATTCAGCGTTAAGGTGCTGGAGGATGCAGAGGAGGAAGCTGTCAGGAGAGGTGTAAGAATCTTTAGCGATTCCGTGATATACAGTCTCATCGATGCATATTTGGCATGGGCAAGGGAAGAGAAGGAGAAAGAGGAGAGGATGGCTTTTTCTTCAATAACTCCTCCCTGCAAATTTTTACTGATGAAGGGATTTGTATTCAGAAGAAGCAATCCTGCGATATTTGGTGTGGAAATACTTGCCGGCAAGTTAAGGCAGAAGTCAAAGGTGATGAACTCTTCTGGTGAAGAGGTAGGCCAAGTTCAGCAGATACAGATTGAAGGACAGGAGGTAAGCGAAGCACAGCAAGGCTCAAAGGTTGCTGTATCCATGAAAGAGCCTGTTGTAGGAAGGCAGATAAAGGAAAACGAAACACTTTACTCCTTACCCGCTAGCGATGAAGCCAGAATGCTTGTTCAAAGGTTCTATGACCTGCTGACTGAAGAAGAAAAGGGTGTACTGAACGAAATAATACAGATAAGGAGAAAGGTCCAGACTCTTTATGCCTTCTGATTCATTCAATTGCAGGCAGAAACTACATTTCTTTCAAAGTTGAAGCAAGTAAAGCTATAGTCTCCTCATCCAGAGGTTCCATTGTTTGAAAGTAGAACTTCTCTATTCCCCAGGTAATTCTATCGCTCAGCTTCTCTGCAAACTGTTCTGGTGTGCCGATTATCGCATTCCTAGATTCTAACCTCTTCAAGTACTCCTCAGGTGTGGATTGTATTGAAAGTGCATTCATCCTGCTTACCACTTTTCTTCTTATTTCTGATTCGTCTTCTCCGATAATAAATGGACCCATCTGAGAAATTAACTTGCCAGAAGAGAGATTTTGCTTGATATTGAATAACTCTTCCTTTGATGGTGCAAGCAAGTTCCATTCATCGGCTAAAGATGAAGCTGACTTTACAAGGCTGATTGATTTTCCTCCTATAACCAAAGGAATATTTGCTAATTGGCTGTTGATTTTTGCTTTTGCATAGAAATGCTTGCCGTTAAATTCCACATATCCTTCCCTTGTTAAGCCATGTATGATTTTTAGCCCTTCCAGCAGTTGCTCTTTTCTTATTTTGAATCCAGGGAATTCAAATCCGAAGGCTCTATATTCATCCTCATACCATCCCATCCCTAATCCCAGTTGAAGTCTTCCTGACGAAAGAGAATGAATTGTCAAAGCCATTCTTGCGAGAAGGGCAGGATTCCTAAACCCTATTGGAGAAACAAGAGGGCCAAATTTTATGTTTGAGGTTGATACCGCTATTGCACCGAGAGTTGTCCAGCATTCAGGTGAATCTATTCCTCTTCTTCCTGAAGTGGGGAGAAGATGGTCAGAACGAAGGA
>Ga0079046_1000153_pt1 | contig 17425 bp, 17 predicted proteins | sample BED_host_MetaG_FD_76330 | JGI IMG/M metagenome (GOLD analysis project Ga0079046, IMG submission 76330) | Hot spring microbial mat communities from Yellowstone National Park, Wyoming, USA - BED_host_MetaG | ecosystem: Environmental > Aquatic > Thermal springs > Hot (42-90C) > Microbial mats ... | reverse complement strand
ATATTCTTTATGCATACTTCCTTGCTGCTTCCTGAAGGTCCTTGCACATTATTTGCATTGCTTTCATTCCATTATTATTTTGGAAAGAGATATCATTTTTCAGCCCTTTTTATGGGACTATCAATTCTAAGCAAAGAATGAGGAATATACTTTGCATTTTCATTACTTCTATATCATCTGTATGTTAACAGAAATAATTTGCTTCATATCAGGAGCTGATGAATGAATTCTTGGGCTTGTAATGGTGATAGCAATGCAAGTCCTGACTATCCCTGAGCCTTTTGAGATTACGCCGGGGAAGCTACAAGCATGTGCGGATGCCTACCTTCCTTTTCTCTTTCGGGGTGAAAAAACAAGCATGAGCCTCTCAGACCACCTTCTAGAATTAGTAAACAAGCAGACCGCACGAGTCGCCAGGAGAATCGGTTCTGGCTCCGGGCGGGAGCCTGAACTAGTAATGGTCAAGGGAGAAGTTGTGGCGATTCTCTGTCGCGATATACGCCTTTGCAGCCAGCTGTTTACCGTGAGTGCTGATGCCTCCTGGAAGGCGCTGAGGGATGAATATCTATACCCACAGCAGACCTGATGCTTTGGGAGCAGGCTGGACCGAGCCTTCCACGCTCCGAATTCAGATGTGTACACGAAAGTACACGTCTAGAGAAACGGTTATTGGTTTCAGTTATAATTAGAGTTTTCACACTTTAGCATTATTCATGACCTTTCCAAACTCAGTTTCTGAATTCTTGTCAAACCCGCTGTTGTTCTTTTCTTTCGTCGTTATGGTGGGTGAATTTTTAACTTTAATAGCCCTGATATTTCTAGCGTTCCATAGTGTTCCAAGATACTTTATTATTAGTCGAAATCGACCCTAGTTTTTTGTTATTTCCCTATAACAAATGGTATCCATCTTGGCATTACAGGTGTTGCAACCATCCTGCTGACCATCATGTACCTCCCGTTTTCAGCAAACCTCATCCTGATCGTTCCATCTGTTGAGTACTCAACAGATGTCACCGTCCTTGCAGCATGCATTCCTTCCTCCATTAGAACCATTCCTGAAACACCCTTCTCTCTGAGCTTCATCCTTGCAGAATCAAGGAACCTTATTGACTTGTCAACACCAGCATACTTCACAAAGTCAGAGAATGAATCTAGAACAAACCTTGCCTTTCCTTTCTCTCTTAACCTTCCAAGAGCCTCGCTTATTGCAAGGGAGACCTCTGTAAGTGACGAGAGAGAGGCTGAAAGCTCCGTCCTTGGCTTTCCTGCTCTCCATGAGTAGCAATCAATAAGAACAAGCTTTTCCTCAACATGCTGTGCCCAGTTAAAGAGCTTGAAGGTTTCCTTTATCGTTTCCTCCTCCTCCAGGGTTGAGAGCAAAAGAGGTACCTCATTATTTAAAGCTCCCTTGTAAAGGAAGAGCTTGCTAAGTATGCTTTTACCTGCACCAGGAGGTCCTATGACAAGAATTATGCTCCCCTTGGGCACACCTCCAAGCATTATCTGGTCAAGCTCATGAACTCCAAGCTGTATCCTTTCCATGACACAGGTACTACATGCTAAAGTTTAAGAGTTTAGCATAACTCTTTGACGCGCTGATGTACCTTAAGACAGGTATAAGGGGTGTAGATGAGCTCCTTGATGGTAAGGGAATACCAGAGGGGTACAGTGTTCTTGTACTTGGCGCTCCAGGAAGTGGGAAGACAACTTTTGGCCTTCAGTTTCTGCTAGAGGGAGCAAATAGCAATCAGAACGGTCTCTACCTATCTCTTGACGAGACACCGGAGAGGCTTGTTGAAACAGCTGGTTCTCTTGGGCTCGACGTAAAGAACTATGTAAACCAGGGAAAAATACAGATGATAGATGCTTCACCTCTTCGTCTTGCCCCAAAAAGCATAAAGCTAGGAGAGAGTGAGATAAAGAGGAAGGAGTTTGCTCTTGCAGCACTTATCTCAAAGCTAACAGACTCTGTTAAGAGCTCAGGAACTGTCAGGGTTGTGATAGACCCTATCTCAACTCTTGTACTTCATTACGAGAGTGCTTTTGAGAGGAGGATTGCCTTACTGGACTTGATGTCTGTCATGGTCAGAAATAGGTGCACAACACTTCTTGTATCAGAGCTTGAGGATGCCTCTCTTTCAAGAAGGTATCAGTTTGAGGAGTTTATAGCTGACGGTGTTATACTACTGACAAAGATGCTCTCAAACAACAGCTTCACAAGAGTCTTCAGTATTGAGAAAATGAGGGGTATAGCTCATGATACACAGCCACACCCTTACAGGATAATGGAAGGGGGTATTGAGGTCTTCCCGAGGGAGCAGGTGTTCTGAGAAGTAAAGCATATTTACACACTTTTTAAAGTAAAGATGTGTTGGAGGAGAAGCTGTCTTCCCTGCTCTCCCTCTTCGGGCTTGAGGAAGGCGAGGGTAAACTTTACCTCTTTATCCTGAGGGAGGGAAATAAATCAGCAGGTGAATGCGCAAGGTTCCTTGGAATAACAAGAATGGAGGCATACAGAATACTAAGAAGCATGGAGGAGAAGGGTGCTGTCTTCTCTATCCCAGGAAGGCCTGTCAGGTATGAGGCAGAGCCACTCGAGGTTCTCACATCCTCTTCAATGGAAAGAGCTGTTTCTTTGGTGAAGAAGATGGAGGTTGCAAGGGAGGAGCTTATTTCAATTGTACCAAGGCTTCCAAGAACAAGTGAGAGAGTCCAGGAGAGATTCAGAATCATACAGGGAAGAGAGCATATATACAGCACGGTAAGAAGAATGGCATCCTCAAGCTCAGAGAAACTGAGCATGATATTAACAAAGAACGATGTTGCACAGCTTTACATTGCAGGATTCTTTGACACACTTCTCTCAAAGAAAAATAGTTTCAATGCTAGACTAATAACAAGCATTGAGGAGAATACTTACGATATTGTTTCAGAGATTGTAGGTAAAATAGACGTAAGACATTCTTCTGTTGCAGAGAATGGAAGGCTTGTTATCTCTGATGGAAGAAGTGTCATTACTTCTCTTGTTCTTGACTCATCTCCTGGACTCAGGAATGATAGGGATGTTGCAATATCTGTTGAGAGCAGGGACTATGCAAGGATGATGGATTCTTTGTTCGAAATCTCCTTCTCAGGTTCCATGAATTCTTCAGAGAGGCTAAGCTCTCTCAAGGCGATAAAGGATGCAGGGTCAAAAGTAGAGACACTGGTAAGCGTGCTCAAGGCAGTTTCAAACGAGAGGGGATGGGAAATTCAGAGTCCTTTCCATTTTGAGGGGGAAGAAGGAAGGAGGCTTTATTTCACATTTATGCTCTCTTCTCATGAAAAGAGAATATATGGAGACGTGGCAATATCAAGCTCGGGCAAAGAGGTAAGGGATATTGTATTCGCAACAATTGCAAAGAAGATACAAATAAGGGATGCTGAAGTAATACTTGTAATTCATCCTTACGATGAGGAAACAGCTAGGCTTTGCTCAACGTTTGGAATAAAGACATTCAATGGCTCTGATCCTGTTACAGCTGTCTCTTCAATAAGGGAGATCATCACTGGGTTTCACTCTACATAGGCATATTTAGGTACGCATCAGCAAGAGTTAGCAAATAACACTATCTTCTTTAAGTGAAGATAGCTACATGCAGACACAGCATGAATCTGCTTTGAGGGTTAACTCTATGCCCTCTTGCTCCATGGCTTGCGTGGCTGTCTGGATGAACCCTATACGCTTGCCCAATTGTTGTTTCGATTGTATATCTCCTTCTCAGCAGAGTGGCTTAACCCCATCTTAGATGTATTAACATGTAATGCTTTCCGCACCTCTTCAGCTCAGGGAGAGGTTATTGCTTCTTACACATAGAGTTTTAAAGCTCATCTTTGTATGTCCTTCTTGTGAGTATTTTTCGACAAGCCTGCTTTTATTTTGCTGAAGAAAAAGAGAAAGGCATGTTTGAAGAGGAGGAGAGGATAAGAAGGCTCAGAGGTTTTGCACTTGGAATATTCGGGAGCTTTGTCTTTTCCTTCAGCAGTGTCCTTATTGTCTCCCTAACAGGAAACTATGTTTACGTTGGGATTGCAAGCATGTCGATGGGCGCAATAGTGCTTGCTTACTTTGGTATAAAGAGCTCCTCTTTCGTTACGCAGGTTCTCTACACTGTTTCAGCAGGTGCACTTTTTGCAGCTGAAGCTTCTGCACTCTTCATATACCTCCACTCCTTCACATCAGCTCTCTATGCAACAGTAACACTTCTCGGAGGTATTCTTGCACTGAAGGGAATAAGGGATATAGAAACGTTCAGGGAGCAGGAAGTCAGGAAAAAAGAGAGCCAAGAAAGGATAAAGTTCCAGAGTGAGTTTGCATGACAGAGGACCCAAGATTGATGCTTGAGGTAAGGGAATCTTTCGCGTATTATGAGGGCATGATAACAGGTCTTCCAAAGCTCATGGTTGGGAAGCTTACGCTAACAAAGGAGTACATCACATTCCATCAGTACGAGGTTGAGAAGGTTGGACTTCTTGAAAGGCCAAGACTAAAACAGACAAAGAACATAATCTTTATACCTCTTGATAGGATTGTTTCTGTAACAGTTCAGCAAGGCATAAGAGCAGTGAGAAGCAAGCCAAACTGGAAGAACCCAGATGACTTTGTCAGGAAAAGTAATGGCGAGAGGCAGTTAAACATGAAGCCAAGGCTTTTGGACTCGTCAGAGAAATATTCAAGGCTAGTTCTTACAGTTGAATCGGAGTATGGTGTTGATATGGCTTATTTTGAGCTTGAGGAGCCTTCTAAATGGGCCACAATGATAGCTTCCAGAATAAAGAAACAGTCTGTTTAAAATTATAACTAGATTTTAAAAGTGGGTTCTGAACTATGTAGTATTTAATCGACTTACATAGTTTTTGGGACTCAACAGCCTAGGGCTCCTCACGAGTTCATTGGAGCCCTCATCAGCCTCCTCCCCTGTCAGGGTAAGCCCACTCACTATCTTCATAAGCTCATTAAAGAGCTTTGGAGAGGGAGAAAGACCGTTTCTCTAAACGTGTATTTTCGTGTACACGCCTAGATTCGGAGCTCTGGCAACATGATCGGTCCAGCCTGCTCTCCATCTATCAGCTGAAGGGTACAGGTGGAGGGTCGAAAGTGCATTCTCTGTCATCAAGAGGGTCTTCGGAGAATATGTTATTGCAAGGAAGTTCGTCAACATGGCAAAGGAGATGGCTATGAAGGCATCAATCTACTACGGATTCATCAAGGCTATGGCGTAGGACCTAAAGGATGCCCAGGCATGACCATGCTGGCCATGGATTCATGCAACATAGCAAATTTTATCAAAAGATGAGATAAAATCCTTGAATTATTTTCAGAAGCATTTATATCCATCCTGTAGAAAGGTTAAAGGGTTAAGGAATTGTCCTCCCCGGGCCAGAGACTTGACTCTGAGCAGTCGGAGTTCAAGATTAAGTACACAAACTTTGGAATGCAGGGTTTAGAATATGTTCTTGGCAACGGTTTTCCGGAGGACAGTGTCTATATACTCATAGGGCCTCCGGGGACATTCTACACAACCTTTGCACAGCAGGCCCTTTATAACAGGGTCATCTCAAGAGGTAAGGTGGCATATTATACAGTGGAGGTTCCGAGTACAGATATTGAACAGGATATGGCAACCTTTGGATGGAGGGTAAGGGACTATGTTGACGATGGAACATGGAACTTTGTGAGACCAATCCCACCTCAGCTCCAGACTTTTGTCGAGCTTATGCCAGAGATACCGTATGAGGAGAGGGTACAGCTTTCCTCAAGCTCTCTTGCAGCCCTGACACAGAACTTCTTAACAAAGCTTAAAGATGGAAGGTGGACGGCAACAAACATATCTTACCTTCTTAATGTTTATCCGCTTCAGGAAATAACAAACTTAATGATGTTCATGGTTAATGCGGCACACAGGCTTGGTGGTGTACACTTCATACTCATACCTAGCGGAGCACACGATGAGAAATCAATAACATACATAAAAAACCTTGTTGATGGTGTTCTTACATTCAGGTTCGCGCAGGGTTTTGGACAGGCAGAGGGTGAGATAGAGATAGAGAAGGTAAGGCGTATGATACCAAGGACAAAACTGATAAGATACATAGTGCAAAGTGATGGAATATCCATAGAGACAACAGCAAGGATAGGCTAGAATGCTTCTTCCGTTTGAAATAGCCATAGCATCCTTACTTGCTCTCATATTCTTTGCATACATTCTTGTTGGTGGCTTCATTTGGGGAGCAGGTTATCAGCCTGTTCCGAAGAAATGTCTTCTCAGAATGATAGAGCTCTCCTCCCCGTCCAAGGGAACAAATCTTTACGACCTTGGTTCAGGCTTCGGAAGAATTGTTATAGAGGTTGCAAGGAGGACAGGCGCAAGATGCACTGGAATAGAAATAGACCCTGTTAAGTGTTTATGGGCTACATTGGCAGTGAGAAGAAATGGGCTCCAGGATAGGGTAAGAATAATAAGGTCAAACCTTCTTAAAGCAGATATATCATCAGCGGATGTTGTTTTTGTCTTTCTATGGAGTGGAATAATGGAGAAACTTAGGAAAAAGATAATTTCAGAGATGAAGCCAGGCTCTCTTGTTGTATCTTACTGGCACAGGTTCAGGGACTGGGAACCTGAGATATCTGACGAGAAGCTGAGGGTTTATCTTTACAGGGTTCCCAACAGGGCTTAGCCACCCCCAGATTGAGAGCCCTCCTCACGGACTCTCTCCCATTTTTCCTCCCTCATTTCTTCAGCTTCTTCTTCCTCTTCTTCCACTGCCTTCCTCTTCCTCCTGATTATTATTCGCCTTACAGCAAAAACAATCATGATAAGTATAACTGCAACAACTAAAAGAGGAATAAATGGAAGTATCCTGGAAAGAAGTGTTGGTCTGGCCTTTTCCGGAGGCATAACAACAAGTATACTTGAGTTAACAATTCTTGTACCAACAGATGTGCTCGTGACACTTGCTGATACAGTTGCTTCTCCAACAAGAGATGGATAGAATGTTGAGTATGCCCTCCCACTACTGTCAGTAACAGAGGAGGATGGTTTCATAGCCCCTCCACTGGAGCTCCACGTTACGTTTGCAGAGTGTACACCAACACCCTCAAGCTCTACTGTGAGCTGAAATGGTACTGTCATATTTGGATATATGAATGGGGAGTTTGTAGTTGGAGCAAGCTGAATAGTAAGAGGAAGGGGAGCAAGAGAAAACTGTACAGAAGATGATGCAAGACCATGGGAAGAAGCTGTTAATGTTGCAGAACCCCCCTGCTCAGCATAAACATTTGTTGAGTTAAAGTCGCTTCCTATACCTATCCTGACATTTATTGGCCCACCAAGTACTGTTATGTTTGAAGAGACAACGGAAACATCAGTCACTACCCTTGCCCTTGCAGGATTTCCTGAAGCATCCTGAAGCTGGACAGCAAGGAAGAAGGATGGACCTGATATGGGGACTATACCTTGGGATGGGGCAACAAACAGAGCAAGGTTTGAGGGTGCAGGCCTGACAGTTGTCACTACTGTTGAGGAGGGTGAGTACCCTGAAGCAGATGCTGTTATGTTCGAGGAACCCGGTGAGACAGTTGTTTTAATAGGTACCAGTGCATATGTTTTTCCTGCCTGTATTATTACTGTTGTGTTAACAGAAACAACATCAGGCCTTGACGAAGTAAGCTGAACGGGCACATCAACAGGGCTTACAGCTGGTGAACCATTGCTGTCAAGAAGCATAACTGAAAGGGCAGTATAAGTTCCGCCGTCAGCAGGGAAGTTTAGCGGTGCGCTCTCTACATAAACCCGTGCAGGTATTGGTCCAAACGTGCTTATAGTTACCTGAGCAGGAACAAGGTTCTGTGCTGATGCTGTGATCTGAGTGTTCCCTACAAGGTACGTTGATTTGAATTTTGATACAGCAAAATTCGAACCTGCAGGTATAATAAGTGTTTGGTTCACGTTTCCAACAGCCGAGTTCGAAGATGTGAGAGTTACATTTGTGTCATGAGTTGATACCGCAGGAAAGCCTGTCCCGTTCAAAAGCGAAACAACAACAGAGCTATAAGTTGTGTTATCTGCCAGAATAGGGTTTGGAGATATGTAGACGGCAAGGGAAGTTGGCTGTGACCTATTGTATGTTTTTACGCTTGAAAAAGATGAAACAAGGCCTGGTGAGGATGCGGTTAGTATTGACGACCCCGTAGCACCGGTCGTGAAGTATTGGGCAATTGCATAGATCTGCCCCTTACCGATAGTAACGGATGGCTGCACAGAAGCAACAGTTAGGTTTGATGATGTTAGTGTTACAACTATGTCGGATGGTGCCCTTGCAGGCCTTCCACTCATGTCAGTCAGGGAGACGACAACTTCGCCATACGAGTTTAACACCATTTCCGGTGGAACGGCTTGCATGTTCAGCTTCAGTGGAACAGGACCGACGACGTTTATAATTGCTGAGCTAGAAACAAAGCCTGATGCTGAGACTGTGATAAAGGAGGAACCTGTTATGAAGGTGCTTGTGTAGCTTGAAAGTGCCATAAATTCACCGCTTTTTACCGTAAGTATCCTCTGAGGTATTCCAATAACAGCCGTGTTTGATGAAGATATTGTTACATTAACATCCCCGACAGCTCTTGCTGGAAGACCCGTATCATCTTCTGTCACAACAAGAAGTGTTCCTGTGCTGTTTGGTCTCGCAAGCACAGTACTCGGTATAGGGAAAACCTGGAGCCTTGTTGGAAAACCACTTGGTGTTACTGTCTGGACTGCTGTAGAGAAGGACTGAAGTCCAATAGCTGATGCTGTTACCACACTCACTCCAGGCGTCGTTGTTGTTGTGAAGTTCGCAATAGCATAACAGTGACCAGCCCTTATAACAACACTTGGACTCACAAAACCAACACTCTCAACAGAGGATGTGAGGAATACAGTTGTATCGTTCAAGGCAAGGGAGGGGTTGCCAGATTTATCCTGGAGAAAGACAACAATGCTCCCATAAGTCTTGCCGTCTGCAGGAAGCTTTGGTGGGATTACACTTAAGCTCAGAGAGTATGCAGCACCAATTTGAGGAGAAGTAGGAGGTGCTGCTTCCGCAGTAAGCGTTAATGAAACAAAAAGCAATAGTGCAGAAACAATCGCTAATTTTTTAGGTTTCGTCACTCTCAACATACTGACCTCCAAACAAACCTATAAAATATTTTCGACATGTATTACAAATTCTCTTTCTTTAATTGAATTGTAAATCATTTGTTTCATACAATAACTTAATTAATACTTTTATGTCATGTCATGCTGTAAATGGTAATTGCTTCAAGGGCTGGTGTTAGCACCATAATAGCTGAACTTATGCTAATTGGTATTGTTGTTGCACTTGGAACGATAGTTTATGCTTTTTCTTCGAGCGCATTTGGAAATTTCGGTGCTGGATTTGCTGGCGCGGTTTCAAATGCAGGTGATGCGCTTTCAGAAAGGCTGATAGTTGAACAGGTGGCTTTCTCCCCGTGTCCAAACGCTCAATCAGAGCAGGCATGTGTATACGTAAGAAATGTTGGGCAGCTTGACTTAGTTGTTGTTGCAGTATACGTTAACGACTTGACTGCAGGAACGTTTATAGGTTCAGTTAATACTAATATACCTGTCCTTGTTGGCTCCTTTGCACCTGTTGGAATACAGATACAGAACTTTTCAGTACAACATGGTCATGCTTACAGCTTTACTGTTGTAACATCAAGGGGGAATTCGGTGACATACAATGCTGTCGCGTAGGTCTGGTATAAGCTCTATCATGGGCTCCATATTTTTTATCCTGATAGCATTCCTTGTACTCTCAACATCTGTTCTTGTCTTTAACAATTTCAGCCAATATGCAACGACACTTAAAAAATCAAATCAGGCAGACACGCAGGTTCTTGAAACATCCCTTCAGTTCAAGAGAGTTATCTTCGGGGGTATAACACAACCAACTTTAAGCCAAACGTTCAACTCAGTAAAAAATACACAAAGTTTTCCTTTCTTCCCTATCTCAAACATGAACTTTACACAGAACATGAACGGCTGGTACTTCACAAGGCTTTACGTTTTCTCACCTCCAGATACTGCAACAGTATCAAACTCACCTCTTTATTCCGTTCCAGGAACAGTAATTTTCACACTCACAGTTCAGAACTCTAGAATGAGCAAGAATGATATAGCTCAGGTCTCGCTGACTGCAGACAGTCGTTTTTCTGTAGCGAGTACTCAGCCCTCACCAAGTGGATGGAGTTCAACAGTTTCAGGAAACACAATCACATGGACAGCAAACCTTGGTAATAACGGAAAGTATGAGCCAAACGATATTGATGGAGGAGAAAGTTTAACATTCACATGGACCGCAACAGTAACATCGACAGGAACATACTATCACACTGTGACACTCTTCTGGGTCTCACATGACGTACCTCCCTTTGTTGACTCGGGTTCAGGAACAATAACAACAGTTGTCGGAAGTACAACAGGCTCTAAAGCAAGTACAAACGTTGTTGGAAATCAGGTTCCTGGCGCCGGTGGAGCTAATGGAGGATACGACCCATCGACACCAATCGGGTCTGAAAGTGGCCCTGGCTCTCTTTATCTTTTCTTTGAACCAACGATAGGTGGCCTTCCAATAAACCAGAGCCAGCAACTTGGTTCAATAATGAACTTCACGACATCCTTCACACTTGACACACAGACGGCATCTTCAATAGCTGGTGCTTCCTTTAGCTATGGCTACTCAGTTGATAACTTTGTTTGTAACGGTGACCAGAACGAATGTAGTGTAACAACGTCAATATATCTGATTCAGGAAAGCACCGGCAAGGAGTACACTCTTGCTTCATTCAACCCAACTCAGGTAGGCCAGAAAAACCCAAGCTCAGTGCCAACAGGATGGATATTCATTAGCAATGTGCAGATGCCCTCAATAACATGGTCTGCAGGAAAGTATGACATTATAATTTCAACAAGAGTAATGCTCCAAGGGTCAAACCCAGGAAGTGAAAATTACCCTGCTCTTCTCTACATGCACTTTGATGATGTGGGAATTGCTTTAAAGCTCGTTTCATCCTCATATTATGTCGATAGCTGGGCACAAAGCCAAGCGTTTGTGATACAGACAAACACAAATCCGCTCAACATTACAGGTATAAGGATTGACGTCGTTCTTGGTACAAACTCAGGCCCTGTTTATGTTTATGCATACTTGAACGATTTCTCAAGGGGCACACTAATGAATCCTGCTTGGACGTTAATGAACTCAACTGTTTTCTCCCAGACAGCAGACATACAAATTAATGTTCCAAGCTCTCAAACAAGGCTTTACGTTGACGCACAGGGAAACATAGCTCTCAGGATCTACGCCATATCTCTTTCACAGTTCCAGCTTAATGCACAGGTATCCTCGATACTTCAAACAGCAGACCAGACAAAGCTTGCTGTCCAGATAATTAATCTCAGCCCATTTGCTGTGCACCTTGTTTCCCTCTATGTTAATGGACCGGGTGGTTTAATTCATTTTGACATAAATAGCTCAGCTCCAGGTGTTGTAGGACCTTTCAACATATGGTTATCTCCTGGGCAGTCCGTCTCAGTACAGCTGAACGTTAACTGGGTTTCTGGACAGATTTATGTTTTTACTGTAGTTGCTGATAACGGTGCCATGGCAACAAGTGCTTTCAAATCTTGAGATCCAAAATTCTCTTCACTTCATCTTTTTTCACCAGAGACCCCGTCCGTAAGGGCGGAGTAGTTTACTAACCATAAATGTGCCAATATTTATTAAACAGAGATTAATAGTACAAAGACTTGGAAACTATTCGTGACCTATCTTGGAAAAGAGTAGGCGTTTCAAGAACATAGTGATAATTGTTTCAGCCTGCATTGCAGGTTATCTCGCCGATGAGACACTTGCTTCGATATCAGGTGTTGCAAGTAAGCTTCCGCTTTCTTCCCTCTTACTTTCGCTTGGTGTCCCAAGACTTATTAGTACTTTTCTCTTGGGGTCCCTAACCTTTCTTGATACAGGCTTGCTTATTTACTGGTTAGTAAGATACAAGCCTGGAATACTTACACTCCAAAAGAAAGAAACACCGCCAGAAGTCAAGCAAGAACAACCTATTCTTAAGAAGTTTGAGGTACAAAAAGAGATTAAGATTGAGAGACTGGTACCAACAGATTCAGGGGCTTACACTTTTGTTAACGTTGTCCAGCTTGATAGGGAGCTTCCTGATGTGTTTGCAGGTATAGTGAAGGACGAGCAAACAGGAGGATACAGATACGTTGTCATAGAACCTCAGCTAAACGAGAAGGAGAAACAGATATTCAGAGAAATAAAAAAACTTCTGATAGATGAGCTCGATGTTGACCTTTGGAGCATGAAGAACAAAAAGCATGCAGAGAAGTATCTTTTTGAGAAGGTTAAGAAAATAGCAAAGAGATATGGCTACAGGCTACCAAGGCCTTCTCTCTCAAAGCTTCAGTACTACTTCAACAGGGACTTTATTGGTATGGGAAAGATCGAGCCCCTTCTTCACGATTATCTCATTGAGGACATAAGCTGCGATGGTCCAAAAGTTCCTGTTTATATATGGCATAGAGACTACGAATCGATACCGACAAGTATAGTCTTTGAGAATGATGAAGAGCTTAATACGTTTGTTTCAAAGCTTGCCTATGTTGCAGGGAAGCACATCTCTCTTGCTAACCCTATAGTTGATGCTTCTCTTCCTGACGGGAGCAGGATTCAGATGACATACGGTAAAGAGGTTACACAGAAGGGTAGCACTTTCACAATAAGGAAGTTCAAGCCAGACCCTCTGACAATAGTTGACCTTCTTAAGTACAATACGATGAATTCAGAGCTTGCAGCATATTTATGGTACCTCGTTGAGAAGAGACTTTCAATTCTTGTAGCGGGTGGAACAGCATCAGGAAAGACAACGACACTTAACGCTCTTTCAATGTTTATAGTTCCAGGTCAGAAGATCGTTAGTGTTGAGGATACACCTGAACTTAATCTTCCACATGAGAACTGGATCCAGTCAGTAACAAGGTCCGGTACAGTTTCAGGAGAGGTTACTCTTTTTGACCTTCTTAGAGCCGCTCTAAGACAGAGACCAGACATTATAATAGTAGGAGAGGTAAGAGGAGAAGAGGCATTCACACTCTTCCAGGCAATAGCAACTGGTCACGGTGGTCTCGGTACTATTCACGCCGACTCGGTTGAGACAGTTATAACAAGACTCACGTCTGAGCCAATGAAGATACCAAAAAGCCTGCTTGGTTCAACACTAGACTGTATAGTTATGCAACTAAAGGTTAGGGTTGGGGAAAGAAGTGTCAGGAGGGTAGTGAATGTTACCGAGGTTGTTGGGCATGACCCTAGGAATGATCAAATAGTGCTTAACGATGCCTATAGGTGGGACCCTGTGAGTGATAAGTTCCTCTTCTCAGGTAGAAGCAGGCTCTTCGAGAAAATAACTCAGAGATATGGTACAAGCCTTGAACAGATCAAAAGGGAGATAGAAAACAGGAAGATATTCCTTGAGTGGCTTGTAATGAAAGGCGTCAGGAACCAGAGGGAAGTCTCTCAAAGGGTGAGACAATTTTACACAGATCCAGAATCTGTTGTTGGGACGGCTAAGCTGGATTTACAGGCGAGAGCTCAATGAGGGTAGGTGAGAGGTTTGATTTCTGGGGTCTAGCTTACAGCATTCTCGGGCAATACACGAGTAGATTCGAAAGATACTTTGCAGACTTAAGAGATGATATAATGAAGGCAGGTATGCTGATAAGTTACAGAGGTTATGTTGCTGGTATGTTCTTCGCATCTATTCTTGGTTTTCTTGGGGGTATGATAGCGGGGGCGGGAATTTCACTTTTCCTTAACACTTACGTCTGGGTAAAGGTTCTGATACCTATTGGTCTTGGACTTCTCTCAGGTACGTCAGTTCTTGCTGGAATGTATTTCAGACCGAAGATAAGGGCAGGAACAAGAAAGAGAAGGCTTGACGAGGAACTCCCATACATGATAGGGCACATGGCTGTTCTTGCCTCCGCAGGCCTGACACCAGAGAAGATTTTCCAGAGCATTGCGGAGGAAGAAACAAACGACATAATAAATCAGGAGGCAAGGATGGTTATGAGAGACATAAACCTTCTAGGCATGGACCTGACAGAAGCTCTGGAGCAGGAGAGAAAAAGGTCTCCTTCTGATAGCTTTGCAGAGTTCCTCGATGGCTTCATTGCAGCTTCAAAATCTGGAGCAGACATAAAGACATTCCTTGTAAGGGCAGCCGCTGGTATGATGGAAGACAAAAGGGTCAAGGCGAAGCAATTCGGAGAGACTGTTGGTGTAATCGCAGAGATGTACACAATTGTTCTTGTTGTAACGCCACTCATACTAATAATAATGTTCGCTGTTATGGGTATAATAGCTGGGAGCCTTGGTGGTATAAACATAATGATACTTATAATGTTGATAGCCTATGTGATGGTTCCTCTTGGGGGTATGATGGTCATGATAATGGCTGATGCCATAATGCCAAAGGGGTAGTGGTTGATGAGGTTAGGACTAAGAACTCTTCATAGGTACAGAAAGACAATATATGCTGCAACAGGAATAAGTGCTTTTATTACATCCATTCTTATGTCCTTCCTTTACCTTGCAATTGGTCTCAGGTATCCCTTTCCGCTCCAGACAATGGTTATACTTGTTGTAATTGGCTTCATATCCTTTCCTGGTGTTGTTGATTTCACATACGGAAGGTGGAGAAGCAAAGTTGACGACGCAATACCGAGGATGATAACAGATGTAACATCATCTGTAAAAACTGGGCTCAGTTTGATAAAGGCATTTGAGGTTGCCGCGGAAAGGGACTACGGACCCTTAAGCGAAGAACTAAAGGCTATGAGAGCACAGCTCTCATGGGGTGTGACATTCGAGGATGCAATGAAGAGTGTTATGAAGAGAGTTGATACCCTCATAGCAAGAAGGACATTCCAGCTATTCATAGAAGCGAATAGAGCTGGTGGAAGGATAGAGGACCTGTTAGATGCGATAAGAAACCACATAGTCGAGTTACACAATATTGAGAAGGAAAGAAGAGCAACACTCAGACCATACGTCGTTATAACTTACATCGCATTCGGTGTATTTCTTGCAATAGCATGGGTCCTAGTTTCACAATTCTTTGCCAACGTTCTTTCAATACAAACAAAGGTTGGGGCTGCGGGTGCAACCATATTCTCAGGACTCGGTGGTCTTAACCTTGCTTCAATAAAATCTGTTTTCTTCCAAATGGCGCTCATAGAAGCTGTGTTTGGGGGTCTAGGTGCTGGAAAGCTAGGTGAAGCTTCATTTTCGGCAGGTTTTAAACATATAATAATACTTGTTTTGGTGGCTGTACTTGTCTTTGCAGTCTGGATTGGATAAATTATCACCGGCATCATCAGAGAAGCAAAGGCTTTATTCAGAGCCTAGAATAAGGGAGCTTCTCAGATTAATAATAGTTAGTGGTAAAAGGGTCGAACCATCGATTGGTCAGGACGGAAAGATACACTGGGAAGCAGTCGAGAAGGTTATACCAAGTTCGGAATTAAATGTAAAGAGTCTTCTTGAACACTTGGCTGAGGCTGGAATACTCAAAAAGGTTCCTTTCAAAAACTACATTCTGTGCCCCCAGGATGAAAGAGCGGACGCTCTGCCCCAGCTTACATGTCCAAAGTGCGGTAAGACAACGCTTGTTAAAACATCTCTTCTTTCGCACAACCTCTGTGGATACATAGGAGATAGGTCAAAGTTTGCTTCTACAGAGACAGGGAAGATGATGTGCCCGAAGTGCAATAGGGAAATAAAAACAGAGAATGACCTCAAGCTCGTTGGGATATGGTTCGAGTGCACGACCTGTGGTGCCAGGACAAACACGCCTAACGTAATATTTCTGTGCAAAGAGGGTCATCAATTCAAGATCACAGACCTAATACTCGAAACATTTTATGCCTATGAGGTTCCTCATGATGTTATAAGCGAGCTTAGGGTTAAGGAAATACTCGGGCCATCATTAAAGGAGCTTCTTGTTTCACTTCGCTTTGTTGTCGAGCAGCCTGGTAAGGTTACCGGACGTTCTGGCGCATCTCATACATTTGACGTTTATGCAAAGAAAGGTAATGAGGATATTAGCATTGAGGTTGCAATAGACTCAAAACCGATAGAGATAACACCACTTATAACGTACTTTGCAAAGACTTTCGACACAGGAATAAAGCACCCAGTGATGGTAGCGGTACCAGATATAAACGAACAAGTTGCAATGTTAAGTAAAACATACAACATAAAGGTAATAACAGACCCTGACGGAACGGGTGTGAGCGAGAAGATAAGGAATTATATCGCGGAACTTGGATTAGCCTAAAAGTCACTACTGGTTTCTGCGACCGATAATTTCCATTCTGATTTTTTGCATGCTGGTGTCGAACCCTTTGCACACTTGAGAAATATCCCTTCGTTTCTCACTAACAGCATTACATCTTCGAGGCAGAAAGGACATTGTGCCTTTAGAGATGAGTGTGAAGACTCCTGTACTGCTTGGAGTGTTATTGCGAATCTTGTGAGTATCTTGTTTGTCCAAGTAATCCCCTGGGCAAGCTCTTTAAGTGTTGGCTCTTCTGAGAGCTCGGGCGGCGATAGAACACTCTGCTTTTGCTCCACGTAAGGATAGTGTTTCTTCACCTCAGCTATTACTCTTCTGGCATCATCAACAGCCTCTTTTGACACGCCCGGTATCAGTCCAGATGTGCACATCACTGCAAGCTCATAGGCATCCCATACGCTCGCAACTATAGGGTGTGCAAGCTTCCTTAGAAAGTTAATCACCCTTTCCTTTTCTTCGTTCTGAAGACCCGAACTTCTTATCTTGTAGACCGATTCCTCTGACTTGACAGAACTGTAAATCGCCCTGTAAAGGTCCTTCATATACGTGCTTAAGGACATTCTTACCACAAAGTTCGTTTCTTAACATAATTAAACCTATAGATAAATGGTTGCTCCAACATACTTTAACTCTCTTATCGAGAAATCATTTCGCAGGATAGTCAAGGCGTGTGGACCGGGCGAGTTTTGGAGGAGCGTCATCAGGCATTACAGGAAGGATGTGAAGCTTGATGAACGCAAGATGGGCTACATCATCAGAGCGAGAGGGAAGGGCGAGAGAGCATCTGATATCGTCATGAACCTATCTGTATCGAGGCTAAAGGTCTTGCAAGCAGTTGCCTCAAAATTGTTGTGTTGAATAACCAGACATGTTTGTCATCTTTTGTTTTCCTTGGTGCATTTACCTCAACTATGATTAAGCATGCATACCATTGACCTCCGATAAAAAGAA
>Ga0079046_1000125_pt1 | contig 18859 bp, 23 predicted proteins | sample BED_host_MetaG_FD_76330 | JGI IMG/M metagenome (GOLD analysis project Ga0079046, IMG submission 76330) | Hot spring microbial mat communities from Yellowstone National Park, Wyoming, USA - BED_host_MetaG | ecosystem: Environmental > Aquatic > Thermal springs > Hot (42-90C) > Microbial mats ... | reverse complement strand
TCAGTTGAGAGAAAGGTTTCACCATCTAAATTAATTACAGTAGGATGAAATTGAACGAATTCCATATCAGCAACCAACGCGCCAGACCTAAAAGCTATTGCAATTCCATCTCCAGTATTTGTAGATTGATTTGAGGTGTATTTCCAAAGGTAAGCGTACCCTCCTGTTGCTAAAACTATTTTATCAGCTTCAATTTCACCCCTATTCCTTGTTATAAACTCTTTAACTTCATTATTTCCTGTTTTTATTGCTAATAATTCATCTTCTATAATCGGAAAATATTTAACTCATGAGCTTTCCTCATTAAGAAGTCGTATATATCTCTTCCAGTTTCGTCTGTTTTGTGTAAAACTCTTCTTCTGGAGTGGCCCCTTTTAATCTTAAATCCGTTGCAAATTCAAAGCCCCATTCTTCTAATGTTTTAACGGCTTTTGGAGCCTCAGAAGTAACATAATTTACCGCCCTTTCATCAGATAATCCGTCTCCTACTCTTAAAGTGTCCTTAGCATGAATTTCTGGAGAGTCGTCACTACCTACTGCTGCGGCAATCCCTCCTTTAGCTATATATGTTGATCCTCCAGTTATTTTCTTTGTTATTACTGTTACTTTATATCCCGTTTTAGTTAAAGAAACTGCGGCGGAAAGTCCTGCTATTCCATTACCAAAAATATATATCATACGAACACATGTTCGGAGAAATAAAAAACTTTATTGCTAAAAATTTCACTAAAGAATTTAAAGTAACCACACATAAAGATGATTTATGGATCTTACACTACAGTTATTTGACGTTCTAGAAGATATTTGGGGAGATACTTCAGGGATAAAGATGTCATTTGCAGGAAACCAATGGTTTGCTGCAAAAGATGTACTCGACTTTCTTAAAAGTAAAGGGTACAAAGTTTATTTAGAAACTATTCCTCCAGGAATGGTTAGAAAAAGAGCTGAAGGAGAATCTCTGAAAGTTGGAAACTTATATATATCGTTCACTCCAGAAATAGTTTCATTGCCTCCTTCACTGCTTGAAGGGTTAAAAATTAAGAAAAAAGTAGAATATACAGAAAATGATATTGTAATAGTTTTCAGAGGAGCTGAAATAAATAATTTGTGTGACTTAAAAGGAAGAAGAGTGGCAATACCTAATCCGAGCATTGAAGGAATAGGCCAATTATTTAAGGAATTGTACGAGGAAGAGTGCGGGGATTATGAAGACTTAATCAATTACGGTGGAGTTTACATAACTAAAGTTCATCATAGAGAAATACCGCATATGTTAAAGCTAGGAGACATAGATGCAGGAATAATGTGGAGAACGGAAGCAATATATTGGACATTAAAATATTCTGTGCCACAGCATAATAAAAAGGGAAAATTAGCATTTGCATTATTAGATAATGCTTCAGAAAAAGCAGAAGAAGTATTTAATTTACTTACCTCAACAGAAGTTAAACAAATCTATGAAAAATACGGATTTAAATGGATTGCCGACAATAGTTAATTAATAAATTTCTTTACCAACTCTGCAAAATCCTTATCATCATTTAATTTTTCTACTTTTAATACTGAGTTTTTCATGGTATTTATAACAAATTCCTTATCAACCTTTAACGTGCTAGATACTGCATTAGCAAATCCCTCTGGATCGCTCTTAAACATGTCGATTCCCTCAGTATAAGCAGATACAAATTCATCTTCATTAGAAATTACATGTGCACCGCAATTCCCTGGAATCCCTAAAGATTCCTCAAATGTTATCCCTTTTCCAAAAGCCGAAGCTACTACTGCACTATCTATTTCCTTATTTTTAAACATCTCCAAAATTTTTCTCATATCATCTGCATACACTAACTCTGCATTTACCCCTTTTGTAGTAAGTAAAGCTCTTATCAAAACGTCTGCTGCACTACCTTTTCTCCACACTCCTATCTTTTTCCCTATATTAGGATACACGCTTAGTAATTCTTTTATAGTTACATAATTTATTCTCAGGCCTCTCTTGACTAATGATACTGTAGAATCCAGTATTACATCTGCTTTACCTTCTTTCGAAAAAACTATTTTTATATCTTTATTTTTGGTAGAAGCTGCTATTATGGGATATGATACGGGTCCGGGTGCAGCTATTACTTGCATAGGTTGATTTGATACCCAACAAATTTATTTCTTTCTTAGATAAACTTTATAATGAAACATTTAAATAGGTAACAAAGTTACCTATATCTCATGGATAGAAGCAAGCTAATGTTCATCCAAATGTTAACATTCATAGTTTCCATGACTTTTGCAATAAGAGCTTCAAATAACATGATAGCAACGACTTTACCTTTATTTTCAAAATACTATTTTCATTTTACGCAGAGTGAAGTAGGAATTTTATCTGCATTATTATCTCTTGGTACATTCATAACTAGTGGTGTAATAAATTCCAGACTGCAGTCTAATACTAGGAGAAGGTTCTTTATAATCTCTTCTGTCACGTATGCAATAATCTTACCGCTATTTTATTTTACAAATTCCTTAACAATATGGATAGTGTCCCTGCTTGCAGGGTTATCGTTAGGATCAATTATGCCAAATATAATTACTTATGCAGGGTTACTAGATGATAGAAAAGCTAGAGAAAGATTATTATCAATTTATACACTAGCGTTAAGTGCAAGTCTCGTAGCTGGACCTGCAATTGAGACAACAGTTTTAACTCATTTCACAATACCGTATGTTTTCCTATTTTTCGAGCCATTTGCAATACTTTCGGCTATATTATCTTTCTTTATAAAGTTCCCAGAAGAAAATAGTAAGTCGGCAAGAGTTAGCGTATTTAATAACCCAGGGTTCAAGACTGCAGTAATAAATATTTTAACTTATAATATACCATTTTCAGTAATTTTGACATTTGGAGGAATATATGCTGTAGATTATTTGCATGTAAGTTTTGCAGAAGTTGCTGCTTTATTCTCATTATTCTTTACCACGTCATTCTTAGCTAGAATATACTTATCCATAAGACCTCCACAAAGTGTAAGACTCCATGCAATAGCAGCAATTTCAATGACAACAATAGGGTTATTAGCCATTTTATTCTCAAATAATTTAATAATATTTAGCATAGCTTTACTTATCTTAGGTTTTCCTCACGGATTAACTTACCCACTTTCAGTGATTTCTATAAGTAGAACATTTAACCCTTATGAAAGAAATGCTGCCAATAGTATTTTCTTTGCCATAATGATGATTATAGGGATTATAACTCCTACGATATCCGGATTTGTAGCAGAACTAATAGGGATAAAATATTTATTTGGAACGTTAATTCCTGTTATATTAATTTTATTGATTTTACTAAATAGATATGTAGGGTATGTAGATAAAGTGGTTCTAGAAGAGACTAGGAAGAATTCTCTTTCTATATCTAAAGATTCTAAAGCTTAAGTCAATAGTTTCTTCCATAGCCTTTCTATCAAATAGCTTACAAAAATTATATTGATAAACTTCCTCTGCAGTATCCCTAAGTATCTCAAGGATATTTTTATCATCTACTGAGTTTATTATCTCCACACCTTCCATGAATTTTTCTCTGTTAGACCAAAGGTTAAATCTTGATACTTTTTTATCTATAATTTCCTGGATATAATACAATGGCTTCCAAGCATTAAATGAGTGCCCATGATCAATTATATATGCAATCTTCTCTTTAGATAGTACGTGCTCTTCCTTAAGGTCTATATTTAATATAACCTCCTCAAAAGCCAAAGCAGATCTAATTTTGTCGATATTTATAACATTTTCATCAGCTTTCTCTGGTAAATGATCCATTAATAATCCAATTTTACCTTCTTTTTCCGTAATTTTTAAGTCTAAGAGAGGAAAACCCATAATTTTAGATAATCTTGATGCAGATAATTCAGCAAAAACCTCTATAGCCACGTTAACATCTTTGAAAGACTTTACCGGCTTAAAGAACTTCATCAAGTTATGCAGTAGTAAATATATTTAAATTAAGCTAATACATACCTAATAGATAGTTATTAATACATTAATTAAAGGCGAACTTTAAATTCCCTATTTATGAGTTTTTAATATGCTCAATTTACAAATAAAGTGGGAAAGACAAGTAGTGAAGTTACTTTCAATAATAGTAGTTTTAGCAATTATTGCAGTTTTACTTAATTTATTAATAGAATTCGCATCGTCAAAATTTCCTGAAATAATACCTTATTTGAATGATATATATTTAGCAACAGATGCTGCAATAGTAGGTATAGGAGGATATTTTATAATAGGTGTATTGAAGAGAATTATTAACGTATACTTACTAGGTAGAATGGAAGCTAGCACTGCTAGAACACTCTCATTTTTTATAGATATAGCATTTTATTCAATTTTAATCTTAGTAATATTAGCTGCATTAGGAGTGAACTTAACTGGAGCAGCAATAGGTGGTGCAGTGGGAGGTATAGCAATAGGTTTAGCCGCTCAGACGGTACTTTCTAATGTCTTATCTGGAGCATTGGTAACCGGAAGCAAAACTTTAAAGGCAGGCGATCCAGTATTACTGATTTCGTGGATTTGGGGCTCTCCCATTATCGGAGAAACAACTAAGGTTGGCGTCTTATTTACTGAGGTCAAAACTCTCAATGGAAACATTGTAAAAGTTCCAAATTCGGCATTTCTAGGTAATACTGTATTTACAAAATTAGAAGGAGAAAATTCTCTCGTTTATCCTTTACAAATTACAGTTAATGCAGACGTACCTGCAAATAAAGTGATGGAGAAGGCTAAAAATTATATTAAAGACGAACTAAGTAAACAAAAAATTCCTTATCCAGAAATTTATTTTACAAACAAGACTGGTGGAACTAACGTGTTTACTGTAATATTACACTTCGATAATTTAAATATGTTAAATTCCCTACTAAGTGTAGTTAATAATGCGTTTGATAAAGCATATTGGGATACTAAAAATGAAGTAAGCAAAACTTAATCTACATATGGCAAAAGTTGAATCTTATCGCTAAGGCTTAGATATATGGGGCAATTCAGTTTAACTTTCTCTACTAACTCGTTAAGTTCCTCTTTACTGCAATCACCATAAATCTCTATTTTTATATTTTTTATTGCATACTTTCCTAATAATAGCAGAGAGTCATCCAAGTAATAAGTACTCCTTACTTTACATACTTTCACTTGTATACCCTCCTTTTTGGCTAAGTGTTCAAACATTGTAATTATACAATGAGGAATAGATAATAGAAACGCATAAAGTGGACCTTCTTTATATAGTTCATTTATCGAGTACTTTTTGCCATGAATCTCGACAACGGGATTTTCAGAGTTACCATATAAATTAATAATAAATTCCATATAATCAGAAGTTTCAACTAAAAATAAAAATTTATCTTGCGTTAACTTACTAGAGTTGGAACTTAAATTCATTAAATAATATGTTTATTTCAATTTATATAGATATAGGTTAATAAATACTAGTTACTTCGGCTAATTTTATATATTTAGATATATCTTTTTATCATATGAAGTACGTCACTACTATAATGATTATAATGATACTACTAATCTCATTTATTCCGTTAATGGGACATTCAGAAGTTTTTTACAATATCTCTGGCTACGCTAAAGTAAAAGGCTTAATAGCTCCGGGAGAAAGCGAAGTACCTATCACATTTACGCTTGTTAATACTGGAGGAACTCTTTATAACGTAAATATAACTCCTGTCTCAGTATATCCATTTGAGGTATATTCTGGATATTATAATTCTACAAACATAGTTAATATTCCAGAATTACAAACAGACCAAGAAATAAATGTTACATTTCTTTATAATATTGCACAATCTGCGAGAGACGGAATATACAAAATTCAGTTAAAGATCAGTTCTGCAGAATTGAATAAAACTGTTTGCTTCACAGTACCAATTTTAGGGTACGTTCAAATTTCTGCACAGAGTACATGGGGTACTCCTTCATCTCCCATGATAGTAACTGCAGGAGAAAGCGACGTTCCACTAACAATTATTTTAATTAACCAAGGAAACGTAATAGCAACTAATGTTAGCTTATGCCTTCCATCGACATATCCTGTAGATTTCTTAGAGAAGAACATTAAAATAGGCTATTTACCGGTTGGAGAAGAGGTTCCTATAACAGTTTATGCATCAATATTTAATAATTCTACTACTGGAGTTTTTTATGTTCCTATAAAGGTTAAGTATTTCATATCATCGTGTTGTATAGTTAACTTACCAGTAATAATAACTGGATATGAAAACTTTTCTATATCAACCATTTGGGGTACAACATCTTCGCCAATAGCTGCCTCCCCAGGGAGTACTCAATTACCATTAACTTTCATAGTCAAGAACCTTGGAGATATAACTGCAACCAACGTAAGCATTCAAATAGTTAAATCATTTCCATTAATTTTATCACAAAATACAATTTATATAGGAATAGTCCCTGCTGGAGAATACAATCTAAACACGATAACGGCGAGCGTTTACCCTAACGCTACTCCAGGGATCTATTATATAAAAGCTATAATTCACTATTTCGACACTTCTAGTGCTGAATATATTCCAGTCCTAATATCTGCTCCTCAGATATCACTAAATGCAATTACTATTCCACCTCAAATATTTCCTGGATATTTCGACGTGAGAGTAGAAGCAATAATACTTAACCACGGTAACGGAATTGCACAAAATGCTTATGTATATTTAAAATCACCATTTGAGGTAATATCGCAAAATAACATTAGCTTAGGAGCAATTCCTCCTGGAGTTCCAATAAATGCTACTTTTCTAATAAATGTACCAAATTCCACGAAACCTGGAGAATATAATTTAACCTTCATAATAAAATATGATGGAGGAGAGATAGAAAAAATATTCAATATTACCGTATATAATAAAGCCAACATCATAATAGAAAAGATAATTTATCCTACTATAAATCCTGGAAGCTCAGCATTACCAATAACAATTATTTTAAAGAACGTTGGTAACGCTACTGCTTGTAACGTTAAAGTAATTCTAGGCTCATCAAACGTAATAACCCCACACGTAAGTACTTCAAATCCTCTTGAAGCATTGACTGCGTCAGAACAAGAGATAGGAGATCTAAAACCTGGAGAGGAGATAAATGTTACTTATATAGTAGATATAAGTAGTGGCGCATCGCCAGGCTATTACCCGATTTCTATAATTTTAGTGTGGAATCAAACTGGATCGATCTATCCTCTTGCACAAGTTGATGAATCAACTATTTATGTATCTCCTTCATTACTAAGTCAAATTACCAGTTATGATATAGTATCAATTCCAGTAATTTATATTGTAATAATTGCTGTAATAATTGTAATTCTCGTAGCAATAGCTGTTGCAAGGAGAGGTAAGAAATAAATATTCAATATCCCATTTTTTGTTATGATTCCAAATATAATTATAGCTTTTTTAGGTTACATTAGGGGGGTTTACTCAGAGCTTTCAATTTCATTAGTATTTCTATTTATCATGTTCAGTATATTTATATCTTTATTATTAATATTATTGTCACTAATAAAGTGATAAAGGAATGAAGACTTTACTACTATTTTCACTGCTACTATTAATAGGCATTTTATCTTCATTATCCCTAACTGCAACTAATATTATAATCTTCAAATACCCTGGAAACGTTATAATTCTTGATTGCTCTTCAAAGGTAGTTTTTATACCTAAATGCGTTACGCATATAGAAATTAATGTTAGTTACGTGAATAACGGAAGTTGCAGAATAATTTTAAGTAGATTACCTGCAAATATATCCTTTATTTACCGCCCCCAAGGTGTTATAAAATTTTCAGAACCTTTTAATTCTAAGATAATAATAGAGTTACCGTATTGTACTAAAATTGAGTATATTAATACTCCTCCTTTGTCTTTTAATATATCTAATGGAAAAATCTTTATGACGTTTTATTCGGGTAATGTTACAATCCTGTATTATATAAATGAACAAAATAGGAATAATATTATTTATAATCCGTTTCTTTATTTAAGCATAATAAGCACTGTCGGAAGTATTATGATAATATATAAGATTATGAAAGGAAGAAGTAAGATAGAAGTGCAGACTCAAGAAATTGATGAGAGAGATAAGAAAATAATTGAGGCGATTAAATCGGGAGCAGATAATTTAACTAAAATAGCAGAATTAAGTTCCTTACCAAGGACTACAGTATATAGAAGAGTAAAAAAGTTAGTTGGCCTCGGAATAATAAATGAAATAAGAGAAAATGGAAAAGTTAGATATGAAATAAAAGGTGATAGAAATGAAAAAGGTAAGTAGTCTACTTGTAATTATTCTAATTATATTTATTTCTCTATCAGTATATTCAATAGATAAGGTTATTAACTCAATAACTATTCAGAATTATAGTCAAAGGTCTACTTATTATTCGTTCATAACTAATGGAACAGATTATGTATACGTGGCCTTCCCTGGCGAGCACTGTGTTAAACTAGAGTTTAACAATTCAACAATAAGTTATGCGTATGCTATTGTAATATTTTATCCAGCAGGTATAAATATAGTATTAAGTAAAAATGTAATAACTTTAACTAGTCAAAATTCTACCGCATATATTAGGCTTCATCCTGGATTATATAAGGTGGTATATTTCATAAGCGGTTATTCCTTAAAGCCTGTTTCGCTAAACTGTATTTCTAAATATGTAAGTATAAAAATCTCCTAATAACTAACAACTATTTCACAGTTCTGTATGAACTCACTAACTTTATTTTCATATACTCTCAGATCCTCCATATCAATTACCTCCATTATATATCCATCATAATGTAATTTTAATGACAAATCCCAAAATTCATCTATCCAATTTCCTAAAATATCAGAAAGTATCGGAATTGAATCCTTAAGCTCCTTCTGAATACCAAAATAATCCTTTAAAGCCTTAAAGCCTTCTGTTAAGCTCTTATGTAAAAGCTCACTAACAATAACTGGGGAGTTAATTTCCTTAGCCTGTGACAAGTAAAATTTTGCGTTATCCAATCTAAGCTTTATTAATTCATTTTTATCAACCTTTCCTTGTAGTGCATCAACTGTTTCACTTGGAAAAAGATTTCTACCTATTTCAGAAATTGCTTCTACGACTTTCACATTCATAATATTCTTAGTTTTTCCTATATAAGATGGGCTTTAGGATATTACTAACTATTCCAAGAATTACTCCAGAAATCAATGAAACTATTCCTATAAGAGTATTGGGATATTCATATGGAATTAGATTAGAGTAAAGGCCGTAGGCCATCAGTGTCGTAGATGAGAGCCCTAATAAAACGCTAGGTAGATTTAGCTTGTAAAACTTCCTTACGAATAATGGATAAACTGCTGAAACTATAGCATGAGAAGAGAACAAAGTAACTAGAGAAGCTTCTGTTGTGTATTGATAAACTAAGCAATATTCGCCAGTAATTGAAGCTATCAAATTAAATGAAATAAAGAATATAGTAACAATGATAATTGAGGTTAACATTTTCCTTGAAGTTAACGAATATGTTAACCTAGATAATGCCACATATGCGGCTATTGCTGAGCCTAACAACCTATTTACAGTAAATACAAAGAAAATTGTGGAAAATGTACTTCCAAGATACTCTTGAGAAATGTAAAACCCTGGATATTGTGTTACAGATAATAAATTAGATATCCCAGAATTACTAAATCCTACAGCGGCAGTTTCGAAATATGATGCAAATATTACTACATTGATGCTATAGAAAAGGCAGTTAAATAGGAAGAACCAACAGTTTTACCTCTACCTTTAGCTTTATACCCTAAGAAGAAAGATGCTCTCCACCGGCCAAGGTAAAGGCTACTGCTAGTGCTCCTGACCAAAAGTTATATTGAGGGATATTGTATTGGGGGAATTTAATTCCTGCGATAGAAATTACTTTTACCCCTAAGATGATTACCAAAAATATCTCTATAGTAGATGTTATCAATGCATAAAATAATGGAGGTTTAATTCCAGAGATTAAAAGTATTGTAAGAATTATGGGAATTGTAATCTCTATGATTGCTAGTAAGGAAGGAGGAATATTAAATACCGATGGTAAAACTATTCCTGTCAAATATGTAGTTACTGAAGGCAAGTAAATTGCATAACTTATTCAATAAAGCCATCCTGCTATTTTCCCTACAGTCTCAGTAGAAGCTGTTTTTGCAAAATCATAAATTCCTCCAGTAGTTGCTACTATTTTTGAATAGTTATATCCTAACATTACCCAGAGTAAGTAAATTAATGCTCCTAAAATTGCAGCATAAAATGTTGATGCTAAGGAAGATTGAAATGCAAATGTCAAATAAGCTGAAACTGAACCTAGCGGAGCTATAGAACTTAAGGATTGTGCAATTACTAAATATTTAGGTATTGATTCCTTTTTTGGTTCAAGTCTTTTATCTATGTCCACAATGCTTAAGAGTTGGCATGTTGTTTTAAACTTAATTTCAAAATATGTTTATCTTCTTCAGAAATTTCCAAGCTAAAACTGCTATTATTATTAATGATGCTGTAACTATTGCCAATGGTATCATGTTAAAATAAATCAGTATTAAACCCATGTAATACGCTGCATAAATAGCATAAAATATTAATGTATCAGCAAAGCTTGGCTTTCTTAATAAATAATATGTTATGAAGGCTGTAGTTATTATAAATCCCCCTATTAAGGCTGGTATTAAAATTTCCATAAGTTATGATTAGATAATTTAATTAAAAAAGTTTTTACTTTTTGAGAGTACAAGTTTTAATAAAGGAAATGAATAAAGATATCATAATGAAAAACTTAGAATTTAGAATTCCATTAATAGGTTCTGCAATCTCGTTATTTATAGGAGGTCTTTTACTTATAGGAAAAGTTCCCAGTATTTTAACCTTAGGTACTATGATTATTGTAGTTATCTTAGTTTCGTTATCTTTCCTAATTACTAGATATAAGAATCTAATCCACTTTGGAGGAATACTTGGAATTTTAGCAATAATTTCTTCTGCTACTGCGCCAGCACATAATGAGGCACTATTAAATTTTGGAAAATCACTTTACATTACCACACTAGACCTTTTAATGATTCTAGGTTTTTATGTTTTTCCTATTATATATATTTATTTTTGGGTTTTTACCATTATAAGAAGAAAAACAATAACTTAATATACCTAATGTAATATTTTAGCTTATGTATGTCATAGATCCCGCAGCTAGAGTAGCAGATTTAATAGGTTTATTATCAACATTACAAGGAACCTTCGGTGGAAAAACTGACTTATATATGTTAGAAAAGGAAATGGAAGTTGACTTAGACGATTTAATGCCAATAGTTTACACTGCAAGCTATTTAGGCTTTGTAACAGTAGGAGAAGGAGATATAATAATAACTGATAAAGGAATGGAATTCCTTAATGCTAATATTAGAAAACGTAAAGAAATTTTAAGAGAGAGTCTAGTTAAAGTTGAGCCTTTTATTACAGCAATTGAGTTAAAAACGTTTTCCCTAGAGTCATTGAAAGAAGCCTTAGAGAAAAAGGGAATTTTTGTTTACAATACACCAGAAGGGGACTACGATCTTCAGATGACTTTAACAGAATGGGGAGTTTACTCTGGATTAATATCAAGATACGACGATAATATGTACAAGGTAAATTACGAAAAGGCGTAATTGTAGAATACTTATTACGATAAATCGTAATAGAACATAAGTTTATAAGATAAAGATAAAATATGAATTTATGGAAAAGGAAATAAAGGAACCAGTCAAACATTACACTAATGAGGCGGACACATTTAGAACTAAAGTCTTTGGAATACAAGACGGATTAATAGGAATAGGAAGCATTGCAATAGGTGCCGCAGGCTTTTCGCAAGAGCCTCTTTTAGTAGTAATAACAGGATTAATAGCTACGATAGGTCAAGCGTTCTCCATGGGAATAGGAGAGTACATATCAACTAGAGTAAGGATGCAGGTAATACAAAACGAAATAAAGAAAGAGAAATACGAAATAGATAATTTTCCAGAGAAAGAAAGAGACGAATTAATAGGTTTCTACATTAAAAAAGGCCTAAGTAGAGAAGAATCGGAAAAAATAGCTGACATTTTCATGAAGAATAAAGAAACTGTATTAAGAGAAATGATGCTTAATGAACTAAAAATTACACCAGAAGAATTTGAGAACCCAGTGAAATTGGGATTCCTTATGAGCCTTTACTTAATAATAGGAGGACTTTTACCATTGATACCATTTATAATTTCATTATTCATAAGAATTCCATTTTATACATCACTTTTGTCATCAATGGCTATAATGTTGGCTTCTTTAGGAATTTTCGGTAGTATGGCGACAAAATATACCGGATTAAGTAAACTTAGAGGTGCAATAGAACAAATAGGAACAGGGTTAATAGCATTGATAGGAAGCTACGTTGCAGGATTATTACTAGCACACTTTATTACAATACCACCAGGATTAGGCTATTGACCGCCAGCTGTTAATAATTGAGCTAAATTTCTTGGAATTCTAGCAGGTTTATTTTCTTCTTTGAATAATTCTCTTCTTCTAGCCTCTAAGATAAGTGGTTCAACATTTAGAAATTCAGCAGCCGTTATAACTTTTGCATTTACACTCCTTGCTATTTCATAAACATTTGATAATACTGTCTTATAATTTAAATCCCTTAAAACATGATGATCAACTATCATTGTTTCAGCTCCTTCCTTTATCACCCTTTCAAGATTTTTTATTGAATTATCCAAATCCTCCTGCTTTAGTGCATAACCTAAAAGATAACTTAAAGGGCCATCTATTATTATGACATTAGGCTTTACTTTCAATGTAAACTCCAAGTGCTGATCTTTAGGTGCACCTTCTATATCTGAGGTTATTAATACGGTCTGGTCACCATCTTTTATTGCCACTTGAACCACGTAACCTAATCTTTCATCTGCACCGTGAGGAACTGCTTGAGAAAATATTATCTTTGTAGAACCTATTTGTATTTCTTTCCCTTCAGCAGTATCTATACTCTCTGGTAATCCGTGAATAGAATTAAGAAATCTTGGGGCTCTAACTCTTTTCTGGCTCATATTTATATTCTCTTTTGGATCTTTAATGAAAACCTTCTTGTTTTTATAAATATCCTTGGGAATTATGAAACCAGGATCGTGATGATCGTAGTGATAATGAGTTACGATAATTATATCTGCCTCCCTAGCTTTTTCAGTTATTACCTTAGCCAGCTCCGTAAGTCTATCAACTTCTCTTTGATGTGGAGGTAAGCCGTAACGTCTTGGAGCTAAAGATACTGCTGGATCTACCAATATTCTAACGTCCTTAGTTTCTATAAAAGTAGCCTGTGACCTTACTCCTAAGCTCTCAAATGCTAAAGGCTTGATTTCCATGAATTTATATTGTTTTTCTAACTAATATATACTTAACCTAATAAGAGTTAAATATTTCAATTTTTTAACATAATATTGTGGTAAGATTATCGTACTATAAAGGATTGCTACTTTCAGATTATTATGCACCAGGTTTAAAGTGGAGTGACGAATTTAAAAAATATATAGGATTTGCATACAAATATAGAGACGTTCTAGAATATTTCAAAAGAGAAGAAATTGAAATTGAAGATAATGTTCTAGATACTTTACCTTTTCCTATGATAGAAGATAAAATAACGCTTAGGGATTACCAAGCTAAGGCATTATTTTTCTGGAATAGAGCAGGAAAAAGAGGGATAATTGTCTTACCTACTGGAGCAGGAAAGACTGCAGTCGGAATAAAAGCAATAACAAAAGTAAAAACTTCAACACTAATACTAGTTCCAACAATTGATTTGCTAGACCAATGGTATGAAAAAATAAAAGATTCGTTGAATTACTCCCCTGGCAGAATAGGAGGAGGATATGACGAATTAAAAGCTATAACAGTAATTACATACGATTCGGCCTACACAAGAGTTGAAGAGATAGGAAACAAATTTGCTTTCGTAATATTTGATGAAGTGCATCATTTACCTTCAGAAGGGTATTCACAAGTAGCCCAAATGCTCGCTTCACCTTATAGGTTAGGATTAACTGCAACCCCGGAAAGAGAAGACAGTAGACATAAGCTATTACCAGACTTAGTAGGCCCAGTGGTTTTTAGACTAAGAACTTCAGACTTAGCCGGGAAATATCTCGCAGAATTTGAGATAAAGAAAATTTACGTTTCACTAACTGATGAAGAGAAAAAGAAATACGAGGAGTTAAGGAAAAAATTAAAGCAATTCTTATCATCTAGAAACATGAAATTAGATAGCTTAGAGTCTTTTCATAAATTAGTGAAATTAGCTGGAAGAGATCCAGAAGCTAGGGAAGCTCTTTTAGCGTGGCATACCGCTTTAAGAATTTCCGTCAATTCTAAAGCTAAAATTGAGAAATTAAGAGAATTATTAAACGAATATTGCAATGAGAAGGAAAATAAGATTATCATTTTCACTAGAGACGTCGAAATGGCTTATAATGTTTCCAGAGAATTTCTTATACCAGTAGTAACTTACAAGACATCAAAAGATGAAAGAAGCGAAATATTAAGGAAGTTTAAGGAAGGCAAATATAACGTTATAGTAGCTTCTAGCGTATTTGACGAAGGAGTCGATATACCTGACGCTAACATTGGAATTGTCTTAGGAGGTTACGGAACTTCTAGGCAAATGCTACAGAGGTTAGGTAGGATATTGAGGAAAAAAGAAGGAGAAAAGAATAAGGCTTTACTTATTGAAATGGTAACTAAAGGCACATCTGATTATAACTTAAGCAAGAGGAGGCATCGTGCTACCGTCTGAATTAGCTAGATACAAAATTCAGGGAAATAAGGTCATACCCTTATTTGCTACTGAAGAAGACGAGGCTTTAGCTAGGAATATAATCGGGATGTTCAAGGAAGGTAGAAAACTAGGTGATATACTGGACGAAATAAAAATCTTGGAAAAAGCTTACGATACTCCTTGTAAAGTCAAGTTAATTAGAGGTTTTTATAAAGAAATGCTAAGACTATGTACTTTTAGTGAAGATTCTCCTATAGATCCAAGAATTATTAGAAGAGAAGTATTTTCATATGGACCTATAACATCTAAGGAGAAGAGAGAAAAAATACTAAGGGAAGTTGAAGAGAAACTTAAGGTAGACGTAGAAAAGTATATGTTTTCTGATATGGAGGAAGAAAAGACGGTGAGTAGCGTAAACAAAGTTTCTCCAATTTCTCTTATAAAAATGTATAATTTATCTTTACTTCAAACTTTGCTTTTCAAGAGCTATAAGATGACTGTACAAATAGAGGGCAATTGGAAAGAAATTATCAAAAGGATAAAATGGTTAGGATTAATGTATTATGCTTATCCTAATCCTATAAGAATAGATATTATAGGCCCAGCGACGCTAGTCAAGATGACTGAAAAATACGGAAGAAATATGGCAGTAATCTTGCCTTACATTGTTTCATCAAAACATTGGAAGATTAATGCCGAACTAGTACTTGGTAAGAAGATAAAAAGAACTTTTCTTTTAACTGTTGAGAAATTCGATTTAATCGATTCTAAAGTTAGAGAAGAAGATGAGAAAAGATTTGATAGCAGCGTCGAAGAAAGATTTTTCAACGATTTTCAAAAAGTTATAAAGGATTGGAAAATTTACAGAGAACCAGAAGCCTTAGTAATTAACGGAAGATTGTTCATTCCTGATTTCTTAGTCGAGAAGAACCCATTTAAAATCTATGTAGAAATAGTAGGCTTCTGGACAAAGGAATATATTAGAGAAAAGCTAGAAAAATTAAGAAATTTCAAAGGAGGAGAAATTTTAGTTCTTTTAAACCAAGAGCTAAGTAAAGAAGACTTCTCAGATTTTAACGTCATAAAATATAAGAATAGAGTAGACATCGGCCTAGTTTATAGATGGCTAAAAGATTATGAGAGGAAAAACGCCGGGAGTGTTAATATAAGTTATAGCCTTGAAGGAGATGTGATCTCTTTAAAGGATTTATCAAGGAAACTTAACGTAAGCGAGGAAATTATTAAGAAGAATATACATAACGATAAATACATACTTACTGGAAATTATTTTGTTAGAAAAGACTTTTTGGAAAAGCTTAAAGAAGAGAACTTTGAGAACAAAAAGCTTAGCGAATTAATAAAGATATATGGTGATTATATTACAGAGGTTTTAGAATATTTAGGATATAAATTTAAATGGCTAGGCATAACTGATGCTGTAGTTAAAAAATGAACGCTGTAATACTTGACCTTGACGGTACTTTAGTAACTACAGTAAAAGTTCATAGAATGGCTTGGGAATTGGCATTAAAAGATTTAGGAATAAAAATATCCGTAGACCTTGATAAATTAATGGGAAGAAAAACGGAGGAAATTGCTAAATTACTAGCTAAAGATAGATGGAAAGAATTATATGAGAGAAAGAACGCATATTTTGATAACCTAGTTAAAATTTACGCAAAACCAACTCCTTGTGCTATAGACCTTGTTAACAAACTGAAGAAAGAGAAAGTTAAGACCGCAGTAGTTACTTCATCTTTAAGAAGATCTGCAATAGAGTCTTTGAAAATATTAAATTTTGAGCCAGACATATTGGTTGCAGGAGACGACGTCAAAAAAGGTAAGCCAGATCCTGAACCAGTATTAAAGGCTATATCACTTCTAGGAGAAGACCCTAGAAACGTATTTGGTGTAGGAGATACTTTACAAGACGTTATAGCTTACTATAATTCTGGGATAAGAGAAATTTACTTAGTTAAAGGAGATTTAAAAATAGATTACGATGAGGCGATGAAAAAATATAATGCAAAAGTGATTGAAACTTTATGTTGCATAATAAATCATTGAGGCTTTGCTGTAATTCTTATTAACCAATATATTGACTTTATTACACCTAGCGTATTATTAAGGTTTATTTGAGAAAAAGTCTTAGAGAACTCTCCTTTAGTGTTCTTTAGTTGAAGGAATATATAATCTATATTTGAGAATATCTTATCTATCATTATTTGCACAAACTTCCTTACTAATTTGTTTTTTATACCGCTGGTCAGTATTGGTATTAAGTCCCTTGTAACTTTAAGATCGTAGTGCCAGGAAATATAAAGTAAGTCCCAATAATTTTGCGGTAATGTTTCTGGTTTTGGATAAGGATTCTTACTTATATATGTTGTTGATATTGGTATTACTGGCAATGGAAATATCCAAGCAGTGAACTTATGATCTATAATACTCTGGACAAGGTTTATACTATCTTCTACGTCCTTCTCGTCTTCCTCTGGATATCCTATAGTCATAGTATAACAAGGGTAAATATAATTATTATTCATTATGGCTGTAGCATCCAAGATTACATCCTTCCACTCCCTAGGAGTCCATGGAAAAGCCTTTGCAGTCATGTACTTTTCAAGAATTTTTAAACTTCCAGTTTCAAGTCCTACTACTGGAGCTACAGCTCTATCTACATCATATCTAGCAATCTCAGCTATTGCCTTCACGGTCTTAGGACTTTCCCTAACCGCAGGGGCAGAAATATGCGGAAACCATATTCCATCAACACCCATGTTCATCACCTCAGTGAATAGCTTAACTATTGCGTCATGGTTAGTCCTTAATTTTGAGGAACCATAAAGCATGACATCATCTGTTATAAATTCTACTCTTCTCCATCCTCCTTTTAAATTAACTTCTACTTCTTTCTTAATCTGATCCAAAGGAATAGAACGGAAAGTTTCTGGCGTCACAGAGCAGAATTTACACCCTCTAGGACATCCCCTAGTTATCTGGACTTCTCCAAGCCTTGCAGGATTCTTTATAGTAGGAATTTCTTCGATTTTTGCATTCCTACCTTTAACTATAGGCGGAACATCTTCGCCGTCAATAATTTTCTTGGCTATAATAGGTAAATCAACCTCTGCCTCACCTAGAAATACTACGTCGACCCAGTCTGGTTTTCTTAAACTCAACTCCCAGGACCCAGGGCCTCCAGCTATTACTTTGAAATTATATTTTTTCTTGAGCTTTGAAACCTTTTCACCAAATTCAGAGAAGAATTGAGCAGTCCAAGTTGGTCCACCACCGAAGATAAAGCTGAGCTTTGCACTAACCGGATTTAAACCAAAAGGATCATGAACTGTGATTCCAAGAATTTTAGCATCTTTAACATACTTCTCAATTTTCTCTGGAGTAACTACTGTTACATCAAAACCGGAATTAGACAAGATAGCCTCTACTTTTCTTAATGCGTATGGAGCGAAAGCTGGATTATCTCCCTTTAACGGTACCCTAGGAGTAAAGAATCTGTCCATGAAGAGCCTTGGAACTAATCCTGAAGGCATGCATGCAAAATAGCCTAAAACACTGGATCCTCCATAATCTGTAAATGATCCCCTATCAGAAGATAGTATTATCTGATAGGGCATAAGGTGTATTTAGAGCTATCTAAAATAAACATTTATTCAAAAAACTACTAATTGGGAAAAAACTACAGTTAAATTGAAAATGAGAGTAATACTCGATTTTATCATTGATTAAAGACTAAGAGTTCCAAAATATTTTTCGCTTTTGATATTACCGTTGCGAAAACTACGTAAGTCATACTTATGATAGTATCGTAACGTTTTTAAATATTATATTCACTCTTTATCTTGATGGCTACTAAAGTAAAGTTCAAGTATAAGGGAGAGGAGAAGGAAGTAGATATTTCGAAGATAAAGAAGGTTTGGAGAGTTGGCAAAATGATATCGTTCACCTACGACGACAACGGTAAG
>Ga0079046_1000115_pt1 | contig 19564 bp, 18 predicted proteins | sample BED_host_MetaG_FD_76330 | JGI IMG/M metagenome (GOLD analysis project Ga0079046, IMG submission 76330) | Hot spring microbial mat communities from Yellowstone National Park, Wyoming, USA - BED_host_MetaG | ecosystem: Environmental > Aquatic > Thermal springs > Hot (42-90C) > Microbial mats ... | reverse complement strand
GTGGAGAAGAGCAGCAGCCTTTGCTGGGCTGGTCAGGAATTGAGCAGGATGTATCTGTAGTTGCATTTAGAATAGACATGAGCCATGCAGAAGAAAGGGAAGTAGCTGCTATAGACTCCAGCGTAATAGTTGTAGGGGAATCTGAAGAGGGTTTTGTTTTGAGTGGAAAAGTAGCTATTGCATCGAGAAGCCAGGGAAGAAGCAGCGCAATCTTGATAGGGCCCATTATACTTTACATAGGAGAAAGCAACGCAGATGACCTTGACTTCTTCGAAAAGGTTCCAAAAAAGATTCTTGCACTTGATTCAACAATAGCAGCAAGAGCAGTTAGAGTCCTGCTAGAGAGATACACTGCATATGAGATTGCAAAGACAATGAAGAGAGGATTGATTCTGATAGATGGTTCGTTAAAAGAGTCAAACTTTGAAGTCAGAGATGCCAACCTTAATGAAATAATCAAAGAGTGTACAAACAGAGAAAATTATATCGCAGGAATAACAAAGAATACAAAGATAAAGCAGATTCAAAGGGTAGAAGTCAAGCTATACAATTTGCAGCAAGCTGCATACATCGATGTTACAGATATAGCAAGACTTTTTGTATCAAACCTTAAAGCCAATTCATATGTTGCAAGGCTATCTGCCGATGGTGTGCCTTTAAGGATAGATATCCCTAGCTGCCAATTGCCAAATCAGGTTATCTCGTCTGTTATTGCAAGCGATATATTATCCCATGGCTATCCTGAGACTCTGAAGTCAGCACACTTATTATCAATATTCACAGGGGCTGAAGAGGCATCTGTAAAGAGCAGGATAGCTAGGAATGAAGGTACATCAATACTGCCATCATTCAACGTAAGGAGAGCCTTGCTCGGTAAACTGGAGGGGTTAAGGAAATGAAAGTATTATCAAAGGAAGGAGATGAGCTGCAGGTCCTTGCATTGCCGGGAGAGCCATTCTTCAGAGGAGAATATTTGAAGATTGAAGACAGTTTGCAGGAGACTTCAATGATAGTGCAAGTTTATGATTCAAGCTACCTTGATTCACCTGGGGTGCAGGAAGACCTGCTGAGAGACGAGCTGTTTTCATCTTCGCTGATAAGGCAAGACCCTCTGCAGCTTGAAAGTCTTGGCAGAATGATAAAGGACGCAAGAATACTGCTTTGCAAGGTAAGATGCATTGTCAAAAACAACGAAAGAATGAACGATTCAGGCTGGCTACCTAGCAGGAGTAACAGTCTCATATCAAGGGTCTCCATGGATGAGCTTTATTCACTGATGAATTCACGTGGAGAAAGAGCGATAAGGATAGGTAAATCAATTGCTGGGGAAGAATTTTTCATCAAGGCTGAAGATTTGGACGGCAGGTTAAACATAATTACTGGAAGAAAGGAAGCTGGCAAATCTCATTTGGCAAAGCTGATTATAGCAGGTCTTTTGGACCATGGAGCAAAGATGGTGATTTTTGACCTTAATGGAGAATACTCTGGAATTGCTCTTGATAAATCAGGCTTGCCATCCAGATATGCGAAGAAGATAAAGGTTCTACAGCCAGGCTATAACTTGAGGTTTGGGTTGAGATATCTTGGCAAGAGAATAATGGTAGACTTGTTGCAGCATACGCTTGAGGTGCCAGGGGCAACACTCAGGGAATTCATGAGGATATGGGATTATCTTGAGCAGTCAGGAAGGGTAACACTAAAGGATATGGAGGATGCTATTATGCACTGGCACTGCAATGAATTTGTCAAAGATGCTCTCTTATCTAGATTTTACAGCATGCTATCCTCAGACCTGATATCTGATAACCCCAGATATTGCATAAGCCTTGAAGAGGAATTCTCAAAGCTTGAGGAGGGAGGAGCATTAATAATTTCGCTAGGAGATACAACGCCTTTATCCAGAAGGATGATTGTAGAGGTGATTCTAGCCAAGCTTATAGAATCTTTGGAGCACAGGATAATAGACCCTGTATTCCTTTTTGCCGAGGAGGCTCATCTCTACCTGAGGCATACTTACTGGGAAGACCTGATAACAAGGATGAGGCACTTTGGCGTATTCAGCACTTTTATAACAAACCAACCCGATGCTATAGGTTCAGATATATACAGGCAGGCTGATAACATATTTCTCTACAACTTTACGAATGAGAAAGATATAGAGATGGTTGCTCAGGCATCTATGACAGACTTTGAGACTGTTAAGAGCATTGTAAAATCTCTTCAGCCAAGAAGCTGTCTGGTTCTTGGTAAGGTTGTTTCAGACCTGCCAGTCGTGATAAAGACATCAGAATCAGAGTTTCAGAGCATGGGGAGAACAAGATTATTCTTTGCAAATAATGTGGCAGAGGCAAGAACATAATATGGCAAATGTTATATACATATACGTCAAAAGACGCAATGATGCAAGAGCAGTATGAAGAAATAGTTGTTGTCATGGCAGGGCAGCTCGCTTTAAGCCAGAATCCTGGCAAAACGATGAAGGCATGGAGGGAAAGGGCAGGAATAGGCCAGGCAGAATTAGCTAGAAAGATGAACGTATCTCCGTCTGTGCTTAGCGATTATGAGAACGGCAGGAGGAAATCGCCCGGCTCAACATTTCTGAAAAGGTTCGTAAGCGCTCTTGTCGAGCTTGATAAATACGAAGGGAGATTGCTATCATCCTCTCCTTCTTCCACTCAAGATGCAGGGGCAATATTGTCAATAGGAGAATATTCAGACCCTATTCCTGCTTCAAAAGTTGTTCAGAATCTGCAATGCGAAGTGTTGGCAGGAAAAGACCAGCTTGACAGGTCTCTCTTTGGCTATACAGTCCTTGACAGCCTTAAAACCATCTATAACTTATCAGGAGCAGAATTCTACAAGATCTATGGGTCTAGCACGGAAAGGGTGGTTGTATTCACAAAAGTCGGGCTTGGAAGGAGTCCAATGGTTGCAGTAAGGGTATCTCCATTAAAGCCAAGAATGGTAATTATACATGGCATAAAGAATGTTGATAATTTGGCTGTAGAGTTAGCTCACAGAGAAAGAATAATTTTAGCATCCACAGATATTTACAGCCAGGAAGAAGTTGTAAAAATTCTGAGAGGTTTATCCACATAAAACAGAAACGAACTGTGTATAAACCCCTTTTATATCTACCCAGTCATGCTAGCTAGCCTAATAAACATTGCCGGCTTGGCAATACTAGTAATCATATCGATAGCATCATACAGGTATAGAGCAACTGATGAAGGAGGCACTATAGCTGCATTTCTCATGGGTGCGATTGTAGGATTGACTGCTGGCTGGCTGTGGGTAATATACATGGTTCTCTTCTTTGCTGTTGCAAGTCTTGCAACAAAATTCAGATACAACTACAAATCAAAGTTACATGCTGCAGAGGAAAAGGGTGGGGCAAGGGGTGCAAAGAATGTTATTGCAAATGGAGGTTTGGCTACCCTTTTTGCCTTTCTTTACTGGCTGGTTAAGGAGCCTGCTATTGCAGTTCTATTTGTAGCATCCATAGCCTCTTCACTTTCCGATACTCTTGCAACAGAGATAGGGCTGTTAAGCAAGAAGAAGCCTCACGAGATTCTAAATCCCTCGAAGGAGGCTGAACCTGGAAAGAGTGGAGGTATAACATTGCTAGGCATCGCTGCAGAAGTTGTTGGCTCAGTATTCTTTTCCCTTCTTGCATTTGCCATGAATTTAGTTGAATTAAAATATGTAGCAATAATAGCTGTGGCAGGAATTCTCGGAGCCAACATAGATAGCCTGCTAGGAGCAACTCTTCAGGGCTATTATGTTTGCAGCGTATGCAACCAGAGGACCGAAAAATCATTACATTGCTCTGTACAGGCAAAAAGGGTTAAAGGGTTGTCATGGATAGGCAATAATGCCGTAAACATATTATCAAGCTGCACAGCAGTTATAGCAGCTCTAGCCCTTCAGCTCGCCCTTTAGCCTTTTTACAAGCTGAGCAATCTTTTCAACAGTCTCCTTATGCAGGTAATGCTCTATATGCTCAGCATCCTCCATTGCAATATCCCTTGGTACTCCTATAGAGGTGAAAAATTCGGCTAGTATCATATGCCTCTTCTCCATCTTTTCTGCAAGCTTCTTACCTTCTTCAGTCAGCGCTACACCCCTATACTTAACATGAGAAACATAACCTCTATCATGCAATTTCCTGAGCATCAAGGAAACGCTTGGAGGGCTTACACCAAGCCTTTCAGCAACATCTGCCTGAGATGCATAGCCCTTTTCCTTTATAAGGTGGTTTATCACTTCAACATAATCCTCTACAGCAGCCTGCTTCCCACTCTTTCCCCTGGAAGGTTTGTAAAGAAGCCTAGCTGTCAATAGCTTTAGCAATTTTCTATCATGTATTTAAGCAGATATAGGTTTACAATATTAACTCAATCAAAAAAAGTTATATGCACCTAATATTTACCATTCTGCAGTTGCGCAGCGAAATACAGAGAAGAAAGAATTCATTCATAGTCAGGCTTCTGAAGTATAGCGGTCCAGCTCTCATTGTAAGCGTTGCGTATATGGACCCGGGCAACTATGGCACCGACCTTGCAGGAGGGGCTAGATACAACTATGATTTGCTATGGATTGTCTGGATGGCAAGCCTCATGGCCATGCTTTTTCAATACCTTTCAGGAAAATTTGGTATTGCAACTGGTAAAGATTTGGCTGAGCAGATAAGGCTATCTCTAAAAGGGAAAAGGGCGTATACAATTCCATACTGGCTTGCATCAGAAGTTGCTATAGCAGCTACAGACCTTGCAGAGTATCTAGGCACTGTTTTAGCTTTGAATATACTGTTCGGAGTCCCTCTGCTTTGGGGCTCTATATTTGGTGCTTTAGATGTACTCATAATTCTGGCTGTTTCATCAAGAAGGTTCAGGGTTGTGGAAAGCCTCTTTGCTCTCTGGGTTTCCATAATAGGCTTGGGCTTTCTTTACGAGCTCCTTATAGCTGGTGCGAGCCCTGGCGATATACTGATGCATTCTATGTATCCCACAATCAACTCTCAAACAATACTTGTAGGTGTTGGGATTATAGGTGCAACTGTAATGCCTCATGCTGTATTTGTACATTCGTGGCTGACCAAGAATAAGCTGAAAACAGGAGGTGCAGAAGAAAAGAAGGAGCTTATGAAGCTTCACCTTGCAGAAACAGTCATTCTGCTCGGAGTCGCTGCCCTGGTAAATGTAGCTATAATGGTCCTTGCTGCAAGGGTATTTTATCCTAATTACAGCAATGTACAGAGTGTAACTGAGGCATACCATATACTTAGGCCTCTCTTCGGTCAGGTTGCTGCAACAATATTCGGTATAACTCTTCTTGCTTCAGGTCTTTCTTCATCTATAACCGGAACCATTTCTGGGCAAGCTGTTATGGAGGGTATGCTCGGCAGCAAGTTTAATCCAATTATAAGAAGGTTGATAACAAGGTTTGTGAATGTATTTCCGACCACAATTGCTATACTGCTAGGCATTCAACCTCTTCAGCTTCTGGTTTACAGTCAAGTTTTGCTGAGCCTAATGCTTCCCCTGCCTATGTTGCCTCTGGTATTCTACACTTCAAACAGAAGAATAATGGGAGAATTTGCTAACGGTCATCTGATGAAATATCTAAGCTATATATCTGCGGTTACAATACTAATACTTAACGCTTATCTGATATACACAATCATTTAACCTGATATACCACTCTTGCAGCCTCCTCCTCAATCATGTTATCTCTTACTCTGTATTGCTTCCATGTATCTCTATCCCTGAATGTAACTGTTGAATCTTGAAGAGTCTGTCCATCAACAGTTATGCACAAAGCTGCCCCAACTTCGTCTGCCCTTGCGTACCTTCTTCCTATAGAGCCTGATTCATCGTAAAAGGTATCAAATCCAGCAAGTTTAAGCCTTCTTTCGTACCCCCTTGCAATTCTAATCATATCTTCCTTTGCTACCAAAGGGAATACACACACTGATACTGGAGATAGGTATGATGGCAGGGAAAGAATAACCCTGTCTTCCTTGACCTTGTAAGAATGACATAAAGATGCTAGCATAAGCCTTTCTACTCCAAACGATGGCTCAACAACATGCGGCACAAATTTTCTGTGCATCACTTCCACAACCTCTTCTCTGACAAAGAACACATCTTTATCGATGTCAATACCAGCAATACTCTTCGGAATATCTCCGGTCCTATCCTTTATCCCTGAATACTCTTTCATTATATCTTTCCATCTTTCAGGGTATCTTTCTTTTAACTTCTCTATGTTTATACCCCATCTCTTCACCTTCTCCTTTCTTGGTTCTGCAAGGGGAACAGCTACTGTATAGTCACTTCCTGTCGCCTTCATATGAGAAGTAAGGTCGAAGTCAGTTCTGTATGCTATACCTGCAACCTCCAGCCAGCCATATCCATCTATATTCACTTCTAAATCAAAAGTCTGTTTTGAATAATGAGCTCTTTCATCCTCGGGAACTTCCCTGAACCTTATCGATTCATTTGGTATACCTAGCCTGTTAAGAAACTCCTGCGCAAGAAACATCATGTAACCCATCCATTCGTTAACTATAATACCATTAGCAATGCCATCTCTAAGCATAACCGACTTTTCCTTCTCTTCCTTTAAAATCGTCACCTCTCTCTCCAGTTCGGAATTGCCCAGCATTTCACAGCGAGGCTGTTCGGGGTCGAAGAAGACCTCAACCTCAAGCATTCTGAATTCTCTCAGCCTTATAAGTCCTTGCCTTGGGGAAATTTCGTTTCTAAACCCCTTGCCAACCTGGGCAACTCCTATCGGCAGCCTTTCTCTTTCAGTTTCAAATATTCTTTTGAATTCGACAAATATACCTTGAGCAGTTTCCGGCCTAAGATACCCTTTGCTGTTTGTGTATGGCCCAAGCCTGGTTTCAAACATGGTCAAAAAAGTTGATACTTCCCAGCCCAAATTCTTGCCACAGCTGGGACATTTAACATCCTTGAGCAATTCCTTCAAGTCCATTCCGTGCTTCAAATCTTTGCCAGCTTCCTGAACCAGATGGTCAGCCCTGAATCTCTTATGACAATTTAGGCATTCAGCCATCGGGTCCTTGAAGTTTTCCACATGACCAGATGCCTGCAAGATGGCTTCTGGCACTAAATTGGGAGTATCGACTTCTGTGAAGTCGTTTCTTCTGACAAAGATATCTTTCCAAACTCTTGTAATCTTTTCAGCAAGTTTCACACCCATGTTTCCAAGGACAAAAAGACCAGCAGCCCCGCCATATGGTTCGTATGCTGGCCAAAAGAATCCTCTTCTCTTTGCAAGCTCCATAACATCATCGTAGACCGAAGGCATATGGCAAGCAGCTAATTTCTGCCTCTTTAAAGTCTTATTATACGCATAATGAAAAATTTTCAGGCTAGCAAAATTCTAATACCTAATTGTTATTTGATATGCCATGCCCGTATCTCTCTATACAACAAATTATGTGCCTGGATACAAGGTGGATAAGGTAATAGGCTTGGTTTATGGAATAACTGTAAGGTCAAGAGGCTTAGGAGGTAACATATTAGCAGGCCTTAGGACTCTTGCAGGGGGCGAGATTGTTGAGTATACAGAGATGGCGCACCAGGCAAGACAGCAGGCTTTGGACAGACTTGCGCAGCATGCAGAATCTCTTGGAGCTAATGCAGTAATTAGTGTTATGTTCGACTCTACAGAGATTGGCAACACAATGGATGAGATAATCGCCTTTGGAACTGCAGTAGTTATCTCGCCTGCCGGAGAAACCCAGCAGCTGGTTAAATTAAGCTAGACGATAATAATAACAATAATCACTCTTTCACATACACCTTTCTTATTTTTTCTATCTCACTCTTGCTTAAAGTTGATATTATTCCAAACTGCCTCATCGCTGTGTATATCTTCGCTGTTTCTTCCAACACTTCTATCTTCGATGCAGCATCATGCAAGTCTTTGCCTAGAGCAAAGAACCCGTGATTTTTAACGCCTATAACATCTGAGTCCTTATCCAAAATTGCAGATATTGCCTTTGCACATGCTTCACCAGGAGGAGCAAAGTCAATAACCCTAATTTCCTTTACAAGGACAGAATGCTCAGGAGTCATCGCTGGTATATCAATTCCTGCAGTTATCATTGCAACTGCAATGGGAGGATGACCGTGCACAACAGCATTTACATCTTCTCTAGCCCTGTAAATGGCTAGATGGGTTGGTAAATCACTTGAAGGGTTTCCCTTCTGAAGAATCTTCCCTTCAATGCTTACCCTTACCAGGTCTCCTTTCTCCACTCCTCCCTTAAAATAGCCTGATGGTGTTATGATAATCTCATTTCTTCCTGGCGTTATAATGCTTGCATTGCCGCCAACTCCTGAAACCAGGCTTCTATTGTATAACCTTCTGATCGTATGGGCCAGCATCTCTTCAGCTTCTTCGATGCTCATTTCCTACCCCCGTTAGATTGCTACAATATAAGCAGATAATACAAATCTATAGCATATAATTAACTACTTATGGATCAGCTTATGCTCCGCCATCATGCAGCTGTTCATAATGTATTCGAATCCCTCTTTTCTTAACATTTCTTTAGCTTTTTCATTCTCTAAACCCAGCTGGGCCCAGAACACATATTTCTTACCAACTCTTTTTGCAAGCTCTATAGTTTGTGAAGCTATATCTGCTAGCTCCTCGCTAGGCCTAAATACATCTATCACTTCTATTTTTGTTGCTATTTCATTCGGAATATCAATGAGTGAGCTGTAAGCCTTTTCCCCTATCACATAATCTGAGGTAGGATTGACAGGAATGATATTGTAGCCATGTTCCTTCAGATATAATGGAACCTTATGAGCTTCCTTCTCAGGATTCTTAGATGCTCCAACCACTGCAACCACTTTTGCTTTATTCAAAACTTCTGAAGGCAATATTGTCTTACTTGGCAGCATAACCTCCATACCCGAGTAGTTCAATTTAAACACAACGGAAAGAATACAGCATGCTTGAAAAGGTAATTGATGCTTATTCATGAGTTGTTGATTTGAAAAGGAGTAGATGCAATGCTGAGAAGACTTTTACTATACTCAATTAAGCTGTTATGAGGGGCCTGTGGCCAAGCATGGATTAAGGCGTCAGCCTCCGGAGCTGAAGAACGTGGGTTCAAATCCCACCAGGCCCGACCCTCATTTGTTGTCAAATCCGTTAAAGGGCTTTGGTGAAAAAATTGGTCCAGCCTATTAGAACATGCAATAGCTCAAAGATTAACAACTACTTTCTGAGAAACCGGCGACTGCGAGCGCCATTATTCATAGCGATAGGACAATAAGTTTAGCTCTATTTTTAGATTCCAAGTCCTGCGCAATAAGACAGTTAATTATATGTAAGACTTCGATCTTTGTACCAGAAGGCTTATCAGCGAGAAAGAGACCTTGTTTAACCAAGTCCAGTCATTCATGTATCGGTCGATACAAAGAATCGACCGATGAACACACCAGCAGGCTTATATTCTTCCTCATTCTTGATTCTGTTATAATAACGACTTTTTAGCAAGAGGTCTAATCATCTTTGTTGTTGTAGTGTCAAATGGCAACTACAACAATAGTCGATGGTCAGAGAGGTATCCACTATGTCAAGACAAGCGCCGAGCTTTCGAATATGAATTGGATCATCACAAGTCAAAGCAGTGGGGTTTGCGGTTATGCCGATTCTATAATTTATCTTGGTGTAATTGATTCAGAAAAGTGGGAGGAATTAGATCAAGTAGCTGATTATTCGTCCAACTGTGGTTAGCCACAATCCATAACCTATAATGGAGCAAACATTGCCTATTCGGGACAGACAAAGTATGGACAAGACAGCCAAGGCGACCAGTTAACTGCTGTTCTCGAATGGTATGTAGACGGTTACAAGCAGTATAGTTGTGTAGCCTATTTTGCCTGCAACTTTCAGATGGCCCAAGATATGATAAGTTATCTCTATGTATCGGGATACGTCTGATGAATGCTAGAGCCAACTAGGTGATAGGCACCAAAAAGATTTTGTATAAGTATATATGAATGGAAATTTAAACAACAATTAAGTGTAAAATGCACACTAAAATTTTCCTCAAGACAAGAAGAAGGTTCAACGCGGGAGCGAGCAGGTAGCTTGGCGGATTTTGGTACCATGTTGTCCTTGCACAGGAGAGCAATATATATCGCCTTGATTATAATGCTGGTTACGCTGACTTTATGGTTATATTACAACTATGTGTCCAACGAGAAAAGAGGCTTATCATATATGACCACAAATGTCACATTTTACGTTTGGGGAATGCCAGGTAGCAACATCACACTCAAGCGAAATTCGTCAACCTATGCAATTTTCGGACCCTCAATAGATGATTAGAATGTACGTAATTGGAAATCTTACTATTTATAGCAACGGACATAACCCCATTGTAAGAGCGATTATATTGAATACAAGTTGCATAAATCTTTCTCTAAACTCATTTAATCAGACACAATTAGAAAGGTTCTACGTATACGATAGTGGGTATCACAAAGGTTCAATATCATTTAGCCTAGACGTGCCCATTACAAATTCCTACTATTGCTTTTTACTTGTCAACCCAGCGGGAGTCAATGAGACGATATTTTCCAACACACTGGTTATTGTAACTGTTCGAGAGCTCCAAACTTGAGGTAAGACAAATTCGCGAAGCAACCAAAAAATTAAACAGTATTCCTGCTGTAGAAGATGTTTATTCTTCCTCAATCGTCTTGTAGAATTTATCTAAACGCATCAATCCGGTAAAAACGGTTAATGCGATTCTGACTAGTCAAATATAAGCTATATCGAAGGTCAATAAATTTTGAACGAACTGCTAAATGAGGCTGGAATCAGTTAACACAACCTGGAAGGTCAAATTCTACCTTCAGCAGATGCTAACCCTGCATATAATCAGAAGGAAAGTTGCCTGATGGAGCCTGACAGAGCTGGCAGGTATTTCATAGCTGATAACACGGTCAATTCCTGGTTCAACTTGACCTTCAAAATAATGAGCAACATGATTCCAAGAACTAGCGTTGATAAACCTGAATTGCAATCTATACTAGGGAAGTCGTTTGAAGAAGTTATGAGTCAGTGCGTATATAACTTTAGACTTCTTCCCTTTGAAATTGGAAGGATAGAACCGTGGTGGAGAAAGGACAAGGAAATAGACATGATTGCGTTAGACACAAAATCGAAAACAAGTTGCTTCATAGAAGTCAAGTGGAGAGAATTATGGGCATAGAGATGCCGTAAAGATACCATATGATTGGAAGAGCAGGTCGAAAGTATTTGATTGGCAGATTGCAAGCCGGTCTGAATATTTTGGTACAATAACTAGAAGGATCGCCAGAGAGAATAAAGAAAGTCTTAGTTCAGAAGGCTATATTGCTATGGATTTTGATGACTTGACAAAATAAGCTGGGAACCGAAAGAGCTGAAGTACGTTCTTTAGAAGATTTTATCGAACGAAGGTAGTGCATATTAGCAGGATAAACAAGACAAACATGACCTGTAACGTAAATAAGGTGAATAGACAGGATGAGAGCTCATACAAATTCTACAATTGCTATAGATGAGTAAACAGGCCCTTATGGGCGTAGCTGTTCAATCGCACTGGTACTTCTTCTGCATGTATGTTATGGTCCATGCCAGACAAACCAATGCAATGAAGATACACATGCTAATAGCATACTTTTGTTTGCCTGCTGAAACCAGCCTCCCCCCTATTTGAGCCCTGAGCCTTATTCCAGCCTTTGAATATTCAGACTATATCACAAGTAATAACCCAGTGGGCTATTGTCAAAGGATGTAATCAGCGCATCTCTTTCACTTCAATTGAGTGGGATACCTGCGTCACCCGAATAAGAAGAGGTTAAGGTCGCTCAGAATGTTGTAAGAGATCAATCTTTTATTTTGATAGAGAGCAGAATCGACAAACAAATCCAACTTATCGGTTTACACTTTCCTGTAAACCCAACTTTTTTATAAAATTGCTTTATGGCAACCAAAGGCGATGAGTTTGGAACAAATTGAAAGTCTATACGAGTAGCCTGTAAAATTTTTCTTAATATTCCTGCTGGTCTTTTCGTCTTCAATTCTCATATCTCATCAAACATTTGTAGTCAACGCTTCTTCTGGGTCCAACTGGACCGTCTACGTAGGAGGAGGCACACCAGACATGTCTGTAATGTCTATGGGGTTCTTCCCAGAGGTCATTACAATCGACGCTGGCGACAGCGTCACGTTCATCAATAACTCTACAGAGGTTCACACGGTAACCTTCCTGAGTGGATCCCAGTCTATCAACGCCTTATCTCCCCAGGCACCCGTACCTATCGGTGGCAACGTCTACAACGGTACTGGAATAGTGTCTTCTGGCTTCATCATGCCAGGTCAATCTTACACAATCACCTTTACTAAACCTGGAGTCTACATATACGACTGCTTGATCCATCCCGGAATGCAGGGAGTGATAATAGTCAATCCAGCAGGGACTCCATATCTCTATACTCAGGCACAGTATAATCAACTGGCTGCTCAGCAGGTCTCTCAGAGTCTGTCTGCTGGAGAATCGTTATTCCAACAGGTGAACCTTCCAGCAAAGGAAAGACCTGACGGTACTACGGTATGGTATGTTGACTCAGGATTCACCTCTCCTCAAACTGTCCTGGTTCAACTTAACAATCCTGGAGGCAGTAACGTTGTCGGTAGTGCCACATTAACTATGTCTAACGGCCAGATGCAGGTCCAACTGAGTCTCTCTGGGGTGAAAACGGGTACTTACTCTGCTGGTATCTTCGTGGGTGCGGCAGAGAAAGGAGGAAACTTACTGTATCCTTTGAACTCCATCACTGTTAACTCAAGTGGAATAGGAACCTCATTGACAACGGTGAAAGTTCCACCATCCTTTCTGTATCCCCCATCAAATACGTTTGTAATACCTTCAGGTGGTTGGTACATTAACGTCAGTGATGTGGCGTTAGGGGATATTATAAATCCCTCTTCTAGTCTAATGAGATTCCTTCCGCAAACCTTGACAATTACTGCAGGAGACACTGTTGTCTGGAACCAAATAGCCTCCGACGAGATCCACACAATAACCTTTGTACCCCAAGGGATGCCTATCCCTGAATTCGGTACTCCTATCAGCCTGATACCCAGTGGAGGGAATATATTCAATGGATCTGGGTACTACAACTCTGGACCGCTACTCCCAGGAATGAGTTACAACTTAACATTCGTGACACCAGGTGTCTACACTTACGTATGTCTGCTACACGACAATATGGGTATGTACGGAACCATAGTGGTTCTTCCCAAGAACTTGCTCCTGTCCCAGAACAATGCAATGATTAACCTCCTGAACTCAAGTGTAAATAACATCAGCTCACAAGTTTTACAACTCAATTTGCAGGCTAGCTCTACTAACGGAAAGCTGGGAGGATTAGTTGGCCAGATTAGCGGTCTGAACTCTTCTATAAGTTCATTACAGCAGTCCACGAACAATAAGATAACATCACTGAACACAATCATCTATGTCCTGCTGATCCTTGTGATAATATCAATTCTTCTCAATGTAGTCCTTATAGCTCGCAGAACCAGATAATTTAGAGACTGCAATTATTTTTGACTTTAATTGTCTTTACCATTAATCAAAGGAGGGATGGGGTACAGCCTTTTTATATCCAACTGATTTGAGGAGGCAAATCTAGAGTTGATCCTTGAAAGTATTTCTTTTGTTCTAGACAAATATTGATTTCCCAGCTGTTCATTACCAGACCTTGTCTCTAGGATACCACGCAATGCAAGGGTTCTTGCGAGTTTAATTACGTCAGAAGTTTCCAGCATCTTTTCACTTTCAATTAGGTATCTCTTTGCTTCTGAAAATCTCCCCTTCCAAAGGTAAAATACACTCATGGCCATTAAAAAGACTCCCAGAGAATCCCTCCTTTCGACAGTCTTCGCCAATCTCTTTGCCTCAATAACATCACTCTGAACTCCTTTATCATCGTTCAGTGGGATTGACACTATTATTCTTTCGCATATCGCTTCGAGCAGCATTGCATTCTCAAAACCATGCTTCAACCGATTTATCGCATCTGTAAGAATCTTTAAGGCCTCAGTTTTACTTCCGAGAAACTCTAACGCGATCCCTAGATTGAATTTTGCTATACCTTCCCTTTTGACATTTCCAAGTTTTTCGAAAATGACCACTGCACTGCTCAGGTTCTTCACAGCCTCTTCGAAGTATCCCCTCCTAAGTTGGATTACACCCATGTCGTTTAATACGGTAGCAAGCTCAATTTCCTTCCCTGATACTGTCAAGGACTGTATTGCTTTCTCATAATAATGGATTGCATCTTCGTATCTGCCTTTTATGACATATAACTCCGCAAAGTCGAGCAGCAGCATGTCAACTGCAGAATTTCTAGTCTTCTCCATCCTTTCACCAGATAGCGTAAGAGCTTGCCTCAGGTAGGATTCAGAGATATCAAGCTGACCTGTATCCCTGTAGACATAACCAAGGATAGTTAGAGCCCTCCGTTGAAGACGAGTACTTCCGATCGTTCTAGCATAGTTTAGAATTTTAAGAAGTCTGGTAATGTTTTCTTCGATTCTAATATGCAAGTATTGTGTTGCCTTCGCTATTCCTGACTCTATCCAAAATCTGCCCTCTTTATCGTATTCTGCAACAAGACTGTTCAGAAGGTTGAAGTATGGTGTTACATATCCATCATCACATATCCTTTGGTCATCCTCTATTGCCTCAGAAAGCCCCTTCAGATCCCTTGAAATCGAATAATGGTATATAGCCTCCAGCAATGACCTCGTATCGCCTTTACTTTTGTAATATTCCGCAGCCTTCATGTGAAGTTCCTGCTTCTTCTCCTTGTATATGTTGTCATAGACGACCTGCCTGGTCATGTCATGAAGTTCAAACCTTCCTTCACCAACCCATTCCAGGAGACCAAGCCTTTCAAGCAGGGGTATGTTTTTGATGTTGGAGCGGTTAGGAAAGACAAAGTTAACATCTTCAAGTGTAATTGCTTCTCTGAATACCGAAATTGCTTCTGCTGTTGATGCTAAAGATACGTCTAAGGTATCAATCAACTGCTTGTACAATCTTTTGTGAAGCTTTTCAAGAAAGATGGATTCGACAATTCCTTCTTTAAGCGAGCTGCAAAGCATCTCAAGAGTCAGAGGGTGTCCTCTTATTTTTTGTAGTATCGGAATTATGGATTCTATATTGTTTAAAGCTGGCTTTCTTGACCTGATGAACTCTTCAGATTCAGATAGCGAGAGACCACGCAATTTCAATTCGCTTGCTGGAGATTCGGAGATTATATCAAGAGGCTTGTACCTTGATATGATTATCAACCTTATCCTTCTTCTACCAGCCAAATGCTTTACAAACTGCATAACCTTTTCGTCTCTGCACTTATGAAAATCGTCAAAGATGACTGTTGCACGAACCTCCGATAGGCCCTTCGCGGAAAGGTCTATCATAGCCCTTTCATCTTTGGCGCCTCCGCTTATGAAATCGTGAAGTTCATTTTGGCCCAAGGAAAAGAGAAAGAATGACAACTTGTTTATGATATGAGCGAATGAATCCACCTCAGAAATTTCATGCCAAAAGACAGGGGTTTTTGAGAAGAGAAGTTCCCTGGCATATTTTGCTACAACAGTGGTTTTTCCTATTCCTGGCAGCCCCCATACAACAATCGCGCTTCTCGATTTCTTAAGAAAGAGAAGTTCATTCTTTCTTCCTACGAACTTCCTGACCGAAGGTAGGTCGTGAGAATATGCTGGAAGAATGAATAGAGTATTATTTGCGTCTCTAATGTTTTTCTTTTGCTCGGCTTTAACATATACACCTTTGCTGTCTATAGTTAAGCTTAGAGACTCCAGGTCCGTGAAGTAGAGCTTAACATTCGAGCCACTCTCTAAGCGACGCCATCCTATCTCTTGTATCAATCCGGCTCTTCTTAGTATACTAAGCCTTTCCGAAATACGAGAATCATGTTGATTAAGCGTTCTTGCTATCTGCCTAGTGTACATTGGCTCGACCATTAAGAGGCGCAGTATCCTGATATTGACAGCATCCAAGAGAGTAGACAAATAATTTTCAAGGTTTAAAGCCGACTCATTGCTATCAACCATCGCATAACTCGTTCCTTGTGCTGAAGATCCTTCTTTCTGCAAACGTTGAACCTCTTTTAAGAGGAGCAAGCTATAAACTTTTGGTTTAGCGAATTAGATGATATCAACATAACCTCTCTATGAAATTCTGAGCTGATTCTGTAACAAAATTGGTTTACATTTTATTCTCATGTGTTCTTTAAGAATCCTTCGAGGTAATACCTGATCCTCCTTAACTTTTGTTTTGTCTCTACTAGCTCCATCGTTTCTACAAAACCAAGCGGGCCAGAATAAATATAAACGTCGAGAAGGTTCTTTTTACACCCATCTCCTCTGAATTTTGTTTCTCAAGCATCTCTTTTTGTATTTCAAGAAATAACAGATATGCGTTCTTCCGGTTTAGTGTCTGACGGTAACATTCTAAGAATCTCAGCAGGTACATAACGCAGAGTTGCTGCACCATAAATTCTCTTCTTCAGATTTCCCACTTTCACAACTCTATGAGCCCGTGTTTCTCCATCTTTCCAAGCCTTCTCCATGCTTTCATAAGGGGTATTCCCAGCTTTCTCGAAAGTTCTCTTGCTGACATCTCACTCTGAATGAGAATTCTTAGGATATTCAGATTGAAAGGGTCATACAGCAGTCTGAAAATACGTACATGGTTTATATTTCGACCAGCTCTTTCTTATTTAAAAATATTGAATACCAGTTTTTATAGCCTTTTACGTCTGTGATGTGTAATTCGATAGGAGCATCAGGAAATTTCATGAAGACTTCAGCCATCAGCTGAGACCTTATCTCCAATGTAGGACTGAAAGGCAGCACTACTAGTAAATCTATGTCGCTTGTAGCAGTGTATTTACCTTTAACAACAGAACCAAAGACATATACCTTTGCCTCTTTACAAGTGTGATGTATGATTTTCTTAACTCTTCTTGCCACTTCGGCGTAATTTTCTATGTATTGGACTCTCTTTTTAGCACTCTCAACAATCAGATCATACCCTTTCGATGACATTAACGAACACCTCCTTCACAAACTTTATCATTTCTTTGACCTCTGTTTGCTGATATCTCCTTGGCAAATACCTGCTTCCTATATATGCATCCTCTATTTTAGTTAAAAATACGACGTTCTTTTTGTTTCTAATGAATGAGGAAACCTCACTTGAAAACTTCGAAAGGTCCTGCAAAAGACCCATCAGAGAGTGAATTCTTGGATAAACTCCAGCTTTCGTTAGTAGCTTGTACTTGACAATCAGCTGGCAATACTGTTCCAGACTGAAAGCCGAAATGTCGTATTGTCCTTGGTCAAATAGGTTTTCAGCATTTCGAAGGAATGCTCTGGCTCTCTCTGCTAACACTTCAGCCTCATCGAACGACAATCCAATCATACCATGCATCATTGCCTAATATAACTTTATGCAGTTGGATGATTATAAGAATTAATTGACCTTTGGTTCCAATGTAGTAATATAGCCACATTAGGTATAAGTTATGATATATACTAATAATGAGCTTGTTGATTATGTATCATCTCACATTGGAAGAATCAAAAAAAGATAAGAGAGGACTGCATATAAAATTGCAACAAAAGACTCACAGAATATCCTTCTTATGATGAATTATACGAGCTACCTAGAACGTAGAGGAATTTTGCTAAAGACATAATCTGCGAAGCTATTGTACTGTTGCATAGACCTTCAAAAATAACAGCAAGTTGCTATTCTTGCAAAGTTCACATTGCTCTCCTAGAAGCTAATTGCCTTGTCCCAGCATTAAACCTTTAACTGAAATTCATTACTTGCAAGCAATAACAAACCATAACCCTCCACCTACATCATAAAATCTTGTTTTACCAAACCCTGAATATGCCAACGTTCTTTGAAGAAGGTCCTTTGTAAAAAATTCTCCTCCTTGTAGTTCAAAGTCTAGCTGCATGGCATGAATCAGCTGATTTTCTACATTTTTAGCGTAATGGTCGATTAAACCTTCACAAACAATCAGACTACCATTCTTCTTGAGAGCATTATAGTATTTCTTCAAAACCTTAATCTTATCTTTGATAAGATATAGAACCTCTCCAAAGTAGACTACATCAAATTTCTGTGCAATTTCCATTGACTCGGCATTGCTTACCTTAAATTCGACATTTCTGATACACAGCTCTTGAGCCCTCTTTCTTGCTTTTTCAACTGAGCCTGCATTTGGGTCTATCCCAAGAAAGTGAGAATTGGGGAAATGTCTTGCCATCTTTAAAGACCAGTTACCTGAGCCTGAACCTATGTCAATTACACTGGCACCATTTTCCAAGACTTTTTGCATATGATGTTCTTTGGGAAGAACTAATTTGATAAAAGCAGTATGGTCAAACAATGTCCCCTCATATGATGCCTGCTCCAGATGCTGCTGCATTTTTGCTGGTTCTTCATTCCTGAAAAAATCGTCAAATAAGTTGAAGTCCAAGCTTCTTAAAGCTAGGTATGAAGCCAACCCACCAATAAAGCTGATATCCTCTTCGTCACAAAGCAAGGGAACCATTTCTTTTGGCAATACATATTTGCTATCTATCTTTCTTAGAAGGCCAAGCGAATATGCAGCGTCACACCAAGTAATTATAGGCTTCTTTGCAAGTTTCAACGATATAGCTAACTCATCTGGAGAGACAGGTTCTAAAATCTGTGCAAGAGCATTAAACAGACCATATCTTCTCCCCATATGAACTATCCATACTCTGTAAAACCCAATAGCAGATTCCCATATCTTGAGGAAATGCTGATTTTGCTTTGTAAGAGCCTTTGGCAATTCTTCTCATGCAAAAAATCGCCTATTTATAAATACGCTGAAGATGTCAAGCAGTTTTACCTAGCCTAAAATTTTGGTTTTATAATCAGGAATGCTTAACATTTATTTTTATTTTCATGCGAAACCTTTCAATCATAAGCATTTGTTTCCAAACTGGAAACAAATATTTCATCAAGTACTGGCTCTCACGAAGTGCGAAATGAACAAATACCCTTCTCTTAGAAGCTGAAGCATGATGTTGACTCAGCAGATAGAAAGAACAATAAACAGAGCTTTGTTTTTTCTGGGAATTCTTTTTATAGTCCTAACAGCAATTACTATCCTTGAGCCCCAGCATGCCTATGCTACAATTTTATCAGACACTGTTGTAGCTGTATTACTTGTCTTTCTCTACCTTGTCAGACCTGAAAAGAAGTAGGTTCAACTTTTTCACACTTTTACTACAAAAAATTGCAAGAGCGGAGAGTTAAATTACCCCACACTTTCTGCTTAAGCCATGAACCTTTTGCAAATACCAGCAACTCTTCTAACACTAAATTACATAATGATATTTCTCTGGCTCTCCTATCTTCCTCTACTTCTCTTCA
>Ga0079046_1000100_pt1 | contig 21270 bp, 3 predicted proteins | sample BED_host_MetaG_FD_76330 | JGI IMG/M metagenome (GOLD analysis project Ga0079046, IMG submission 76330) | Hot spring microbial mat communities from Yellowstone National Park, Wyoming, USA - BED_host_MetaG | ecosystem: Environmental > Aquatic > Thermal springs > Hot (42-90C) > Microbial mats ... | reverse complement strand
TTGTGAAATATTGTGGTTGGCTAAAAGAAAAATTCGTAGCTTACTGCCCACACTACCCTGCACTATAACTATATAATTCCCACTGTTGATAAAAAGTTTCAATTCCTTCTAGGATGCTTCGACTGTTGTAACTGAGTCTGCACCTGTTGTTGTGCCTGGCCTTTCAATTCCTTCTAGGATGCTTCTTGACACGGTTTACCGTTTCATAAAAGACTAAGTAGAGAACTTTCAATTCCTTCTAGGATGCTTCATAGTTAGTAGTTATTAGTTGCAATATGCAGGGCAGTTCGTCTTTCAATTCCTTCTAGGATGCTTCAAATTCGGAAACTTCTGGCCGAACATGAGGATGAGCAGGACTTTCAATTCCTTCTAGGATGCTTCTAGGAACAATATCAATAAAGACGCGTTTAATGCGTTATACTTTCAATTCCTTCTAGGATGCTTCATCATAATAAAAGCAAAAAAGGGGTATAAATTTGAGATCTTTCAATTCCTTCTAGGATGCTTCATCTGTATTTCTTATTGAGTACGTCTTCTATATCGCCTATCTTTCAATTCCTTCTAGGATGCTTCGGCATCGGCACGTATACGTTAATCCCTTTAGCGTAAGCCTACTTTCAATTCCTTCTAGGATGCTTCATGGAGAAGGACTGGAGCGGGCGGAGTTGATGAAATAAATTACTTTCAATTCCTTCTAGGATGCTTCTTGGGTTTCTTCTTCGCTACTCATTTTTTCACACCTATTACTTTCAATTCCTTCTAGGATGCTTCATACGGAATAAGTCTATAGTAACTTTTGAGAAATGCATTTGTCTTTCAATTCCTTCTAGGATGCTTCCTGAGTATTACGACGTTGGAAGTTCCGTCGTTCATGAAACTTTCAATTCCTTCTAGGATGCTTCAGATGTAATACAGATAAACGGCAGTGCAAGCGGAACTACCTTTCAATTCCTTCTAGGATGCTTCAAATACCTTAAGGAGCACGGGTGGGTTTTGCTGACCGACATACTTTCAATTCCTTCTAGGATGCTTCCTGGTTTCGTAGGCAAACAACTGGTATAGCAGGTATACTCTTTCAATTCCTTCTAGGATGCTTCCTTGTTCACGCCCGTGAAGGAGTTTTATCAGGCTTACACCTTTCAATTCCTTCTAGGATGCTTCGTTTCCAGGCCATGCTGTCGCTAGGGGCGTATGTAACTTTCAATTCCTTCTAGGATGCTTCTTGAAATTGATATTGCTCTCCTCAATCTGCAGTTTAACGACTTTCAATTCCTTCTAGGATGCTTCATGGATTAGCGGCATATGGGTGCGGAAAGACGCTTAGACAAGCTTTCAATTCCTTCTAGGATGCTTCCAAACTGGCCAGTTTAGTTCATTTTAACTATATAAGAAAGCACTTTCAATTCCTTCTAGGATGCTTCGTGAAGCCATCCACCATTATCACTATGGGGATTATGTCTCCTTTCAATTCCTTCTAGGATGCTTCTTATAAACGTTTACCGCGTCGGTGAAGAGGAGAAAGTAACTTTCAATTCCTTCTAGGATGCTTCTTATGTCGTCGCCATACCATCCCGCTATATCGGTCACTAACTTTCAATTCCTTCTAGGATGCTTCCCAAATTGGTATGGATTATAGCCGTAATATGGAGAATATGCTTTCAATTCCTTCTAGGATGCTTCCCCCTTCGAGGAAGCCCTTAGGGCTTGGTTGGCTAAATTCTTTCAATTCCTTCTAGGATGCTTCCACATGTCGTTGTAGGATATCCGTACAACATCAATAAAAATCTTTCAATTCCTTCTAGGATGCTTCTTGAAGTGTTCAACAAAACATACGAGAACCGATTTAGTTCTTTCAATTCCTTCTAGGATGCTTCTAAATAGTAGTTTAGCAGATAGTATACATGGTGAAAAACTTTCAATTCCTTCTAGGATGCTTCTTCTATACAAAGAAGGAAACAAAAATAAGCGGTTATATAACTTTCAATTCCTTCTAGGATGCTTCAAAGGTCATTCCCTGGCCCCTCTCCCCCAGGATTACACTTTGATAATCCTAACTTTCAATTCCTTCTAGGATGCTTCGACGACATTTATTTTTTAGTAAAATCTGATTTCCTATCATAAACTTTCAATTCCTTCTAGGATGCTTCGACGACATTTATTTTTTAGTAAAATCTGGAGGGCCAAGAACCTTTCAATTCCTTCTAGGATGCTTCATCAATCCCTATTTCCATTCCGTATTTTGCTACTTTCTCACTTTCAATTCCTTCTAGGATGCTTCTCTATACTCCAGATGGTATACAGGCTGTTAATGAAGCTTTCAATTCCTTCTAGGATGCTTCTTCGTTTATTTCTTCGTTTATTTCTTCGTTTATTTCTTTCAATTCCTTCTAGGATGCTTCTGCAGTGCTAAGTATGGCTATGGCCTTACTCTCTTACCAATACTTTCAATTCCTTCTAGGATGCTTCTTGAAGAACCTTATTGGGTCATCGATACACACGTCAGCATCTTTCAATTCCTTCTAGGATGCTTCAAAGTAAGAAGATACTTGGAAGATTGTTGGTGAAATGAAACTTTCAATTCCTTCTAGGATGCTTCGTCGTGATTCCGAAATATTCCCTGAGTTTCCACGCAAACTTTCAATTCCTTCTAGGATGCTTCTACCACGGCCATAACGATGACAGCCAAGGGTAACGCTATACTTTCAATTCCTTCTAGGATGCTTCAGGAAAGGGACAAACAGCTGAGAGAAACGGTGAAGCCCGACTTTCAATTCCTTCTAGGATGCTTCGGCCCTTAGTGGAAAGTTATAAACCCTTAAATAGCCACTTTCAATTCCTTCTAGGATGCTTCTGCGATATCATGATTTTCAAATGGTCAGGCAATTAAATAACTTTCAATTCCTTCTAGGATGCTTCGCCTACAGTTGTTATTTCTGCGGAAAGTGAAACTTATCTTTCAATTCCTTCTAGGATGCTTCGAAGTAGTTTGCCAGGGTAGGACTTATAGTGATGTGGGGATCTTTCAATTCCTTCTAGGATGCTTCACCTTAATATCGATAGTTTTGATGGTAAAATAGTATTCCTCTTTCAATTCCTTCTAGGATGCTTCATATAGATATTATCGATTTTGTAATTCTCTTGTTGTAATCTTTCAATTCCTTCTAGGATGCTTCTGTACTTTGCCTCATTTCTTCCCTCTACTATAATATCTTTCAATTCCTTCTAGGATGCTTCAAATACGCAGAAAAAGAAGAAATACCGATAGTTGAATACGCTTTCAATTCCTTCTAGGATGCTTCGAGGAGGCATCGAAGGGACGGGAGGAAACATAGGAGTCATACTTTCAATTCCTTCTAGGATGCTTCACGCACTCGCTATTTTGGTGGGCGTGTGCATGCGTTTCTTTCAATTCCTTCTAGGATGCTTCATTTGTTTGAATAAATGGGGTCTGGATGCTTGACGGTGTCTTTCAATTCCTTCTAGGATGCTTCCTGACTCATATGGGAGATGGAGATGATGATCATTATGAGGTCTTTCAATTCCTTCTAGGATGCTTCCCTGCCTGCTGAATGCTATATGCAGCAGCTGCTTCCCCCGCTTTCAATTCCTTCTAGGATGCTTCCGCAATAGATGATGACCCTGTCCACATTATTGCCCAAGACGGCTTTCAATTCCTTCTAGGATGCTTCTGCATACTAATTCAATATCTTGAGCTTGTGTAAAAAGCTTTCAATTCCTTCTAGGATGCTTCGACTTAAACAGGGTCGCGATAAGGGCCAAGACTGGCTTTCAATTCCTTCTAGGATGCTTCTGTTTTGTATTTCTTCCTTGATAACTTTACTAGGTACTTTCAATTCCTTCTAGGATGCTTCTTACGGGATTAACGGATACGGTTAAGTAATATTATTACAAACTCTTTCAATTCCTTCTAGGATGCTTCGACGAGATTTACATTATAATGTTAAATGTGAGATTGGAGGACTTTCAATTCCTTCTAGGATGCTTCAGATACAGCAATGCAGTGAGTTTGAAGAATCAGGACAATGCTTTCAATTCCTTCTAGGATGCTTCATATGCTATGGGATGCGGTAGGGGAGACGGTAGGATAGCTCTTTCAATTCCTTCTAGGATGCTTCTTGGCGATGAAATCTATATAACAATGGTTGCGGTGAGGCTCTTTCAATTCCTTCTAGGATGCTTCAGCCGCAGAAATACATACAATGGGTAGACGTAAGGGAGGTAGCTTTCAATTCCTTCTAGGATGCTTCTACAGCGTCTTTAACAATTTGCTGGAGTTAGAGAGCTTTTACTTTCAATTCCTTCTAGGATGCTTCATGGCAAAGTTTCAAGAAAGGGAATTCCTACTATCTATTCATCTTTCAATTCCTTCTAGGATGCTTCTTCAAAAATGAAGAGGAATACCAGCAATGGCTAAAATGGGCTTTCAATTCCTTCTAGGATGCTTCTACAAAAAGGCAGTTGACCCGACTGACGTCTTTCCCAACTGCTTTCAATTCCTTCTAGGATGCTTCTCCACTAGAAACGCCAGCACCATCTGCGGCTCCAGCACCACCTTTCAATTCCTTCTAGGATGCTTCCACAAGGACTCCTTGTCGGGGTTAGCCCCCTTCCTCCTCCTCTTTCAATTCCTTCTAGGATGCTTCATTGGTATTACCATAGGTGCGATGAAGATAGTCCTATCATTCTTTCAATTCCTTCTAGGATGCTTCATACGGTAATATAAGTATTCTTTACGATAAAAATTTACAAATCTTTCAATTCCTTCTAGGATGCTTCTGCCCAACTGATTGAGAAGGCCCTTAAAGAGGGCAAAGAAGCTTTCAATTCCTTCTAGGATGCTTCCCTGAGGGATAACCTGTTTAATTATGCAATACTAACTTTCAATTCCTTCTAGGATGCTTCACTATTTGAAAAAGTATACTTGGATGATCCCGAATATCTTTCAATTCCTTCTAGGATGCTTCAGGGAGGAGGCTGACGTCATTATAGAGGATCAGTTATCTTTCAATTCCTTCTAGGATGCTTCCTCCGATGCCCGCACCTAGCAGAACTGGCTTTAGGTACTTTCAATTCCTTCTAGGATGCTTCACGGAAGTGTCCTTGAAATTGTCATAGCGTTTCTGAACCTTTCAATTCCTTCTAGGATGCTTCGTCATCAACCGTCAAGTCTATCCTAAAGTTGTTTTATGCTTTCAATTCCTTCTAGGATGCTTCAACGTGGGATAGCTATGTCAGACTGCAGAGAAAGCTTTATTCTTTCAATTCCTTCTAGGATGCTTCCCATAAGTTCACCTCTTCCTCTTTCTTGTGGCTAATTTGCTTTCAATTCCTTCTAGGATGCTTCAACCGATGAAGATATAAAAAATGTTTTGAGATATACTTTCAATTCCTTCTAGGATGCTTCTTAATTTAAGTTTCAGGGGGAAAATTAGCAGAAGTCTAAACTTTCAATTCCTTCTAGGATGCTTCGTATTTATTATAACTGTTTAACTAAGTTATAATTAGCTTTCAATTCCTTCTAGGATGCTTCCTATTTATGTGAAACTGCACTTGTTGGGAAAAAACAATTTAAACTTTCAATTCCTTCTAGGATGCTTCAAAAATATCGCCTCCTTTCCTAAAATCACTATGCCATAACTTTCAATTCCTTCTAGGATGCTTCAAATTGCGTTAACAATTTTGCAATATGAACTGCAATACTTTCAATTCCTTCTAGGATGCTTCAACCTAAAATTCGGCCAAGTGCCTGTGACTATCATCGTTAACTTTCAATTCCTTCTAGGATGCTTCTTTTGTCTATGGCCCTCCTTATCGCTTCGCTGCGATTTATACTTTCAATTCCTTCTAGGATGCTTCTTCAGCTTATCTCAGTCCTTCGCCACAATATTCAATCCACGCGATTTATACTTTCAATTCCTTCTAGGATGCTTCAAAAACTTTAAAATTTGCTTCTCCAGTTCATCTCTCTTCTGTCCTTTCAATTCCTTCTAGGATGCTTCTTGTAAATTCGGAATTACAAAACTTAAAAGAAGAAATTGACTTTCAATTCCTTCTAGGATGCTTCAATAGTAGTACTCTCCAGACGGTGTAAAGTTGTAGATACCTTTCAATTCCTTCTAGGATGCTTCCAAGTATTAAATCAAGTAAAAAATATAGTTGAAATAATGGACTTTCAATTCCTTCTAGGATGCTTCTTATGAAACTTTTATAGTCAAGGTTTTATTTTTTTATCCACTTTCAATTCCTTCTAGGATGCTTCAACAGGCTTGATGAAAACCCCTCCCTCCCTCGTTACTTCACTTTCAATTCCTTCTAGGATGCTTCAACAATTAGCTAACTAGTAAGTTAGTAGTTATATAATTACTTTCAATTCCTTCTAGGATGCTTCATCAATTGGGACTGTGAGGCTATAGACGCATAAACGTCTTCTTTCAATTCCTTCTAGGATGCTTCTACCGTGGCACCTACTACTATCGCCCATAACGTAACTACGGTCTTTCAATTCCTTCTAGGATGCTTCCACATATACAATATATCCCCTTTATGATAGGGGTTACTTTCAATTCCTTCTAGGATGCTTCAACTTTTAATTACAATCAGTACTTTTTACTTAGTTGTACTGGAACTTTCAATTCCTTCTAGGATGCTTCTTCCCATCTTCTACCGAGATGGGCAATATCCATATCTAGATCTTTCAATTCCTTCTAGGATGCTTCAAGAAACTACTTGGTATGAGATGGTTAATCCTAAATGCCTTTCAATTCCTTCTAGGATGCTTCCAGTAACGTAATTCTCCTGTCCGTTTAGTAGCTGATTAATCTTTCAATTCCTTCTAGGATGCTTCTATATTGCCACCCTCGATGATGGCAATATAGAGGTCTTTCAATTCCTTCTAGGATGCTTCAGTACTTCCTCCGCATTCATGACTTTTCCTTCCTCTAATCCTTTCAATTCCTTCTAGGATGCTTCAAGGAAACTTTTTTCTTAGATACCAATATTGTTATAAAACTTTCAATTCCTTCTAGGATGCTTCTTGATGGGGTTCGGGATTACATGCGGGAGGAAGTGCATGCCTTTCAATTCCTTCTAGGATGCTTCCATTCTATGCCGTTATATTCGATGATTTGAAATTACCCGTAATCTTTCAATTCCTTCTAGGATGCTTCAGGAGTTGCAGGCGAAGTAGAAATAAGAGACGCAGAACTTTCAATTCCTTCTAGGATGCTTCACGACCCGGACGAGATACAGATAGTTGATAACATAAACTTTCAATTCCTTCTAGGATGCTTCCTATGAACCAACGTACTTTGCCGGTATAACAAGAATCAAGAAACTTTCAATTCCTTCTAGGATGCTTCACCAACCATATACGTTTGAGAAGTACGTTGTAGGTGTTAGGGCTTTCAATTCCTTCTAGGATGCTTCTCACGGAATATCTTGAAAGGAAGACGGGATCATGCAATACTTTCAATTCCTTCTAGGATGCTTCCACAGAATTTACAGTCATCGAATGTCGCTATTAATGTTTTTGCTTTCAATTCCTTCTAGGATGCTTCTAGGTAGGTACTTCAACACCTGATTGAACTCATCATATGTGCTTTCAATTCCTTCTAGGATGCTTCGAGTGGGCCCCTGCCTACGTTTTTGTTCATCCCCGTGGCTTTCAATTCCTTCTAGGATGCTTCTCCGAACTGTGCTGCCTACATCGGTGACATCGGTGCGGACTTTCAATTCCTTCTAGGATGCTTCGAAATACTGGAGGAAGCCTTTTTTCTATACCTACAGCAGAACTTTCAATTCCTTCTAGGATGCTTCTACAGAAAAGGGGCTTTATCACGTAGCCCGCGGTATACAACCTTTCAATTCCTTCTAGGATGCTTCGTGAGGGCGTGTAAATCGTTACGCCTTCGCCTTCCACCGTCTTTCAATTCCTTCTAGGATGCTTCTGCCATAGATGATGACCCTGCTCACATTATTGCTCAGGATGCCTTTCAATTCCTTCTAGGATGCTTCGAGTAAACTTGTCGAATGTCTAGGTGGTTACGATGAGATTCTTTCAATTCCTTCTAGGATGCTTCGTGCTGCCTTTCAACTCCCCAGTTTACGCAAAATATCTTTCAATTCCTTCTAGGATGCTTCTCCGATTTGTATTTATTACCCTCAAGAGGCGGAAGTTTCTTTCAATTCCTTCTAGGATGCTTCCTAAGAAAACCGATTTTAGTCAATACATTCCGCAACATCTTTCAATTCCTTCTAGGATGCTTCATATTTATCAAGTTGCTAGTTTGTCCCAATTACTATAAAACTTTCAATTCCTTCTAGGATGCTTCTGCCATCTGGTGTTGCCATATCTGCCAACTTTATCGCTTTCAATTCCTTCTAGGATGCTTCCTCTTATCGGGATGGGAAATATCCATATCTCGATACTAACTTTCAATTCCTTCTAGGATGCTTCGGCATGATCTGCGAAAAAGAATGGAATTTATACGAAGGAGACTTTCAATTCCTTCTAGGATGCTTCATGGAATTGAAATTTTACCAGTATCCTGGTCTTTATCGTCTTTCAATTCCTTCTAGGATGCTTCGTGTATGTGATAATGGGGAAAAACGTGGAGCACGAACCGGTCTTTCAATTCCTTCTAGGATGCTTCATAATTTCAACCCTTCTTGCCATTTCTTCTCACCGTTGCTTTCAATTCCTTCTAGGATGCTTCTATAACTGTAAATAGTAATTATGACAGTCAAGAAGAAACTCTTTCAATTCCTTCTAGGATGCTTCATATTTTTTCTAAACAGTTTGCTATTGATGAGGCGATAAAGCTTTCAATTCCTTCTAGGATGCTTCTATGTTGGTGAACTGGATGAGAAGCAGAAAACAGAAGAGTGCTTTCAATTCCTTCTAGGATGCTTCAAAGGAAAAACTCATGATTTATATGGGTTATTAATTTTAATCTTTCAATTCCTTCTAGGATGCTTCTTATTAACTAGCAGAGGCGGAAGTTTTGAATTAAATGGTTTCTTTCAATTCCTTCTAGGATGCTTCTAAGGCTAAAAAGATATTGTGCCGAGAAAGATACAACACTAACCTTTCAATTCCTTCTAGGATGCTTCACCATATTGATCAGTTGACGCAGTAATTAATTGCATATACCTTTCAATTCCTTCTAGGATGCTTCACCATAAATGGGATAAGATATCCGATTGAGTGCGAAGACTTTCAATTCCTTCTAGGATGCTTCTTCTATATTGTTTAAAAAATGAAAATTCAACATCTGTCCAACTTTCAATTCCTTCTAGGATGCTTCCATTACAAATTGAAAATAATACTGGTCAAATCAAAATTGACTTTCAATTCCTTCTAGGATGCTTCACTATAGACATATATCATCATTTTCATTCTGCCGTTACTTTCAATTCCTTCTAGGATGCTTCGCAGGAGGAGCGGGAGCAGGAGGAGGAGGAACGGAATGCTTTCAATTCCTTCTAGGATGCTTCAGAAATAGGAGAAGAACAAGAAATAGAAGAAGGAGAACACTTTCAATTCCTTCTAGGATGCTTCGACGGATGGGGCGGGAAAGTCTACTACATTTCATTGCAATACTTTCAATTCCTTCTAGGATGCTTCAAATAATTAACAAGTTTTCATGGGCCGCCAAATATGATTACGCTTTCAATTCCTTCTAGGATGCTTCGGGTGCAGAAAGATTTAAATACTAGTTTTTACATATGTATCTTTCAATTCCTTCTAGGATGCTTCCAAAAAAAGCAACTCTAACCATTACCATTCCGATTTGGGTTCTTTCAATTCCTTCTAGGATGCTTCAAAAAGTAACGAAGGTGATTTAAATGGGCAAAAAACCTTTCAATTCCTTCTAGGATGCTTCTGAAGGCAGAACTTTCGCAGAAAAACAAGAAATACAACAACTTTCAATTCCTTCTAGGATGCTTCTGGGCCATTTACGCACAGGAAGGGGAGGAGAACCCCTTTGCCTTTCAATTCCTTCTAGGATGCTTCCTCAGCACCCGGGCGTATTATGCCTGCCTGCGTTAACAACCTTTCAATTCCTTCTAGGATGCTTCGAAACGTTAAGTACAACAGGACTGTTAAGACGTTTTTACCTTTCAATTCCTTCTAGGATGCTTCCTCGGCAGCGTAATAGTAATAATTGCACTGTGGACACTCTTTCAATTCCTTCTAGGATGCTTCATAAATACAATTGCTTTCAGTTACTCGTAATCTTAGTCCACTTTCAATTCCTTCTAGGATGCTTCCTACGTTTTTCCCGTTGCTAATGAAGTCCGTTATCCAGTTATCTTTCAATTCCTTCTAGGATGCTTCCGAAAAAAATGCAAAAAATGAAAAAAAACGCACGTACCTCTTTCAATTCCTTCTAGGATGCTTCATTTCCTGCCCTGTGCTAATACTTCAATGAAATCCCCTATCTTTCAATTCCTTCTAGGATGCTTCAGACGATATACGTCACTGAACTGCTACATTGCGTATTACTTTCAATTCCTTCTAGGATACTTCTTAGAGGGTAAGCTATCGCAAAAATAGAAAGTCCCAAACTTTCAATTCCTTCTAGGATACTTCCGCGATCTGCCCTTCCTTCACCATCGAGGGTCTAGGCACCTTCTTTCAATTCCTTCTAGGATGCTTCGCCTTTACAAACGCGGGCGTGAATGAGGTGCCGATCGGCTTTCAATTCCTTCTAGGATGCTTCTATACCAGTGGCCGTGTAGCCTGCTGGTTCAGACGCCTGCCTTTCAATTCCTTCTAGGATGCTTCAGCTTTTTTCTTCTCTTTCGGGGCAAAGAGGTGATTAAAACTTTCAATTCCTTCTAGGATGCTTCTTTAGCTGCTGTAGTTAATGATATTCTTTTTTCAATAAACTTTCAATTCCTTCTAGGATGCTTCTCCCTCCATAAACGTCACAGTTACGCCTTCGACCACTAGCTTTCAATTCCTTCTAGGATGCTTCATATTCCCTTCCGTCACAGTGAATGCCAGCATTTCGCCTTTCAATTCCTTCTAGGATGCTTCGGATTACGGCTTTAACGTCCTTAGATATTGAATTTACTTTCAATTCCTTCTAGGATGCTTCAAGATAATCGAGACAATTCTGGAGAGGGGGGAAATTTCTACCTTTCAATTCCTTCTAGGATGCTTCAATGCTTACGGTTCGTCTTGAAGAAGGGAAAGTCCTAGGCAGCTTTCAATTCCTTCTAGGATGCTTCTTGACAGTGTGGCTTACCCAATCTTCGGCGAGGGCGAACCCTTTCAATTCCTTCTAGGATGCTTCCAGGCGATAAGGGACATGCCATGCCGGGCAATGACCTTTCAATTCCTTCTAGGATGCTTCTACGCAATGAACCACCACATGAGCAGAAGCGGAGCGATACGCTTTCAATTCCTTCTAGGATGCTTCTAATATTGTGTTCCATAGGGGCCTGAAGCATAGGACTTTCAATTCCTTCTAGGATGCTTCTCTGGGGTGAAGGTAGCCGACTTCTAAGGTAGTGATGAACTTTCAATTCCTTCTAGGATGCTTCGTGTCCAGAAGCTTTTGCTTCTTGAAATAGAAAACTGGAGTCTTTCAATTCCTTCTAGGATGCTTCCGCCTTCCCCTTCTACCGTTATAATCTTCCCGTTCACCTCTTTCAATTCCTTCTAGGATGCTTCCTAGCAGGATTTGTAGCTGACAGTGTTGTGCAGCTATTTACGCTTTCAATTCCTTCTAGGATGCTTCACAATAAATTTAATCAACAAATTATGTGGTGTTAATTTCTTTCAATTCCTTCTAGGATGCTTCTGCTATCCAAAACAGTGATACAGTCTATTCGCTATTTGTACTTTCAATTCCTTCTAGGATGCTTCACATTGACGTTACAGTGAACTACATTGAGTTCAGCTTTCAATTCCTTCTAGGATGCTTCTACTCTTGAGGAATAGAATTATCGTTAACGAAGCTATTATCTTTCAATTCCTTCTAGGATGCTTCGACTTTCCGCAGAAATAACAACTGAAGACCATCACTTTCAATTCCTTCTAGGATGCTTCGGATTCATTGGCGTGGTTAGACTTTTGCTATGTTAGTGTAGCTTTCAATTCCTTCTAGGATGCTTCCTGTCATTGCTCATCACCCTGTTGATGAGAAGAAAGAGACTTTCAATTCCTTCTAGGATGCTTCAAAGCTCTTACTAGAGAATGGCGTAAGTGAGGAATGCATACTTTCAATTCCTTCTAGGATGCTTCAAGGACTTCTTTTTGTGCTGTCGGCAAAGATTTTTTCTTTCAATTCCTTCTAGGATGCTTCTTGACAAGTTGTGGAGGGGCGAAGGGTGGGAATCAAGACACTTTCAATTCCTCCTAGGATGCTTCCAAGCCCAAGAACTACTTAGGTGGGCCGTGGTGGATTAGAACTTTCAATTCCTTCTAGGATGCTTCAAAAATTAGCGATTTTGAAGGCATAAGATTCTATACTAAACTTTCAATTCCTTCTAGGATGCTTCATGAATACGCAGATTATGGCTTTCGTGCTAGGTATTTGGGCTTTCAATTCCTTCTAGGATGCTTCCTACTTAGTTCTGCTTTAGCATTGTTTTCAGTCAAATTAAGCTTTCAATTCCTTCTAGGATGCTTCCTATAAAGGTTGTCATTTTACTCACCCCTTACTGAAGAACTTTCAATTCCTTCTAGGATGCTTCCTCTCCCATGAGAGCCATTCCACGAAAGAGAAGGCTACTTTCAATTCCTTCTAGGATGCTTCTCGCATATTCCTTCGCATGCGGCCAGTTCGTTCAATACTTTCAATTCCTTCTAGGATGCTTCGAAGCGACATCGCTTTCGGCATTGCGGACATTTTACCATTTCTTTCAATTCCTTCTAGGATGCTTCATCGACGAAAAAAGGAAGGAAAGGCTCCAAAAAATCTCTGGCTTTCAATTCCTTCTAGGATGCTTCTCCAGAACTACCACCATGTGCACAGTGCGGGCAAATGAACACCTTTCAATTCCTTCTAGGATGCTTCAAATATTAGCCTATAAACTGATGCTGATAACATTTATTACTTTCAATTCCTTCTAGGATGCTTCCACTTCTGTGTTGCCATCGTTGAAGGTGGCAACATAGAACTTTCAATTCCTTCTAGGATGCTTCAACCTTCGACACTATCTTTAACCCGCTAACGATTCTCATCTTTCAATTCCTTCTAGGATGCTTCCTTGATACGGGATGCGTTGCGGGATTTCGGGTCAAGCATCTTTCAATTCCTTCTAGGATGCTTCGGCTATTTCACTTGTCGAGTAGCCCTTACGGGCTAGCTGACTTTCAATTCCTTCTAGGATGCTTCGTAGTAAAATACGAGCCAAATTCAGTATTGTATATTGTCTTTCAATTCCTTCTAGGATGCTTCGGCAGTGTGCTAGAACAGCTAGTGCAATGCCAGGGCGTTTGCTTTCAATTCCTTCTAGGATGCTTCAATTACTAAACATACAGATGGATGCAGAAGCTTACTACTTCCTTTCAATTCCTTCTAGGATGCTTCGGAGGGAGTTATCACAGTTGCGTTATTGGCTTTTACTTTCAATTCCTTCTAGGATGCTTCAAGATGCCCAAGGTGTCCTACATGACATCGGAATTGCGAACTTTCAATTCCTTCTAGGATGCTTCATATATAAAACAGGTATACTATAACGGAGCCCACTTCTAACTTTCAATTCCTTCTAGGATGCTTCCTGGGGATTTTAACGGCAGTAGTGTTGAAAGTGTTAAGAACTTTCAATTCCTTCTAGGATGCTTCATAAGAAAATTAATTAAATATGCTGATGTCCAGATATATTCTTTCAATTCCTTCTAGGATGCTTCCAGATAGCGGTGCAACTCGTGCAGAAACTGCGGCATGCGATCTTTCAATTCCTTCTAGGATGCTTCAGTGAGGATGAGCTAATTGATTTAGCTCATCGATTGGCCCGCTTTCAATTCCTTCTAGGATGCTTCTAATACAGTAAATAACCTACCTTATAATTCAATATACTTTCAATTCCTTCTAGGATGCTTCTTCTCTTCTTTGAGTTCTTCCTTTATGTTCTTCTTTTCACCTTTCAATTCCTTCTAGGATGCTTCCTGTATTTTTGTCAAATGGCTTAATCTTTGATGAAATACCCTTTCAATTCCTTCTAGGATGCTTCATATACCACCCTCTTTTAATCACCTGAGCGATCAACATACTTTCAATTCCTTCTAGGATGCTTCCTGTTTTTTAAGGGTTACCTGTTGGCTCACGGTACCACTACTCTTTCAATTCCTTCTAGGATGCTTCAACTTTAAATGTGTAAACATTTTTCTTTAATTGCAGAATTCTTTCAATTCCTTCTAGGATGCTTCCAAGGAGGAGGCTCAGAAAAGCGTACTCACGCAGCTTGCACTATTCTTTCAATTCCTTCTAGGATGCTTCTTTATCGCCTCATAGCCGCAATTACTATTATGACAATGACTTTCAATTCCTTCTAGGATGCTTCAATAAATGAATTGGATTATGACTTTAAAGAAGTTATAATCTTTCAATTCCTTCTAGGATGCTTCGTAAACTCCCCAGTTTACCGTATAATTAACAGCTATACGTCTTTCAATTCCTTCTAGGATGCTTCTTTCGTGTTTCTTCCATTAACTTTATTTTCTGACTTCCCGCTTTCAATTCCTTCTAGGATGCTTCTATGTGAAGCTGAACAGGGTATATAGTTCATTTTTCTATACTTTCAATTCCTTCTAGGATGCTTCAGTATTAAGCATGCAGAAAATCTCAGGCTAGCTTTTATTACTTTCAATTCCTTCTAGGATGCTTCATATTTTTTCTAGGTAGTTTGCTATTGATGAGGTTACAAACCTTTCAATTCCTTCTAGGATGCTTCCCCCAACCCCTTCTCCTTAGCCCTTCAACGCTTCCACTTTCAATTCCTTCTAGGATGCTTCTGCTTCATCACATACGCCCTGACAATCACTTAATTCTTCTCTTTCAATTCCTTCTAGGATGCTTCATAAACGATTTTGGCATTAGGCTTATTTTTTAGCATTTCCCTTTCAATTCCTTCTAGGATGCTTCTTGCGGTAATAAAGGCGTTAGCAGGATGACCTCAATAATCTTTCAATTCCTTCTAGGATGCTTCTAAGAGAACACCGGGAGCAGGAGGACAACCAGGAGGAGTTCTTTCAATTCCTTCTAGGATGCTTCATCGTTCCTACAGGCAGCAATTCGATATATCGGATTGGGCTTTCAATTCCTTCTAGGATGCTTCATAACCAAATCCCCATGGAGAAAAATACTACGGAAGTTTCGCTTTCAATTCCTTCTAGGATGCTTCCCCGTGAAAGAATTATTTGACTTACAATTTCTCCTAGGTGACTTTCAATTCCTTCTAGGATGCTTCAATGCGTTTACGTCATGGAGTGCCGACATGTTTACTAACTTTCAATTCCTTCTAGGATGCTTCAAAAAAGCGATATTCATCATCACGGCAGAACCACGGCCTTTCAATTCCTTCTAGGATGCTTCCAAAAGTATGGAGACATTCTGCCCGTAGTTTTAGTTGCTTTCAATTCCTTCTAGGATGCTTCTTCTGTATAGCCTCCAATACGTTATATGACGATGCTAGTTCCTTTCAATTCCTTCTAGGATGCTTCATCAACAATGGCTCAGATGGGAGAGCTATTCAACTAAACCTTTCAATTCCTTCTAGGATGCTTCCACCCAGCAGAACGGGTTTTAGGTATGACCTTGAATACGCCTTTCAATTCCTTCTAGGATGCTTCGCCATTTTGGCGTTATGTTCATCCAGGTGGAGATCCCTGCCTTTCAATTCCTTCTAGGATGCTTCCCCGTGTTTTGTGTGCGGGGGTGAAGAAACACAGAAATACTTTCAATTCCTTCTAGGATGCTTCCAAATGGAAACCAAAACCTCAAATCAAGCCCAAACCTATAACGCTTTCAATTCCTTCTAGGATGCTTCGTATAAGGAGAAATGAATCTCTGTTTAGACTTAAAAATTACTTTCAATTCCTTCTAGGATGCTTCTTTAAAATTTGGAAAAATGACTTACATGGAATTTGTTTACTTTCAATTCCTTCTAGGATGCTTCATTAAATTATAAAAATCATCAGGATTATCTGCAATAAAACTTTCAATTCCTTCTAGGATGCTTCCTAAAATGAGCCAAGAGGTGAAAAATGAATTAATGAAACTCTCTTTCAATTCCTTCTAGGATGCTTCATAAATTTAGAGCACAAAGACATATTTCAAAGAAACTTATCTTTCAATTCCTTCTAGGATGCTTCCAAATATTGTTTAATAATACTTTCACGGGGATGGTAAGTTTCTTTCAATTCCTTCTAGGATGCTTCAAAGAGAGCATCTTCTTGAGGGACTGGACATCGGAAAAGCCTTTCAATTCCTTCTAGGATGCTTCAAATTCCACGACTTTCAGCCATCCCAGCAGTTAAACAATGTCTTTCAATTCCTTCTAGGATGCTTCCAAATACAGCAAACGTTGCAGCAGTTGCTAAATGAAAGCCTTTCAATTCCTTCTAGGATGCTTCCTGGACTTCCGTATCCTGAGCGGGTTCACTGCTTTCGTCTTTCAATTCCTTCTAGGATGCTTCTTAGAATATGAAAAATCGGAATTCAATAAATTCGATCAGGCCTTTCAATTCCTTCTAGGATGCTTCTGCACTAATTTAATTCTACTCTTCCCTTGTGTTAATAATACTTTCAATTCCTTCTAGGATGCTTCGTTAGAAGAATAGCTATAGCTAAGAAATTATCAGCACTTACTTTCAATTCCTTCTAGGATGCTTCATAACCTTAACAATCTGGAATAAGTTTTAGCGAAAGTGTCATACTTTCAATTCCTTCTAGGATGCTTCATCATATCCCTTGTACAACAAGGGCTATGACAACTATGACTTTCAATTCCTTCTAGGATGCTTCGTGACGAGATTTACATAGTAACGTTGACAGCAAGGTTAGACTTTCAATTCCTTCTAGGATGCTTCATCACTCTCATCTTTCCCTCACCGCATCGCCCTTAATTTTTTCTTTCAATTCCTTCTAGGATGCTTCAAACAAGGAGATAAAAACTGTATTTTTCTCAGAAAAAGTTCTTTCAATTCCTTCTAGGATGCTTCGAAATGGCAGAGGAGAAAAAGATTAGTATAGCATCGATAATACTTTCAATTCCTTCTAGGATGCTTCTTAATAGGCAAATAGCCCAACGCGTTATGTGTGACTCTCTTTCAATTCCTTCTAGGATGCTTCTTGAATTAATTGACAGAAATCGATTTCCAGCCGGTAGATTCTTTCAATTCCTTCTAGGATGCTTCGAAATTACGAACAACAGAACCTTACCCGTGACACTAGTAACTTTCAATTCCTTCTAGGATGCTTCCCACTCCCCACCTTGGGGGGTGTAGGCATCCACCATTACTTTCAATTCCTTCTAGGATGCTTCTTCAACAAATCAAAATGCAAAATGGCGTGGTCCTAGCTAAGCTTTCAATTCCTTCTAGGATGCTTCCCAAACTTTTGAAATACACACCGAAGCCGTTGGCTAGGTTCTTTCAATTCCTTCTAGGATGCTTCTTCGAAATTGATATCACTCTCACCTATGTGGATTTCATTGACTTTCAATTCCTTCTAGGATGCTTCTTGGTGGAACAACTCGTTTACGCAATAAATGCCAACACGCTTTCAATTCCTTCTAGGATGCTTCTCCGCGATTTCCGCGGGTTTCTCTGTTTTCTGTTTTTCAGTCTTTCAATTCCTTCTAGGATGCTTCCCTTACCCTTTCCATGACGTGATCGTCTATCACGTAACTTCTTTCAATTCCTTCTAGGATGCTTCATCATATCCCTTGTACAACAAGGGCTATGACAACTATGACTTTCAATTCCTTCTAGGATGCTTCTTACACTGTAGTGGAGGACAATGCGGAGTGCCAGAACTTTCAATTCCTTCTAGGATGCTTCATAAATTCTCTGAGACGCTAAAATAATCCCCGTTCCGTAACTTTCAATTCCTTCTAGGATGCTTCTGAATAGAAAATGGGGTCACATGCCTCACTGACTACAATCTTTCAATTCCTTCTAGGATGCTTCGACGTGAAAGTACTGTACATGTATCACAAGGACTCCCTGGGCTTTCAATTCCTTCTAGGATGCTTCGCAAAATTCGCCGAAAAATACGGCGACATTATACCAATAGTTCTTTCAATTCCTTCTAGGATGCTTCTCCAACTATTAATATTGTTCATATCAGTTGGAGGGGGTATACTTTCAATTCCTTCTAGGATGCTTCTAACGTAAGTGGACAAGGATGGGGAATTTACAAGTATCAGACTTTCAATTCCTTCTAGGATGCTTCATATGTATACTTCAGGTATACGTTAAGCATTCTATTCGCTTTCAATTCCTTCTAGGATGCTTCATATATAACATGGCGAAACGTATGGGATACGCTATACAAAAACTTTCAATTCCTTCTAGGATGCTTCTGCCATACTTGTGCTGCCGCCTCCAGTGCCTCGACTGGAGCTTTCAATTCCTTCTAGGATGCTTCAAAATTCAAGCGGCAATTTGAATTTTATGGGGTATGGTGTCTTTCAATTCCTTCTAGGATGCTTCGTTACGCAGTCTAGGTTACAAAGAAGAAGACGCATGGTGCTTTCAATTCCTTCTAGGATGCTTCTGTGGCGGCATGCCACACCCTTTCCCCATCTATAACTTTCAATTCCTTCTAGGATGCTTCGCCGTTTGTGGGCACGTTTGGACATCTAGCAAGTCATCCGAACTTTCAATTCCTTCTAGGATGCTTCACCACCAGATAATTGAGCGTTATACCCACCGCCACTTACTCTTTCAATTCCTTCTAGGATGCTTCGACAATGGTGATAGTGAGGCGTAAGGATTTTCTAAGACCTTTCAATTCCTTCTAGGATGCTTCCTGGACAGGGTTCAAGGGTTGACCACCGTAATTCGAGACCCTTTCAATTCCTTCTAGGATGCTTCAAAACGGCCGGGGCGTGTACACAAGTATATAGCCCGGCTTTCAATTCCTTCTAGGATGCTTCGGCACCAGGAGCTACAAACTGCTACCAGGGCGTTACTTGATCTTTCAATTCCTTCTAGGATGCTTCCTATCTCAGCAAAATGGTCGGGGTGCTTTTGCCTGACGTAGTCCTTTCAATTCCTTCTAGGATGCTTCCTCCCAAACCCCCCTCGAGGGGGTAAAAATGTTTGTAGCCCCTTTCAATTCCTTCTAGGATGCTTCAACAAAAACCGAAAAGAGCAACAAAAAGGAACGTAGACTTTCAATTCCTTCTAGGATGCTTCCAGTGAGAGTGGACTATTTGCCTACTGGTGCCGATTTGGTCTTTCAATTCCTTCTAGGATGCTTCTTCAGGGAAATCCTTGGGGGTCAAAACCAGGAGGATAAGGACTTTCAATTCCTTCTAGGATGCTTCCTGAAAGTGACCCAAAATGGAGAAAAAAATGGGTAGAGAACTTTCAATTCCTTCTAGGATGCTTCGACGGCAACTTAGAGGTAGTCTGGGGTAGTGGGACAACCCCCTTTCAATTCCTTCTAGGATGCTTCATCGATAAGCGAAATTGCGGCTGTGACTGGTGCGGAAGGGACTTTCAATTCCTTCTAGGATGCTTCTTCGTTTGGCATTCACCTTCTCTTCCTCATTCGAACTTTCAATTCCTTCTAGGATGCTTCGAATTAGCGTTTACGCTTAATGGGGATCGCACTAAGTCGTCTTTCAATTCCTTCTAGGATGCTTCCTGAAAAGGACGAGGTACCGCTTATCGATTATGTCAACTTTCAATTCCTTCTAGGATGCTTCCTGGAAGCCATAAAACGCTTCCAGGCTGAAGTCCTTCAGCACTTTCAATTCCTTCTAGGATGCTTCTTCCAATTTGGTATATGAGCTATATTTTTGTCACCTCAACTTTCAATTCCTTCTAGGATGCTTCGTAAAACAATGAAGCGGCAAAGAAATAAGTATATACAGGTACTTTCAATTCCTTCTAGGATGCTTCAAATTTAACGACAAAAAAGAATATGAAGAATGGCTCTCCCACTTTCAATTCCTTCTAGGATGCTTCTTGGACATGTCTGCCGTTCACGACGTAAACGCATTGGCTCTTTCAATTCCTTCTAGGATGCTTCATACTTTGCCGTCAAGACTCTCAATGTCCATGTATCCTAACTTTCAATTCCTTCTAGGATGCTTCATCTTATGGATGAGTGCAAAGAGATAGCTAAGTCCGTTAACTTTCAATTCCTTCTAGGATGCTTCTCCATGTATTTATTAAATATCTCGTCAGGAATCTCTAAGTCTTTCAATTCCTTCTAGGATGCTTCTTCATGAATGATGACGGGGAGTTTATCACCGCGAAAGTCACTTTCAATTCCTTCTAGGATGCTTCGACTTTATAAAAAGAAACGTAGAATCTGGGAAGATTGCAAACTTTCAATTCCTTCTAGGATGCTTCATAGAGAAGAATTAAGGAAAGCTCTCCAACTAAAAAAACTACTTTCAATTCCTTCTAGGATGCTTCGTATCGGCATTTACTATTGTGGGGCACTCCGATACCTTAAAACTTTCAATTCCTTCTAGGATGCTTCAGAAATCCCACAAAACTACTATGACCTTGATCTATATACGTTCTTTCAATTCCTTCTAGGATGCTTCTTCTTCAATTGGGTCAGAGAGGAAAGGATATGAGGAGCTTTCAATTCCTTCTAGGATGCTTCGGCGTCATACTTTTTATCCACGTTCGATTTAGATTTATTTACTTTCAATTCCTTCTAGGATGCTTCTCGACAACGCCCTTGCGCTCCAGATTCCTCATTACGTTACTTTCAATTCCTTCTAGGATGCTTCAGCTTTCAGAAAGAGAGCTAGCAGTTCTAAGGTGGTTCAACTTTCAATTCCTTCTAGGATGCTTCGACGAGGTTTCATCGCCCCTCTCCAGAATCGCCCTCATCACTTTCAATTCCTTCTAGGATGCTTCACCTTCGAATGGACTTACGCCTCCCTGGTGTCATCCAGCTTAGCTTTCAATTCCTTCTAGGATGCTTCAGCAAACTTCATATTTCACTAACATTCATAGTATGCTTCCCCCATATAAAAATTACGGATATAAGCTATCTCCTCTTGCGAACATTTTTGTCACTCTCAACACAGTCATAA
>Ga0079046_1000094_pt1 | contig 21654 bp, 20 predicted proteins | sample BED_host_MetaG_FD_76330 | JGI IMG/M metagenome (GOLD analysis project Ga0079046, IMG submission 76330) | Hot spring microbial mat communities from Yellowstone National Park, Wyoming, USA - BED_host_MetaG | ecosystem: Environmental > Aquatic > Thermal springs > Hot (42-90C) > Microbial mats ... | reverse complement strand
ACAATAACTAAAGAGCTTTCAAGGTTGTTAAGACTTGAACGATAGAATAATATGCGGTGTAGATGACGCTGGAAGAGGGTGCATCTTCGGCCCTCTTTTCATTGCAGGTGCAGCCATGAGCGATGATGTAGCAAAGCAGCTCTATTCGGATGGGGTGAGGGATTCAAAGCTATTAACGCGACAGCAGAGAGAAAGGCTCTTCGATGTCATAAGAGAAAAGGCAATCAGCTACGTAGTATTAAGCATAAAGCCTGAAGAGATTGACGAATATGTGAGGAGAAAGAAGAAGCATACAAAACTCAATTATCTTGAAGCAATATACATGGCAAGGGCGATAAACAAGCTTCAGGGAGAAGTTGCATATGTCGATGCATCTGATACTGATGTAAGGGTTTTCTCTGCACAAATAGAAGAGAACCTGGAGAGAAAATTGAGCATTGTAGCTGTACACCATGCCGATAGGCTCTTTCCTGTTGTATCTGCCGCAAGCATTTTGGCAAAGGTCTCAAGAGATAGGGAAATAGAGAAATTGAAGAAAGAGGTAGGAGATTTCGGTTCAGGCTATCCTTCAGACCCGAGAACTGTAAAATTTCTCAAAGAATGGATAGCTTCTAAAAAGTCGCAACCTCCTTTTACAAGACTGAGCTGGAAGACATGGAAAAAACTGCTTCAGACAGATATGAAGCTGGAATAGCTATCTATCTGTCTAGCTTTCCTTCAATAAATTCCAGAAATCTCCTTTTTGCTTCTTCATACGCAAGCTGAACAGGCGGATGCTTAAAGCAGTAAGAAGATAGGCTGATAAGCTGACCTGACACACCTCTCTGCAATGCAACCTTTGTCCCCCTTATCGCATCTATCATAACGCCCCCGCTATCAGGCGCATCTACTACGTGCAGCTTTGCTTCGATTGTTACAGGAGTATTTGCAAAGTATCTGCCCTTAACCCATATGTAGCATATCTTGTCATTCTTCAGGAAAGGTACATAATCGCTTGGCCCGATTCTTGTTGGAACAGGATAAGGGGTCATCGCTCTTACAGCGCTTGTCTTGCTCTCCCTCTTATCTGCAAGCCTGCTCTCTTCAAGCATATTCAGAAAATCTGTATCCCCTCCTATATTCAGCTGATAGGTTTCATCAACCTTTACACCCCTATCATGCAGCAGCTTTATGATTGTTTTATGCAGTACAGTCGCTCCAATCTGGCTCATCACATCATCCCCAGCTACAGGCAGATTCTCTCTCTCGAACCTTGATGCCCATTCTTCATTGCTTGCTATGAATACAGGCATTGCATTTATGAAAGCTACACCAGCCTTCAGCGCTTCTTCAGCATATCTGTGCACAGCCTTTGTACTCCCAACAGGCAGGTAATTTACGAGAATATCTGCACCTGAATCCTTAAGCTCTTTCCATACCTCAACTTCTTGCTGTTGAGATATTTTGACAACTTGGGATAGATATTTTCCTATCCCGTCATGAAGCGGTCCTCTCTTAACTTTAACATCTAACTTCTCAACATCACAGAATTTTGGAGTGTTATTAAGGCCTGAGAAGATGGCTTCAGAGAGGTCCTTTCCGACCTTGCTCTCATCCACATCAAAAGCAGCAACAAATTCTATGTCAGAAGGTGTAATGCCTGCAAGTGAATAAGATAGCAGCCCTATCGCTTCATCCTCTCTCTTCCCTGAATAATATTTTGTTCCCTGTATTAAGGCAGATGCGCAATTACCTATTCCTGCCAGGGCAACCCTGACTTTGGGCATGAGTTTTATGCCCATAAAACAGCGGTTTTAAAACGTTGCTTTTTCACTAGTTTCCTTGCTCTGCATCATCCTGACTATCTTTGCATAGTAAGTGCCATGGTCTCCAGCCCTGTTTGTGAAGCCCCAGTCTGCAGGCTTCTGGGGGTTATATTTTACAAAGCTTCTGCCTGGGTCTTCTTCAATCCTAGTAAAAAAGTAAAGGTCGCTCCCTTCAGAATCGCCTATATGCACAAAGGCTCCCAACTCGAAAGACTTGTTATCAGATGAGAGATAGAGAGGCGCAGGAGCCTCATCAGCAAGCATTCTGTAGCTGCTCAGCTTCAGCAGGCTAACAACATCGCCCAACTCAAACTTCTGTGTCAGGTCAGAAAGGCCTACATGCTTTCCTATAGCCCTCCTGAATCCTTCAGGCACTTGCTTGATAATCAATATTGGTGAGTAAAGATATCTGGGGTCAAAAGCCTCTGATGCTAATGTCACTTCTTCAACTTCTTCATCAACTTTATACCTAAGAAACTGGTCTATCTTATCAGATATTGCATAGAAAAACACTGGAGAGTCGTTAATCTGTTCAGAATGAACAGCAAGAGCATACTTCTGAGAATCTATGCTTATACCAAATACTGGTCTTGGTACCCTTTCAAACGCGCATGCCAGTCTTGCCAACTCTACTATCGATGAAACTTCTGCAAAGATAGGTTCTCCTTTGTTCTTTGGCATGCTTCAACATTTAACTTCTATGTATATAAACCGTTTTTAAATTCGATTTTTACCTACCAAACCTTCTCTGCCTGTTCTGGTATGTCCTTATGGCTCTGAGAAAATCCAGCTTTCTAAAACCAGGCCAGTAGACATCAAGAAAGACAAGCTCGCTATATGCAGATTGCCAGAGCAGAAAGCCGCTCAACCTCACTTCCCCAGAAGTCCTGATTATCAAGTCAGGGTCAGGGTCTGGAAGAAACGATGTGAATAGGTAGCTTGAAAACTTCTTTTCGTCAATTTCAAGAGGGTCAAGCTCCCCTTTCGAAACTTCAGATGCTATCTTTCTAACAGCTTGAAGTATCTCCATTCTTCCCCCGTAAGCTATTGCAAAGTTAAGATACAGGTCATTATAATTGGCAGATTCCTCCTCAAGCTTCAGAAGTCTGCTTTTCACACCTTCTGGAAGTATATCTATGTTTCCCATAGCCTTTACATGCACCTTATGCTTGTGCACATATCTTCCCTGAATCAGCTTCTCAAGCTTATCTTCGATTATCTTGAATATCTTTCTGAGCTCTTCAGGGTCCCTGCTCAGGTTTTCCGTCGAGAGGACGTAAAGGGTCAGGGATTGAATTCTGTATTCAAGGCACCACTCTAAGAGATTCTCAACCCTGTCTGCTCCAAGCGCATGACCCATCCATTCCGGATAGTCCCTTTCCTGAGCCCATCTTCTATTGCCATCAAGTATTACACCTATATGCTTGGGCATGTTACCTTTTTTTATCTGGCTTTCGAGCAGCTTGGTATATAACCTGTATACCCCCAGGTAATGAAGGGCTGCACGAAGTAATCCATCATTCCTTTTCATGAGCCGACACCCGTCGGCTTTGCACAACCTGGTAAAACAGGTAAACCAATACAAGCACTACAGCAAGACCTGCTAACAAAAGTGATACTATCGGCACAGCTGAACCCTTTGGATTTTCGAAAAGTGCGGCAAGAGCAAGAACAGGTGTATACATTAGAACAAGCGCTGCCAATGCTATCATATCCCTTGCAACTTTTGTGCTTCTCTGCATCCCGTGGTAAACAGCATCGACAACTATGTTCACAGCTATGGCAACCCAGAAAAGTATTGCTGAACTCTGTATAAACGTTCCTGCAAATAGACCCAGATACTGATACACAAAAGAAGGGTTGAGGCTAAGCAATTTCCACTGTGCAAGAGAACTCATAGCGTTGTAACCCTGAACAATAGCAACTATCCCTATTATAACAGATGCAAGAAAAGCGAAGAATCTTGCCATGAAAAACGTTCTCCTTCTTGCCTGGCTGAGCATGTTGTCAAGGCCAAAGCCTCTTACTACAAATATGCCTCCTACGACAAATGCGAATATGAAGAGGAAATACTCGTAAAGCTGCAGAGATGCAAATATACCGTATAGAACCAGAAGTATGCCAGGTATCCCCAGAACATACCTTGAGTACTTTGATTCATAAATCAGCATCTTCAGGTATCTTCCCAAGACTTCATAGCTCTCCTCTACACTTGCACTGTGCCTGATCACTATTCTCTTTGTACTCAGAATGGGAGCAACGTTATTCAGAATAGGGATCACTTTTTCATCTTCCAGCCCGTCAGAAACGAGCACTATACCTTCAGCATTCATTGTGCTTGCAACAGCCTTGGCCTGCTTAAGCATTCTCTGGTCAGCTTCAAAGCCTCCCTCTTTTGAACCAGACAGAATTGCAATTTCACAATCATATCCTTTCTTCTTCAGCCTGTCATATTCGCTTATTGCTGCATAAATTGCGTTGGCATCAGCTTCCTCAGGGTCAGCAAGCAACAGCTTCATCCCGGCTTCAAGGCATTTCTCTCTCCCCACTATAGGTGTCTCTAGCCCTGCCTTGACTCCAATATCATCATCCCTGTCTACATTCAGAACAAGGATCCTTTTGCTTGCTGACAAAGCATTACGAGTTTCAAAACTCTGTAATATAAGTGATTCTGGTATCACTTTACGTTATCTTCATCATACAGAAGCTTCAGCTCGTTAAGCGTGAGAGCTTCCCCTCTCTTAAATCTCTCAAGAGCCTCTCTTCTTGCCTTCTCCAATTCTTCTTTATTGAAAGCTAACCTTGATTCCCACTTCCCCTCTTCTTTTCTGCTCATCTCAATCTCCTTTCTCATCTGACTTAGCTTTGAGTCTATTTCATTGTATTTCTTCTCAAGCTCTTCAATATCCTGTTCAATACCCTCTATCTCACCATAAACCTGTCTTCCTGCCTTAGTGTACTCTTCTATTTTCTGCCTTTTCTCCTGCATTGCTTTCAGAGTTTCCTGCCTGTCAGCTTTAACGTCGAAGAGTACTGCAGACTTCTCATCCAGGTCCCTATCCAGTCTGTTGGCCTCATCCTTCAAATCATATGCCTTTTTCCATACAGCTATCATTTCTGCCATCTCCTTCATCTTTTCCAGCATTCTTTTTTCTTCTTCTTTGCTTAGCGGTTGTGTCTGCATCTTCCATTCTATCTTCTTTAACTCCTTCCTCAGCTCCTCCCCATTCCCCTTAAGCGCGGGTTTCATCTGCTCAAGCTGAGAATATGTTTCCCTATACCTCTGCTTTGCCTTCCTTATCTCTTCAACAAGATTCTTTTTGTCATCGTTAAGTGCATTAAGCTTCTCCTTAAGAATCTTGTACTGTTGCCTTTCATCTTCGAGCTTTGAAGAAAGCTGGTCAAGCTCTTCAAGCAGCTCTGCCTTCCTAGCCCTTATCTTCTTCAGTTGCTCCACTATCCCCCTTCTCTGCTCAAAGAGTTGTGAGACTAATTTTCTCTTCTCGGCCTCTGCCATTATCGCCACCCCGTCCAAAAAGGTATGATATAAAGCGATAATCTAAATCAAGAAAAGGGATAGCAGTTGGGCTGATAAGTTACGGGGTTATAAGTGCAGAATGTCCAGGCATAATCATTCCCGTTAGATACAGTTATATCATCAGCTCCAACATTAGCTATCTGCCAAGTGCCGTTATAAACCCAAAGGAACCAGCTTGCTGTCTGATTATTTTCTACACCTGCTATCCCTGTTACGAAGTGCTCACCATATGATGGATAATAGACAGCATCAATATTTCCCTTTAATGCAACAAGAGTTGCTATATAGAGATTCCAGCCAGGCTGGTATGTTATATTATACCAATGGGCACTGCCATTTCCATAATTGACATATATGTTTGCTTCTGGCAATTTTGCAATAGAGCTGTAAAACTTTTGATATTGCTGCCATAAAGCTGGTAATTCCTTACTTATGTTGATGTATGCTTGGCTGCTTGTGTTAAGCTGTGAGGCTGAATCAGCCAGAAGAAGAAGAGTTTTATTATAGTAATTCAGAAGAGCTGAATAGTTCGAATTGAGTTCCTGAATACTCTTTTGAAGGCTCTGGCTCTCCTGTGCAAGGTTGTTGTAATTGTTCTGTGTGCTGTCATACTTTTCATAATAGAGTAGAGCTACACTGCTTAAAATTACTATTGCAGCTAGAAGAATTGCAATCGCACCATAAAATGCTGAAGAAGAATACCTCTTTTCTTGTTTCATAACTATACCCTCTCCCTCAACTCTATATTGATTCCCTTCATCCTGTCTAGCTTTGCCACTCCCTTGATTACAGCTGGAGATATACTTCCAAGGACGAAGTTGCTCAGTTCATGAGGTATCATGAAAGGTATCCCCAGCAGCTCAGTAGCTATTAGCTCCTTCATGTTTAAAGAGAATCCAAACCCTATAAGCGCTGTTCCAAAATTTGTCCAGACATCCCAGGCAAAGGTGCATATAGCTAGCAATGCTCCGAAGACAGGGTTGAACATACCATAATTCTTCCATACTTTGCCTGCCCAGCTTCCTGCCAGAGCATAGAGAATCTCTCCAGAAACGAGAAAAGGTATTATTGCCCCTCCGAAGCCAAGGGGGTTAAGAGAGCCCCAGATAAGCTCAGATAATATACCTACTGATGCTCCAAACCTGAAGCCATATAGCAAAGCAGCTATGAATACCATGAAGTCAACAAGTTTAACATTGTATATCCAGGAAAGCAGGTAATCAGAGCCCACAGTTAACGCAACAAATACTGATAGCCTTGCAAAGTATATACCCTTAGATGTTTGCACGCTGGCTGGATAATCCATCCAGTATTTAAATTTAAAATTGTACTCATTGATTCCATAAAACAATGAAATCAACGTTTATATCATCTTCATTCATATGAATGAAGGCTCCAAGTTGTGGTTCCAAGCCTTAAAATCGGTTGCTACGATAGAAATTAAAGGGCCAGCTCCATCGTTCGACATAACAGATATTCTGCTTGCAATAATAGCAATAAACAATTCTTTCGTTGGAAGAAAGAAGTTAGCTTACACTTTAGGACTTGGGGAAGGGGCGATAAGGACCCTGATATCTAGGCTCAAGGATTCAGGGTTGATAGAAACCTTTGCATCTGGCTGCAGGCTGACTGAAAAAGGACTAGCCATTTATGAACGTATAAATTCAGACCTGATATTTTTCAACCCTCCTCCAATAATCACAACTAATCTGCATTTAGCTGGTCTTGTTGCAAAAAGGCTCGGGGATAAGGTTGCCAAAGGCCTTGAGGAGAGAGATACTGCAGTGAGGGGAGGGGCTGCAGGGGCTCTCATACTTGTAGTCAGAAAGAAAAGAATTATCATGCCTGGAGTTTCTGACTTGACTGAAGAGCATCCCGAGCAATATTATGCACTTATGAAGAATGCAAAACCTGAGGATGGAGACCTGCTTATTATAACTTGGGCAGAAGAGGAGAGAGTGGCAAAAAAAGCTGCAATCGCAGTTGCAGTCAGTGTAATCGAGAAACCTTCTGCGGTAAAAATTGATTCTTCTTAATATAACACTTTGATGCAGCCTTAAACATGGGCTCTTTGCAAGGTCTCATGGGTGAAGTTGTACTTAGAGACGGCTCAATCGTTCATGTCAGGGAAGCGACTCAGGAAGACAGGGAGCTGCTCAGAGAATTTCTTTCATCTTTATCCCCTGAGACTATATCCAACAGATTCTTTGGTATAGGTGTTGATAGGCAGGCTGCGCTTTCTGCGCTTATTCCTAAGGAGAACGATTATGCACTGATAGCAATAAGGGAGGGAAAGGTAATAGCCCATGCTTCATATCACATCATATCAGATAAGAGGGCAGAAGCTGCAGTTGTTGTCGCAGACGCATATCAAGGTAAAGGACTTGGAACAATTCTCCTTGGCCAGCTTGTTCAGACTGCTGAGAAGAGAGGCATACTTGTATTTGATGCATTTGTCCAGCCAGAGAACTACAGAATGATAAGTGTTTTAAGAAGGCTGGGTTATCAGGTATCTCTCAAAGCAGAGCCAGGTGCCATAAAGGCAAGTTTTACGGTTTCATCTATTCACGAGCTTGAATCCGTATTTGACCAGCTTGAGGCAAGGTCTGCAGCTGCTGCAGTCAGGTCTTTTCTCTTTCCGAGGGGTGTAGCTGTCATAGGAGCATCCAGAGACAGAAATTCAATAGGAGGGGAGCTGTTCTGGAATATCATAGAATCAGGCTACAAAGGAGCTGTATATCCTGTAAACTCGAATGCAGATGTTGTGCAATCCATAGTTGCATACAAGAGTGTTACCGACTGCCCAGGCCCTGTCGATGTGGCAATAATCTGTGTTCCTGCCAGATATGTATTAGATGTAGCCAAAGAATGCCATAAGAAAGGTGTGAAGGGGCTTGTTGTAATATCTTCAGGATTTGCTGAAGTGGGAGGGGAAGGAATCGGCTTGCAGAAGGAGCTTGTATCTCTTTGCAATAATACAGGAATGAGACTTATAGGGCCAAATTGCATGGGTATTATAAACACCAATAAAGATGTCAGCCTTAATGCACAGTTCGCTCCATACAAGCCTTTGCCTGGAAGAATAGGGTTTCTGTCTCAATCAGGTGCTCTTGGCATAGCTGTGATAGAGCACGCGACAAGGCTTGGCTTGGGGCTTTCAACCTTCATATCCGTTGGCAATAAGGCAGATATCTCTGGCAATGACCTGATTCAGTACTGGGAGAACGATGAGGATACAGATGTAATACTTCTGTACCTTGAATCTTTTGGTAATCCAAGAAAATTTGCAAGGATAGCAAAAAGGGTGACAAAGAAGAAGCCTATAATTGCAGTAAAGGGAGGAAGGTCTGTTGCAGGTTTCAGGGCAACCCAATCCCATACAGGAGCAATGCTTTCAGCCTCTGATGTTACTGTTGATGCTCTGTTCAAGCAGACTGGGGTTATAAGAGTTGATGTTCTGTCTGAAATGTTTGACGTTGCAGCATTGCTCAGCACACAGCCCTTGCCAAGAGGAAAGAGAGTAGGAATAATAACAAATGCTGGAGGAGCTGGTATACTGGCTTCTGATGCATGTGAAAGCTATGGTCTTGAAGTACCAGAATTCAGCTTGGAGACACAGAACAAACTGAGAAGCTTTCTCAGGGCTGAAGCAAGTGTAAGAAACCCTGTAGATATGATAGCATCAGCCACTCCTGAAGATTATGGCAGAGCGATAAGGGCAGTTGTTGAAGATGAGCTTATCGATTCACTTATAGTTATCTTCATACCTCCCATATCTGTCTCTGCAAGTGATGTTGCAAAGGTAATACTTCAGGAGGCAAAGAAGTTCAACAACGATACAAGAAAACCCATACTCAGCGTGTTCATGGCCACCCATGGTATATCAGAGCTTCTCAGCGAAGATGAAATGAGGATCCCTTCATATCCTTTCCCGGAAGCTGCAGCAAGAGCACTTGCAAAGGCAACTCAATATTCAGAGTGGGTCAGGAGGGAAGAAGGGAGAAGAGTCATGTTTAACGATATAGACAGAGAAAGAGCTGCCTCCATAGTCTCATCTGCACTCAGGAAGAGCAGTTCCATTCAATCTGCTCTTGGCAAAGAAGTAATGCAGCCAAGCCAGAAATGGCTGTCTACTGAGGAGACTTCTCAGCTATTATCATGCTACGGCATACCGATGGTTAAGAGTTTTACAGCTAGCAACTTTGATGAAATCGAAAAGATAGCAAAGAATTTCGAAGGAAGTATTGTGCTGAAAGCAATATCGCCAAAGATAATCCACAAAACAGAGGCAGGAGCAGTAAAGCTTGACATAAAGCCTGAAGATGCAAGAAGAGAGGCTGAAAAGATGTCTGAGAGGCTGAAAGCTATGGGCTTAGAGCCAGAAGGTTTCCTGATACAGCAGATGGTCAAGAATGCTTTTGAAACATTTGTTGGAGTGACACATGACCAATCTTTTGGGCCTGTAGTAGCATGCGGAGCTGGAGGGATTTTTGTTGAATTGATGAAGGATATCTCGGTGAGAATTGCCCCTCTTACAGACAGGGATGCTGATGAGATGATATCTTCTCTGAAGAGCTACCCGATAATTGCAGGCTACAGAGGCAGTGCAGGATATGATGTAAACGCTCTTAAGGAGATAGTTCTGAGGGTTTCATCTCTGGTTGATGACATACCTGAAATAGCTGAAATGGACCTCAATCCAGTCATGCTTCTGCAGAAAGGAGCTTACGTTGTAGATGCAAGAATTAGAGTGGCTGAATCAAAATTACCTATGCTCTTCGGAGCAAAGAGAACTGATTGATTGAATAGCTATCTTGTATGCGGCTCATGTAGCATCTCACCACTTTCTTCTATCCTGAAGGCAAGATAGATTATTGCACCGCTTACAGGAAGAAGCAGGCCCAGAACAATGGATTGTAAATCAAACTGAAACAGCAATGCTAAGCAAAAGACAAGCCCCATAGCTGCAGTAAGAGAGAACCATCCTATGTTGAAAGGTGCTTTGAAAGGCCTCTTTACGTTAGGGGTTGTCCTGCGAAGGTGTAGCAAAGCTATATTTACCAGCGCAAATGTTACGAGCGACCCAAAGCTTGTGACTCTAGCGATTGCTGAAGCGCTTGAGAGAGGAAGAAATGCTAATGCTATAATGAATACCATTGCTATAGCTAGTAAAGGAGTCCTTGTATTCCTGCTTACATAGCTGAGCATCGATGGGAGAGCATGCTCTTTAGCCATTCCGTATATTATCCGAGAGGATACTATGACAAGGACCTGAACCGTATTCATAGTAGTCATCAGCGCTATAGCTGATATCATGTAAAACCCTAAAACACCTAATTTAGATGATGCAGCTAATGCCAATGGAGCATCTGAAGAGGAAAGAAGGGCAGGAGCTACAAGGCTTACAGCTGATAATCCTACAAGTACATAAAGAATTGTTGTTACCACGATTGCTATTATCAAACCTCTGGGTATTGTAGTTTCAGGATTTTTGGTATCCTCAGCAATGTTACTCATGTTATCAAAACCTATGTATGCAAAAAATACAAGGATTGCAGCCCCTATTATACCAGCCATTCCTCCCTGAGGAGGTGCATATTGCATTCTTGCAATACTGGTTAAACCTAAAAGAATGACTATTATGAGACCTGCTATAGCTACAATGCTCAAAACTGTATTTATCTTCAGCCAGTATTCTGCTCCTGCAGAAGCAATTACAGTTAAGGAAAGAAGCAGAATTATAGCTATAGGCAAAACTGGTGTTCCGAATATAGCTTTAACATAACTTGCAAAGCCTATAGATACTGCTGATGCCGCAACTATTTCAGTTATAAGCATGGTCCATTCCGTCACAAAGGAAAGTAACCTGCTTCCGTATGCCCTTCCGACATATATGTATTCCGAAGCAGCACGGGGATACATGGATGATAACTCTGCATAAGTGAGGCCTGTAAAACCTGCCACAACAGCCCCTATCAGAAAAGACAACCAGATCGATGAGCCAGCTAGGCCTGCAGCATCCCCGACAAGAACATATATACCAGCTCCTACAATATTTCCTATTCCGTAAGTTACAACCTGAAACAGGCCAAGCTGTCTTGGTAAAGTACTATTCACAACAACGCTGCTAATCAATTGTGATTTAAGAGTAACCTCTTCTCAACTTCCTTCCTGCAGTTTCTTGCCAAATCTGGTGCATAGCCAACATAATCCTCTATACCCTTACCGTATCTCTCCAAAAGCTTTTCAACTTCTTCTTTCCTCTCTTCTCTGAATGCATGAAAGAGAGTTTCATACCCGTCCTGCATCTTCTTCATCTTAATAGTTATCTGTGCTGATTCTGCAATAATCTCCTTATTCTTGAGAGCATCTTCTCTCATAACTTCTCTTTTCACTTCAAGCCTCCCAAGAGAACCAGAGATTCTCCTGCTTGCAAGCAGTGAATGGGCCAGTGCCTGACCCAGCATTCTCCTTATAGTCGAATCTGAAAGGTCCCTCTGAAGCCTGTTCACCTCAAGCCTGTAGGCTATAAGCATCAGCAGTGAATTTGAAATTTCGCACTGCCCTTCAGCATTTTCAAGCTCTGATGGGTTTTCTTTCTGGGGCATTGTGGAACTTCCAATTTGGCTCTTATAGCTTCTTACTTTGACATAATTCAGCATTTGATACATCCATAAATCCCTAGCCAAAGAGAGCATTATCTGGTTGATGCTTATTACATAGTGCAGTATGTCAGAAAGCCTGTCATATGGCGCTATTTGTGTTGTATATGCCAGGCTATCAAGCCCGAAGGATTCAACAAAATCTCTTAGCAGAGATACCCAATCATCATCCTTTAACAGCTTAAAGGAAGCATATGTTCCTGCAGCCCCTGAGCATTTTGCCGCAGGCTTTAGCTCTGACAGCTCTGCGAGCCTATCTGCTAACCTCACAGCAAACACTGCAATCTCCTTACCAAAAGTTGTTGGGACTGCAGGCATACCATGTGTCCTTGCAGGCATTACTGACCTGGCTTCTCTTTCAGCAATATCCACAAGACAATATATCATCTTTCTGTACTGAGGAATCAATATCTCCTTCAAAAATCTCTTTATAATAAGTGCATATGCTATGCTGTTGACATCTTCGCTTGTCAATCCAAGATGAACAAACAACTTCAGCTCTTCTTTTCCATGCTTCTCAAGCTCCTCCTTAATGTAGAGCTCGACGGCCTTTACATCATGCCCTACCTTCTTTTCAATCTTTTTGACTCTTTCTACAGACGTATCAAATTCAGGAAGGTCAGTATCTGGGGCTATTCCTCTTCTGATGAGAAAAAGCAGATATTCTTTTTCTACGTGTACCCTAGCCCTGATTAAAGCAGATTCAGAGAAATAGTTTCTGGCCTCTTTAGTCTCCTTATAATATCTTCCATCTACTGGAGATATTGCATCATCTGGATAGCTCAAACGTCTCTGACCTCTCTTCTCCGTATGAGACAAGTCTAACAGATACTTTCAATTCTTCTTCAATCAGCTCTATCAGCTTTTTTAATGCCCCTTTCATACCGATGGAAAAATCATATCCATGCAGACTGTCCATTTCTTCAAGTTCTGCCTTTGCATCATCCAGCCTAGGTATTGCTTTGAAAAAGTCGGATATTTCCTCTCCATCAACCGAATAACTTCTGCATATCTTCAGCTGCCTTATTTTACTAAGCACATCAACCTTTGTGATAGCTACCTCCTTTACACCGTTCATTCTAACAGCATACTTTAGCGATACAAAATCAAGCCATCCTATTCTTCTGGCTCTTCCTGTCGTAGCCCCGTACTCATTCCCTATTCTTCTTATTTCTTCAGCAAGCACTCCTTTTTCTTCTGAAGGAAACGGTCCAGAGCCCACTCTGGTTGCATAACATTTCATCACTCCTATAGTATCTCCGATGATATCTTTTGATAACCCTAGACTCAAGGGTATGTAAGTGCTGAGTGTGTGGGAGCTTGTCACATACGGATAACTCCCATGCATTATATCAAGAAGAGACCCCTGGGAACCTTCAAACACAACTTCTTCGCCTTTTTCATTCAGCTCAACAACCTTTGCGCCCGAATCCCCTTCGATTCCCTTCAGCACATTTCTGGAATACTCAATCCATTCTTGCAAATTGCCATTTATATGCATCATATCATAAAATGTGGCAAGAGCCTCAAAATTGAAGTCATTTGCCAGTATATCGCAGACTCTTGGCTCAAGCCTGAGAGCTCTCATGGCATATGACGGGCCTATTCCTCTTCTTGTTGTTCCCAATGCCAAGCTTCCCCTCTTTTCTTCTATTATCTCATCAAGCTTCTTATCATATGGCGTAACAACGCTGCATCTGGAATCGATTAAAATCTTGCCAGATACTTTACCTATCTCTTCAGAAAGGATGATTGGGTCTACAGCTACACCAGAAGCAAGTATCATCTCCTTTCCTCTTGCTGCTCCTGAAGGTAATAGATGAAAGACATACTTCTTTCCGTCTTTCACAACAGTATGCCCTGCATTGCTTCCTCCATTAAATCTAACAACTGCTGCACAATTGCCTGAGATATAGTCAACTATCTTCCCTTTACCCTCATCTCCCCACTGCAGGCCTATGACTGAAAAATTCAAATTAGACAACTCTTTCTATATCGTGAGGTAAACTTTCCCTTAAGCCTGAAGAAGTCATCCTGATGAACTCAGCCTTCTGCCTCAATTCCTCTATATTATGCGCTCCGCAATAACTCATGCCAGACCTCAAACCTCCCATCAGCTGCCTTACAACTTCTTCAACCCTCCCCTTGTATGGTATCAGTCCTTCCACTCCCTCAGGCACAATTTCTTCAGCTGTATCCTCAAGCAGCCTATTTACTTCATCGTATTTGTCAGATTCTCTAATTTTCCTGTCTAAAGCTGCAGATAATGAGGCCATGCCCCTTGTGAGCTTATACCTTACACCGTTTCTGAGCACAACCGGGCCAGGGCTCTCCTCTGTACCTGCAAAAAGCCCTCCTATCATGACGGTCGATGCTCCTGCTGCGATGGCTTTCGTTATATCTCCAGGAAACCTGATGCCTCCGTCAGCAATCACAGGAACATCAAAGTCTTTTGCAGCTTCAGAACATTCCATAACTGCTGTAAGCTGGGGTACACCAAATCCTGTGACAATTCTTGTGGTGCAGATGCTGCCAGGACCCACGCCAACCTTTACTGCATCAGCGCCTGCCTTAACCAAATCGATAACTCCTTCAGCAGTTGCGACATTACCAGATATAACTTGCACTTCGTCTCCAAAGTTTCTTTTTATCTTCTTTACAGCCTCCACAGCTTGCATCGAATGACCATGGGCCACATCAACAACTATAACATCGCAATAGCTTTCAATCAAACTCGCGGCTCTTTCCATGAAGTCTCCCTTTACTCCAACAGCAGCTCCTACCCTTAACCTCCCTTTCTCATCCTTGCTTGCATTTGGAAACAGCTTCATCTTCTGTATATCTTTAGCTGTAATCAGCGCCTTTAGCCTGTCTTTCTCGTCTACAATCGGTAATTTTTCGATTTTATTTTTCTTCAGTATCTCCTTTGCTTCATTCATAGAAAGGGAGTTCGCAACTATAAGCCTGCTCCGAGGCGTCATTATCTCTTCAACACTTCTACTGTCATCATCTTCAAATTCGACGTCTCTTCTTGTTACAATTCCCTTTACCTTCTTATCCTCATCAACAACAACTATACCACCGATACCAAAGCCCTCGAGCATTTCCTTAGCTTCTCTGACAGACTGGTTTTGCAATATTGTAACCGGGTTTTCTATCATGTATCCTTCGTATCTCTTGACTTTCGTCACTTCCTTAACTTCTTCTTTTATGCTGAGAAACCTGTGAATTATCCCTATACCCCCGAGCCTTGCCATTGCTATGGCCATTGCGGATTCTGTTACAGTATCCATGTTCGAGCTTACAATAGGTATTTTGAGCATTATTTCTCTTGTAAGCCTTGAAGTTGTATCAACATTCTTTCTTGATGTTATATCTGAATATTTCGGTATCAGCAGAACGTCATCATATGTCAGACCCTCTTTTATCTGCACTTGATTACCTCTATGTACCTATGCTTATAGACATTTACCTTCAATATTGTCATAAGCATGTAAATTTCGCCGGGGATGGGATTTGAACCCATGAGGCCCCAAAGGGCCACGGGCTCTCAAGGCCCGCGCATTAGTCCACTCTGCCTTCGGGCTCAAAGAACCCCGGCATCCTCCCCGGCAGTCAGGCATCTCTAACTTGCCTTCTTATTCTTTAGGTTATGATTAAATGTGAAAATCATATTATATATAGCTATTAGCTATTGATGCATGATGCAAAAAAGGTATAGAATGCTAGCTCACACTTCAGATGCATATATCGAAGCCATCGGCAAAAGCATAGAGGAAGCTTTCGAAGAGGCAGCCAAAGGTATGTTCTCAGTCATACTTGACTTGAGAAAGGTTAAGAAGAGAGAGGTTAAAAATTTAGGAATCTCAGATGCTCAAGACATCCAATCCCTTCTCTATTCATGGCTGGAACAGCTTCTTGTCATGTTTGAGACTGAAAAATTTGTACCCAGAGAAAGCAAGGTGAAAATACATGAAAAAAATGGCGTTTACACAATAAACGCTCTGCTGAAAGGGGAGAGAGTTACAGCATCAAGCCACTTATTCAAAAGAGAGGTTAAGGCAGTAACATATCATGCAATGGAGATTTTGAAGGAGCAAGATTATTACAAAGTAAGGTTCATCCTTGACCTTTAGCCTAGCCTAGGGATAACTTCATCAGCAAACAGACGCATAGTCTCCACATTCAAAGAATCTTCAATGTATACAAAAAATTCATCTATCCCTTCATCAACATAGAGATTAAGGAAATCTGCAACATCCTCAGGCCTACCTACGGCATTTCTCTTAACAAAATTGTCCCATGTAGAAGATGTTGGCATCAGCTTTGCCCTGCTGACCGCTTCTTCCCTATTCTTTCTAACTGAAACAAGCCCCCAGTAAGACTTCTCTATTTCATTATAATTCCTGCCTATACTGGAGCAATTCTGTTTAAGTATCTGAAGCCTCTCCTTCATAAAGTCAACGGAGCCTGACGAGTTCCATCTGTCTGCATGCCTGGCAACAACCTTCATCATCATATCTCCTACCCCTCCTATCGTTATCTTTGGCCAAGGCCTTTGAATAGGCAGAGGGTAATTCAAAGCATTTTTTACCCTATAATACCTGCCTTCAAACGTAGCCTCACCTTTGCTCCACATATCCTTCATTATCTGCAGAGCTTCATCAAGAGCCTTTATTCTCTGCCATGGCTTCATAATGCTATACCCATACCTTGTAAAATCCTCCTCATACCACCCAGCACCTATTCCCATCTCAAGCCTTCCCTTGCTAATTACATCAACTATTGAAGCCATCTTTGCAAGCAATGCAGGATTTCTGTACATGTTGCATGTTACAAGAGTACCGAGCCTTATCTTGCTTGTAAGGATTGAAAATGCTGAAAGAAGTGTCCAGGCCTCGAAGCATGACCTTCTCTCAACTTTGGGGTATGTCACTAAGTGGTCATAAAACCAGAATGAGTCGAAACCAAGCTCTTCAGCCTCAACCACTGCATTTTTTATCATCTCAAACTGCACATACTGTTCTATATCTGGCAGGTCCAGTCTCCATCCCTGAGGAATTATTATCCCCACTTTTACCATAGTCCAAGCCATCTCACAAAAGATTATTATCTTTCTTGCTTGAAATATGAATCAATTTTTTTCTCAATTCGCTTAATTTAACTTAACATAACATCCCTTATTTCCTTAGAACGATGCCAGCTCATGCCAGAGGACCTGCTATCTCTTGACACAATAAGAAAGTATACTCAGCAGATAGAAGAGCTTCGTTCAGGCCTTGACCACGAAGTCATAGCTTACTGGGCAAAGGTGATAGAGGCAGATGCGATAGAATTAACGCCAGATGAGCTTAAGCAAACAATCCAGGTCATACAGGATGATTTATTGCCTATGAAGTTGAATTTTAAGGCTTCAAAAAGAGCCGTGCCATTTCTCGTTCAAGCGATAGAGAAGAATCTGGATAAAATGCCTCTAGCTACAAGACTTTACTTTCAGAAGGTCGAAGATGCCATATGGGATGAATATCAAAGATACATCAAGCTGGGGGAAAGAAAACAGGACTCTTAACATATATTCTTAATCTTGCCATAGGCGATTAAATTCCCTTACTTTTTATAACCACATAATGTAAAGCCTTATGCGATGGAGCAAATGAAAGCTCAATTTGAATGCGCCAACTCTTCTCTGAAACCTTTCGTTCTACCAACCTCATATCCACATTACCCGCCTGATAGACAGGTCACTATAACTCACATCAAGATAGACATTACACCCGATTTTGAAAGAGAGACCATATCAGCAGAAGCCACTTTAACTTTGCAATCCAAGCGGGATGGTATTGATACAATAGCTCTCAACTTGAAAGGTTTGAGCGTTCACTCGGTTAAAGATGAGACAGAGGTTCATTTCGAACACGAAGGTGAAAACCTGAGAATAAAACTAAGCAAACCCCTTAAAAGAGGAGAACAGAGAAATTTAAGAGTTGAATATTCGGGCAAGCCACTTAAAGGCTTATACTTCAGGAAGCCTGACTCATTTCAACCCCAGAGGCCTTTACAGCTCTGGACACAGGGAGAAGATGAAGATTCACACTACTGGTTTCCATGCATAGACTTCCCAGGGCTAAAATTGACTAGCGAGATTATAGCACATGTTCCAAAGCAGATGACAGCTATATCAAACGGCAAGCTATTAGAAGTCATGGAAGAGTCAGAAAAAAAGAGTTATCACTGGCTTCAGGATAAACCCCACAGCGTATATCTCATCAGCCTCGTAGTTGGAGAATATGTTGAAATTAAAGAGGAAGTAGATGGCATTTCTCTTTATTACTATGTATACAAAGGAAGGGAAGAAGATGCAAAAAGAAGTTTCTCAGAGACTCCAAAGATGCTGAAATTCTTCTCAGAGAAGATAGGCTACAGGTATCCTTGGGATAAATATTCCCAGACTGTAGTCAATGATTTCATATTTGGAGGGATGGAAAATACGTCAGCAACAACGCTTACAGATACAACCTTGCATGACGAAAGGGCTCATATAGATTTCAGTAGCGTGCCATTAGTTGCCCACGAGCTTGCGCACATGTGGTTTGGCGACTTGCTTACGTGCAAGCACTGGAAGCATGGATGGCTTAACGAAAGCTTTGCTACTTATTTCCAGCTTCTATACACTGAGTACAGCAGGGGCAAAGATGAATTTCTTATGGAGCAGCTCGAAGATTTTTCATCATACCTTGAGGAATTCAATTCAAACTATGCTAGACCCATAGCAACCAATATATACGAATCGCCAAGTGAGCTCTTTGATAGACACCTTTATGAAAAAGGCTCACTCGTTTTGAATATGATAAGGGCAAAGCTTGGTGAAGAAGATTTCTGGAGGTCAATAAACAACTATGTTAACAAAAATGCCTTTGGCACAGTTGAAACTTCAGACTTTGCAAGGGCAATAGAGGATGTTACGGGTATAAGCATGGATGAATTTATGGAGCAATGGATATTCAGGCCAGGGCATCCCGAGCTGAAGGTAACATATGCTAGAGTCGATGAGCCAAATGGCAAATCAAGGATGGTAAGGCTCTTGGTAAAACAGACTCAGGATTCTGAACCTTTCAAATTTGATTTGAAGGTAAAGCTTGCAGATAAAGACAACTCACATGTTCGCATGCTAGCTATATCCAGCAAGGAACAGAGTTTTCTCATTCCTTTCGAGCTGGACCCATCAACTTTTTACATTTCTCTTGACCCTGACTTTGAACTGCTTGCAACGATAGAATTTGAAAGACCTGTTCAGATGATTATCAATCAGCTAAAATATGATGGGACATATGGCAGGATTCAGGCACTCAAGGCTCTGGCAAAAGAAAGAAGCTATGCTGCTGTAGATGCTATTGCACAGGCATTGCAAAACGATAGTTTCTGGGGTGTAAGGGCTGAAGCTGCCAAGGCTCTTGGCGAAATAGGGACTGATTATGCGTTTGAACATCTTTCAAAAGGTATTGCGGATAAGAATGCAAAGACAAGAAGGGCTGTAGTTTCTGCAATGGGTAAGTTCAGAACCGAGAAATCTGCAGAAATGCTGATTTCATTACTTAAAAAGGGAGACGAGAGCTATTTCGTAGAAGCTGAATCAGCCAGAAGCCTTGGCAAGACAAAGCAGAAGATTGGATTCGATACCTTAATTGAAGCCCTGTCAAGAACCTCTTTCAACGAAGTGACTCAAGTTGCAGCAGTTGAAGGCCTTGCCGAATTAGGTGATGAAAGAGCATTGCAGTACATTGTTGATAGAACTTCCAAGAAGTACAACAACAATGTTAGAAGAGCAGCTACTTCTGCTCTAGGGAAGCTAGGCACAGATAAGCAAGAGGTTAGAGAGCTTCTGCTGAACCTGCTAAGAGACGATTGGTTCAGGGTCAGAGCTGCTGCTTCAAGCGCATTAGTGGAAAGAAAGGATTTCTCTGCCATCCCTGAGCTTGAGAAAGCGGTTCAGGCTGAAATAGATGGTAGAGTCAGAAGAGAATACAGGGAAGCAATATCAAAACTGAGGACACAGCAACCCATAACTTCTGAATTCAAGACTCTGAGAGATGAAATAGAAAGGTTAAAGGAGGAGAACAGAAAGATTATGGAAAGGCTGGAAAACCTGGAAAGAGCCAAAGAATCAAAGGCCAGATGAACTTATCACATTACCAAAATACCGCAGAAAGCCCACACCCATCAGCTATGTGATGAATGCGCTCAAGTATATCCATGAATAATAGTCTATTGAGCTGGTCTGCTCGGATGTGTTATGGATGTCCAAAGGCTGGAATAAGGCCCCATACCGAAATGGGAGGCAGGAAGCTCCAGCGAACAAACAAAGCGAGCCATGGGGTATATCATATTATATTATATTATATCTCCATGGTAGGCGCTTTTCTGGCACAGCCCTTGGACCCGATAGGATGAGGCACCATGATTAGCTATAACAAATCGGGAACCCCACACCTTTTAGGGGCGTGGAGGATGTCAACAGAGCTACTATCAATAGCCAGAGTTATCCGCTTCTCTTCACTGTCGATTTTTAATCTATAGATTGGAAAATGCAACTATCTTGACCAACTTCAATGTTGCTCGTTTACTTTTGACCTGAAATATGCATAGAGTGCATCGTAAACCGGGAACTGTTTTTGCATGTTATCATAATCATCTTTGCTGGTCAGCCTGAAGCCTTCTGCTATCGAGTCAAGTCCAGGGGATTCTGGTGTAAGGTTTTTGTTCTGTGTATCTGCTCCTCGAACGACCATTGCTAGCTTTTCTATTGCAGGGTCTTCTATTTTGTATTTTTTGACTATAGCATCGAACGTACATTCATTTCCATGATGGCCCAGCTCAGCACCCTTCACATCAAAAGGTATGGCTCCTTCCCTTCTTGCAACTTCCATGACTTTATCCGCAGGAACAAAAAGAAATTCTGCATTCTCATCTATAAACCTTGTTATCAGCCAAGGACATGCTATCCTATCTACTTTTGCCTTTTCTCTTGTCACCCATTTCATGATACAATGCTTTCCAGTTCTATGTAATAATCTTTTGCCAAGTTACATTATGACAAGAAAGCAGCTATATCAAATAAATCTCATTTCATTCGTCTTGCTTCTTCCAGCATTCTTTCTATTTTTTGCTTTGATAATACCTTATGTTTATCCCCTTTCTTAACCGATATTTCTTTCAGAACAAGTTTGTTTGCTTTGATTATGTCATTCACAGTGGGAAATTTAAAACGTTCCAACAGAAGTCATCGTTCCGACCTGATGCTGTGCTCTGCAACCCATAAGAGCTTTTTCTTTCTCTCCTCAAGTTACCTCTTAAACTCCATCTCTTATCCCGTGGAACCCGTTCTTGTGCAGCACGTTAGTCTGCTTTACCAGCGCGCAGAATCCAAGAAAGAGCTTGGACTTCTTCAGCGCTTTCCTCTCAACACTCTTAACCGCATCCCATACCAGTATTATTGGTTCTTTCATCACATCGCAGTCCGAATCTATGTCAGTTTATAAACAGATGATAAAGTGGGGTCGGTGAGATTTGAACTCACGATCGCCAGCGCCCCAGGCTGGTATCCTAGACCAAACTGGACGACGACCCCATACAGGCTGAATGGTTCGGCAAT
>Ga0079046_1000078_pt1 | contig 23336 bp, 15 predicted proteins | sample BED_host_MetaG_FD_76330 | JGI IMG/M metagenome (GOLD analysis project Ga0079046, IMG submission 76330) | Hot spring microbial mat communities from Yellowstone National Park, Wyoming, USA - BED_host_MetaG | ecosystem: Environmental > Aquatic > Thermal springs > Hot (42-90C) > Microbial mats ... | reverse complement strand
AGAACACGAATATGAAAAAATATTGAAAAAAATGGAAAGGGATGGTGTAAGAAAGGAAAATTACGCTGTTATTCTAAAGCTGGCTAAAGATGGAAAGCTTATGCCTTCAGCTGGAGCAGGGATTGGAATGGAAAGAATCTTGACATGGGTTAGCAACAGTAAGCATATTGGAGAAGTCCAACCTTTTCCAAGAGTTCCTGGAATAGTTTATGAGCTATAAAAATATTCTTTAACTTTGTTTCTCTCAAATATGATTTTTTATTAATGATTTTTAGGTTGTTATATAAGAAAATGCTTTATTCTGTTTATCCTGAGAACTCAAACTCATTTAAAAATAAGATCAATACTTAATCAACAACTATAATTTACTTATTCAAGAACATAGAATTTGAAAAAAAGGAATAAAAACGGTAACAAAGAAATATTGGAACTCTAGTTCCAATCAAACTTCTCTTTTCGTTTGATATATGTTTTGATTATATGAGTAAATCATCTTTAATAAGTAATATATAATAAACAACATTAACAACAAATAAACATATAATTGTATTCATATGCATAATTAAATAAACACTTTTTGCATAAAAACTTAGACTTAAACAAGCTTTATAAGAACTAGGATGCATGAAATGATGAGTTAAATTATTTCACAAACAATATTAAACAATAATACTATAATACTCTACAAAAAAGGTCATCTCAAAAGCAAAGAGGATATTGATATTTTAAAGAACTTTAAAGTAAAACTTTGGCTACAAGAATCTATAATGTTTTCTTAGCTTCTCTTTGATGATGCCTAAAATCTGCTATGTTTTAAGCTATAAACAAGTCCCACAGAAACTTAAAAATTTTGCTAACTCACTTGTATTACATGATTTAAACGTGTGACATATGTTATTTTTTATCTTAGGATAAATACTTTCGCAAAAATTTTAAGGAAGAGAAGTTAGAAAAAAGAAAATTATTACGTTTATAGTTCCTTTCCTATTACCATCTATATAATGGTAATACCATTATATACTTACTTAGATTCAACACCTTCAAAAACAGGCCTACTTCTTAGGTCTAAAAATAATTAGCATCGTCCTTAATGAAATAAAACGACTTGTTGAATTTACTCACATTGCTAATGGTCATGTCGAGTAAAAGCAAATAATACAGGGCTAAATAAATCATTTTCGGAGAATTGTTCTTAAGCAAAATATGATGCATTATCTTCCTTTTATGAATATCAACCTTATCAACAGTGCACTCATCTTTTCTTCTCATCTTACCAAACAATAACCGTGAACTAATACCAAACACCATGATAAAACTGGTCTTTAAAGTACTCAAAGCCCAAAGGTGAAGATGTCCATAAACGAAGAATAAAAAAATTAATTATACTTATTTAAGAGGTATCTTTTTTCTTAAAGGTACATCGACTTTATAGTTCTTGAACTGCTCCTTCAACTTCACTTTATCGATTTTACCTACACCTGTAATTGGAATTTCCTCCACGAAAACAATATCATCTGGTAACCACCATATCGGAAACTCATTCATAATAAATTTAAATAGTTCTTCTTTACTGACTTTATTTCTGGCTTTAACTATGGCTAAAGGTCTTTCAATCCATACCGGATCATGAATTGCTATAACTGCTGCCTGCTCAACTGCTGGATGTGCTTTTAATTTGTTTTCAATCTCCACACTTGAAATCCATTCTCCTCCACTCTTAATTAGGAAGTCCTTCCTATCCATTATCTTTATACTTCCCATCTTGTTTATGGTTACAATATCTCCTGTATGAAGCCAACCATCTTCATCAATATGTCCTCTAGTTGCATCTGGACGTCGCCAATATTCGGTTATAATCCATGGAGCTTTAATGCATAGCTCACCCATTTCCTTATCGTTCCAGCTTATTGGATATCCTTTTTCATTCAATGCCTTTATTCTAGCTCCTGGAACTGCTATTCCCTGTCTTGTCGCATACTCTATTTTTTTCTCAATAGGTAATTTGCGTAATATCGATAGTGGCGGAGCCGTTGCATAAGAACCGATTGTTTCAGTCATTCCCCATTCATTTATGACCAAGATGTTAAACTTTCTTATGTATTTCTCCACAAGACTTACGGAGGGAGGACTTCCTGCCATCACTAGACGATCAATACTACTTAAATCATAACCCTTCTCTTCGGCGACTTTTATCACTTGCTCCCAAATAACAGGAACGCCGTATGTGAATGTTACACCTAACTCTTGTATTATTTTGCATACCAATTCCGCATCAAACGGGCCTCCTAAAAATACTTGTCTTGCCCCTGCTGCTAATCCAGAGCAAATGAACATCCAACCAAAGGCATGATACATCGGCGTTACATGTAATATGGTATCTGAAGCGGAAATCGCAAAAGAATCAGTTTCAAGTTGACCTAAAGTAACTAAATAGCAAGCTCTATGAGAATACGGTACACCTTTTGGAAATCCTGTAGTTCCAGCTGTATAATTCAATGAAGCTATATCCCATTCATTAATTTCAGGGTGGTCGTATTCAGAAGGCATTCGCTTCATCAGTTCTTCATAGTATGATACCGGTCTTAGAGTAGTATCAAGTATCTGATCGCTTAAAATCACATATTCCTTAACTGTTTTTAATGAACTTTGCACCTGTTCAAGAATAGGTATGTAAGAAGGGCCTACCATTATTAGCTTATCCTCAGCATCATTAATTGTATGTAAAAGATACTCTAGAGGTAGTCTTGGGTTTACACCATGCAATGTTGCCCCATGATAGATTGTTGCCCATACAACTTCATAACCTTGTAATGTATTATAATCAATAATTGCTATACGTTCACCTTTTTTTATTCCTGAGTTTTTTAAGAAATTCGCAAGCTTAAGTACCCTTCTATAGAAATCTTTATATGTGTACTTTTTATAACCTTCTTTAGTGTGCATGATAAGTTCTTGTTCTGGGAAACACTCCACAGTTCTCTCCAGAAAATCTATCAATACTAGCTGACGCTTTTCTTTCATTTTTGTAATCAATATAATGATAACAATTTTTTCTTATAAATCTACTTAGGTATTCAGGAAATTAGGATTAAATTTCTTTACATAACAAAGTAAATAATAAATCTTGTAAAACATGGATAGTAAAATTCTTAACTAGAAGAGGGATTGTGAAGCGTCTTGGTTCAGCTATTATAGGCATGGTTTAAGTACAGGTATTATCTATTCGGATACTCCATCTCAAGTAGTCAATATGCCGGTACTCTTATTCCTAAAAAAGGTTCCTGAATATTTGAAGATGAGCATATAACCTTTCTATCTGGACCAGAAGCATTATGGTTCGGTATAGAAGGGGTTTGCCCAGCAGAATAATAAATATTTTTAATAATCCACAACGGTAGCTATATTATGAAAGCTATCAAATATCACCAAATAACTACTATTATGAATACTCTTTATTCGCCATATAAGTTTTGTAATAAATAATGAATATTTGCCTTTGTATAATTTTGGATAATATTCTGATAAATCTTTGTTCCTGCTTAAATTTCTTTGTAGTAACTAAGAAAATCGCTGCATTATCTCCTTCCCAAACATAATCTTGGTTAATTACATCAACACGTTTTAAATCTGGTAGCTTAATCGCTGGTAATTCAGCTCCTACAACCTCTATTACGATATAAAATATAGTTGTTAAAACGAATTTGTATCTTCGCTCTTCAAAAAACCTATGTATCTGTATCTTAATAACTATAGTTGACAATGTTCATCGGCAACAGGAACAACAGCTGCTGCATAAGAAATAGATATCCAACTTATTACAACATCGCATCTTTCCTCTTTCATGAAATCTTCTAAATTGCAACATTAATATCTGAATTCTCGTTCTCATTTACAATTTAACGTATTTTTATCTTTGCAAGACTATACAGCCATCATGATTAATCTTTTCTATATTCTTTGCTTTCTTCTGTAGAATCATGTTTACAAACTTTAAGTAGAGAGTTTCATGGAAGAATACTTGTAGATTATCGAGATTCACATTGAATAGAATATCCTGACCATTATAAATGAGTTTCGTTGAAGGTTATTACGCAAATATATGTTTACCCTGTTTATCTAGCTTATTACATGTGCAAGCCATATTTACATATTAAAGTATAAATAGAAAAAGTGGCAGTCCCTAGCAGAAGAATGGTCTGAAATTGACCACACAATTAAGGCTAATAGAGAAAACCATGATGGAGTAGAGCTAATGTTGGATGAATTCTAAGTTTATACACCTAAATATCCGTTTCCTGCGATGAAAGTTCTTTTAATCTTTTCAGTTGAGTTAGTAATCTGTCCATAGAAATTTTAATATTATATTAGGATTAAGTTACGGTAGTAAAATTAGAAATGGAGGTTTTAAGAGGTTGTAGCTATGCCTTTTTTAAACAAGTAAATAATCTAAAAATAATATTTTGGGGAAGTCAAAGTTGTAGATAATATTTCTTTTGAGGTAAGTAAAGAAGAAGATTGAAATCGTGGATCCGAGCGATGCTGGAAAAACTACTCTGATAAATTTGATTAGCAGGTATCTTTTTCCTAGATGAGGATGATAATATAAAAAACATAGAGAACATGCCAATTTTAATTAAAAGAGTGAAAATTGAAACAGTCCTTCTTGGCAATTACTACAATTGCCTTAAAGCTTTACAGTAAGGAGACTATGCAACGCTTTTACTCGGATTTCACCCATTTTGGTTTAGAAATATTAACTTCTTGGATTTAATGGGTATTTATTTATTTTCATATTCATACAGAACTGCTACTTTCACAAATTATGGTATGATTTCTCATTTTATAAACTTAATCTTACTTCTTAGGACGTGACAACTTAGGCTTACCCCTTAAGCGGTTAAGATTCTCTACTAAAGGTCTTATGTTAAGCGTAGAGAATTTGTATCAGGAAGTCTGATAAAGCCTTAATTTATCATGTCACAGCATCGTCCAAATTTTTTATTATGTGACTATTGTTCTCCTAGATAACTCACCTTAATTAAAAATTAAAGGAACTATTTCAATATATTTTGAAGTGCAGGGTGAGGATTATAGAATTTACTATACTCTGAATCTTTATATTTTCTCATTTTATACTCTAAAGTTTCAGTTATAGCTTTAACTCCATACTCTCGTCCTAATTCTATTAACCCTTTTGGAAGATTATAGCCTAGTTTAAGCGCTAAATCGCACTCTTCTGAAGTAGCTATTCGTTGAGAAACCATCCATACTGCTAGATTTATAGCAGGAGCAAGAACGTTTAATGGCTCAACTTTTTCACCTGCACTTTCAGGTATATTAGGCTTAGCATACTTTCCGGGTTCTGGATATTGATAAAAACCTTTACCAGTTTTCACTCCTATTAAATTGGCTTCATAATATCTCTTAACAAGTCTTAAGGCATACTCTCGAAATACAACGTATTCTTCATGCGGTTCCCATTCTGGATACTTATTTCTTAATTCTTTAAAATGCTTATCTTCAAGCATCTCAATTTCTACGGAGTCAAGAAAATCTGCAAGTTCAAAAACTCCCATAGGAAATTTCAACTTGTACTTTAGCATTGAATCTATTTCTATAGGAGCATATTCTCCTCTTAAAACCATAGCGTAACTCTCATATCTAATAGCCCTGTATATTCTGTTCGCAATAAATCCACGTATATCCCTTTTAACTAGTATAGGAATTTTACCTAATCTGTGTGAAATTTTTATAACAATATTAACACTCTCATCATCAGTATATTTACTCTTTATAATCTCAATTAATCTCATAATTTGCGGAGGATAAAACCAATGTATTCCTATTACTTTATTAGGTCTACTAGTAACCTCAGCCATAGCAACTATCGGAAGACCGCCAGTATTTGATGCTATAACAGTCTCATGTGGAGCATTTTTATCAATCTCCTTAAATACAGCAATCTTGATAGATAAATCTTCTGACAGTCTCTACCACTAATCCAGAATTCTTAACAGCATAAGCGATGCTAGTAGTGGTCTTTATTTTATTAAGAGTTGCATCAGCATCTTTTTCACTAATCTCTCCCCTTATAACCAGTTTATTAAGACTCCATTTAATTCTCTCAATAGCTTTCTTAATGATTTCTTCAGATAAGTCAACGATAAAAACATCATAACCTTTCATAGCAAATACTTGCGCAATTCCAGAACCCGTGCTTCCTCCTCCGACTACCGAAACAATAGGTAATTCTATGCTTTCACTCATAATATTGAGCCAATAATATTTTTAATAGGATTTAACTTTTTCGTTACTGATGCTGGACCATGCAACTTAAGGTTTTTTAGGCTTCACGATACCAAGTTCTATACTAACGTAAAATCTTTAATTGAGAAACCTTAACCTCTTTGAGAGAGATAAAATTCCATTAGAAGTAGTGTTCTACATTCAAACCGCAAGTCTAAGAAAACTGCTAAAACCTTGTCAGAAATCCACAAAGTCTCCAAGACAGCCATTTGTAATAAGTTAGGAAATTCAACGAGAGGCTAAATATCAATCTAGGATGTATAAAAAGCCCGTAGCGTTGTCAAGTCTGCGTAAGGTAAATGGACTTTGGTACTGAGTTTATGTTATCCTAAACGTGACAGGAACGGATTCAATCCATGAGATTCGTTTCTTCCATGAATGTCTCGTAACAAAGATTTTTATAGAGATGTTTTGAAGTACTATGATGAAAGCTTACGTTTGCCGTTGATGGAACTCCTTGGATTAGGGAAGTTCTAAAGCACTTGGCTTGGATGTAGGGTCTTTCAATGAGAGAAACTTGGTGAAGTCTGTGTATTCATTCTTCAAATAAAGAGCCACGACATTTTCAGCAATATAAAGTCGAATATGCTAAACAAGAGTTAGAGGTTTAGGATGTTAATGTTGTACTGAACCTGTTCATAAAGCTTTTCATGCTATATTGCAACAGCTTAAAAAGGTAGTTTTAGGTTGCCTTGCCTTAACCTCAAAAGTCTTATTTAAAAGTGAAACTTTAAGTTTTAATGTTCCATTAGAATATATATTGGTTAGACTTAATATGTTAAGTTTGAGTGTGAAAAATGAATAATTACAAAACAATTATTGTTGAGAAGAAGAATGAAGTTATGAAGATAACTCTAAATAGACCTAAAGTTCTAAACGCAATCAATATTGAGCTTATTACAGAACTTACTCATGCATTAGAGGATGCTGATAAAGATAGCAATGTCAGGGTTATAGTTATAACCGGTGCTGGTAGAGCATTTAGCGCTGGAGCAGATATATCCAGCTTTCTGGGGTGGAAAAATGTGATCGAAGCTAAAGAATTTATAAAACAGAGCTTTGAAACAGTTTTTAAACGTATAGAATCAATCGGTAAACCCGTAATTGCTATGGTGAATGGTCTTGCTCTTGGTGGAGGATGGGAGCTTGCAATGGTCTGTGACATTATAATAACAAGTGATAAGGCTATATGCGGCCTACCTGAAATTAATATAGGCGCTTTACCTGGCTGGGGAGGAATGTCACGTCTCGCAAGACTCATAGGTATACATAAAGCTAAGGAGTTAGTATTTACTGGAAATCTAATAACTGCAAGCGAAGCTGAGAGAATAGGATTAATTAACAAAGTTGTTCCACCTGAAAAACTTGAGGAGGAGGTAATGAAAATAGCTAATAAACTTAAAGAAAAAAGCTCAATAGCTCTACGGTTTGCTAAGGAAGCAATAAATCGTAGCTTTGCCCCAGACATGGATCATGAAGTGATGAAGGATATAGATACAGTTGCAATAATGTTTACAACTGAAGACTTTAAAGAGGGAATTAAAGCGTTCCTAGAAAAGAGAAAACCCGAATTTAAGGGAAAATAACTAATAATGATATTAGTAACAATTTTAGAAGCATTAATAGAACGCTTCAATTTCTAAAATCAAAAGAATAAGAGAGATAGTTTTTTGCAAGTGATGTTTCCAATTTTTGATTGCATGAATAAGTGGTTGTACGTAACTTTTTGGACTGGGAATAAGGATAAGGGGACTTTTGGGACGGTTTAACGTTTTATTATGCTGGGGTAGACAGGTTAATAATGATCCTCATCTTAGCTTGAGAGACTGTACCATAGTTTTTTTATGTAAATCTGATGGCTTGTTTCACTTTTAGCTCAGGAATAAGCTTGTGAGATTCAAGAGGGTTATTAAAGGTATGAATAGGAACAACTATATAACACTCTATTAATAGTTCCGGTTCTCTTTGAGAAAGGATTGATTCCTAAATTTGTAGCTGAATGACGATATTATGGTATAAATACTATAGCAGGAAAACCGTCTGGTTGTATTTTAGTTGTTATTTTAACTTTCATTCCTACTTTGATATTTTTATAATCAATTCCCTCAATGAAACCCATAAGTTTAAGTTCATTTGATGTTTTTACGATCGCAATTATATATGGTATTTGATAATTCTCAAACCCTTGAGGAACCAAATATGATGCAACAAACGTTACTATTTCACCTTCGTTCGCTATTTCAAAATATTCCATATCCGATGCTAAACATTTAAAACAATCAGCCTGCGGAGGATAGTATGATTGACCGCATTTCCTGCATCGAGTAGCATAAATCTTGCCCTCTTTTAAACCGTCCCAAAACTTTCTAGTTTTTAATATTGGTATTTTGTGAAGGAATAGAAGTTTTCGACTCATAATTGTTGGATTCTCAATTTTTTTGGCATCTGACATAATTTTCATTACCTCCTCAGAATAGTTACATATCCATAATGTCCAGTACCGCCAATATTATGGGCTAGTGCTATATACTTCTTTAATGGAACCTGTCTGTTTTTTCCTTCATTCCTAAGTTGTCTTGTAAGTTCATATACCATTGAAACGCCTGTAGCACCTAATGGATGACCCTTGGCTTTTAATCCACCATCCACATTAACAGGCATCCTACCACCTATGTATGTTTGGCCTTCTTCAATCAACTTTCCGCCTTCTCCTTTTTTACAAAACCCTAAATCTTCATATGCCATTATTTCAGCTATAGTAAAACAGTCATGGACTTCAGCAACTTCCACATCTTTGGGTTCAATACCAGCCTTCTTATATGCTATGTTAGCTGCCTTAACTGTAGCCGAAAGACCAACATAATCCGGTCTTCTAACAATGTTTGAAGTATCAGAAGCATAACCTATTCCTGCAATCCACACAGGATCTTCTATTTTAAATTCTTTTACCTTATCCTCCGATGCTAATATTGCTGCAGCTGCACCATCACTTATCGGGCAACAATCATAAAGTTTTAATGGCCAACATATAATCCTTGATTTTAGTACATCCTCAAGCTTGATCTCTCTTTGTAAATGCGCTTTAGGATTCATTGAAGCATATTTATGATTCTTTACAGCAACCATGGCTAATTGCTCCTCAGTAGTGCCAAATTTATTCATATGAGCAGTTGCATAAAATGCATAATAACAAGCGAAGCTTGTACCAAACATATGAAACTCCCACAAGTAATTCCCTCCGCGTCCTCCTACCGCAGTTGATGTAGATGTGTCTATTTCACACATTTTTTCAGCCCCTATTGCTATAGCAATATCAACATAACCTGAAGCTATAGCATTATAAGCTGTGAACAGAGCGGCACTTCCGGACGCACATGCTGCTTCAACCCTAATGAGACCTACTCCAGAAAAACCAGCATATTCATTAACAGGCACGGCTGGAAGAGCTTCATACATGCGTGTCCCAACACTACCAACTACGCTAAGCTCTATTTCTTTCTGAGTTATTCCTGCATCCTCCAATGCTTCTTTAACAGCCTCAAAAGCTATTTCTTGTAATAATGCATCATCCCTTACTCCAAATTTGGAATTCCCTACACCAATAATTGCTACCTTTCGTGACATTTCCACATTTACATTTTAGTTTCATAAAATATAAAATTATTCTCTTCTCTGCTATGCTGCTATTTTTTATGCGCTTTCCATGATTAATGTCTTCTAGTATTAGCTTAAGGTCAATGCCACAAAAATATTGTAGAAATGCACCTTCATAGTCACCTCTTCAATCGTATTAACAAACTACCTACTAAAATTTATATTCACTAAAACACGCTTCACAATAGAGAAAACCTCAAGTTATGGCGAGGTTGCTTAATCAAGGATATAAGAACAATTAAAAGTAAAACGCTTATATCTATGCTGGAATACAAAAAATGGAATTGATCTATAGAACTAGATGATTTTCGAGATTTAAAATTAAGCCATAAACCTTACACTATTTGATTTTAAAGTAGCTATACCATCCACCTTTGCTTCCAGGCTTAAACTTTGGATCTCCAAGATAGCCTGATAGAACAAGCTTCATTAAAGTTATTGGGGGCTTATATTGAGGCTCTTTTAACACACTGTATAGATACTCACTTATATGGTATACAGTATCTAAACCTATTAAATCCATTAATTCGAATGGCCCCATAGGATGATTAAATGCAAGCTTAGTCATTTCATCAATCTCCTTTATGCCAGCTATGCCAGCCTCAAATATTCTTATTGCTTCAAGAAGGTATAAATTATTGAATCTTGTGCTAAAAAATCCAGGTGCATCCTTAGCCTCTATAGGCGTTTTACCTAGTTTTTTTGAAAGTTCAACAATATGGTTGAATGTTTCATCAGATGTTAAAGCTCCTCTAACAACTTCAATTAGAGGCATTACTGGTGCTGGATTAAACCAATGCATACCAATAACTTTGTCCTTACGCTTAACAGCGGAAGCTAAATCAGTAATCATTATACCTGACGTATTCGAAGCTAAAATTGTTCGTTCAGGACATTTTTCATCAAGGATCTTAAATACCTTCTTTTTCAAATCCACATTTTCAGGTACAGCTTCAATGACAACATCAGCTTCAGAACATAACTCATCATAGTTTGTTGTTATCTTAATTCTAGACATGATCTCGTTAACCTGATCTAATGTAAGCTTTCCCTTCTCAACAAGTCTCATAAGTCCAAATTGTCCTTCCCTTATTAGCTTTAAAGCATTTTCAAGAATCTCCATACTAACATCTAGAAGATATACGTTAAATCCTGTACGAGCACATACTTGAGCAATACCATGTCCCATAACACCAGCGCCAACAACGCCTATCTTCTTAACTTCATTCATCTTCATTATAAGTCACCAGTTATAGTATAAAAAACAAAAAAATATTTAAGTTTTCATTTTAATTAATAAAGCCTGACAATTTAACATGTACATAATCTCTTAAGTTACCATGCCCTACTTAATGTGGTAAAACTAAGCATTATTTGAAAGACAATTAGCAACACTTAAATTCACAGAATACCTAGCTAAAGTTAACTTTAGGCATGATAACAATAGAATGCGGATATATAACAACAGTACTTATAATATTAGCGTAATATATAAGATTGGTTGTTACTTCATGCTTCCTGTCTTAATGAATCTTTCATGAAATGAAAATGCTTTAGATAGTATGTGGGGCATATGGCCTCCAACTTTTCTGCATGCTTCATCAAAATAGTTCCATAGTTCATCCTTATATTCAGGCGAGGAGCATTTCTCTATTATTTCTTTAGCTCTTTCTCTAGGTGATAGCCCTCTAAGATCTGCCCATCCATACTCTGTAACTATAACGTCAACATCATGATCTGTAACGTCTACGTGAGTTGTCATAGGAACAATTCTGGAAATCTTATTATCCTTGGTTGTTGATGAGAGCAGGAATATGGATAAATAGGCTGCTCTTGCAAATTCTCCTGATCCTCCAACACCGTTAGCTATATTGCTTCCAAATACATGTGTTATGTTTACATTTCCATAAATATCTACTTCTATAGCTTGATTCATTGCTATAACGTTAAAACGTGCTATTAGTTCCTGATTGTTTGTGATTCCAAGAGGTCTTAAAACTATAGATTTTTTGTATTCTGATATATTTTCAATAAATCTTTCTTCATGCTTTTTATCTTTGGAAGGAATCATGAACGCAGATGCACTTAACGATTTTACCTTGCCTGAATCTAACGCATCTAAATAGCCTGTTTGAGCAACCTCAGTCCATATTTCTAAATCTGAAAAGCCTGATTCTATTAGCTTAGTAGCTATAGTATCGCCAATTGGGCCTATTCCTGTCTGGAGGGGGTAAAGATTTTTAGGTATTCTTCCTTTTTTAACCTCATCCAGTAGAAAATTGAAGAGGTTATCCACTATTCTCTCTTCAATAACTGTTGGTTTTCCATAAAATATTTCTTTCTCAGGAGCTTCAGAGTGAATTATAGCTAATATCTTCTTAGGATCACATGGAATATATGAAGTTCCTATTCTTTGATTAACCATGGTTATAGGTATAGGGCTTCTTGGCTGAGGAAAGTAAATGTCATGTATTCCCTCAATCTCGCTAGGCTTAGTAGTATTTAGTTCAATAATAATCTTTTTTGCAAGCTGCACATAAAGGGGGATGTTATCAAGGGATAATGAAGCAATAATGGATCCATCCTCATTTATCTTTACAGCTTCTATTAATGCTATATCTATTGAACCGCAAACATTATTTAGAAAACCATACTTTAACTGACGAGAGAATTCACCAAGCCATATATCATAGTAATGAATCATTCCATTATTTATCTTCTCTCTAATAATAGGATTGTTTTGATAAACGTAGCGTCTATTGATAGCATTAATTCTCGCTAACGATTCATCAAATTCAGGAGCTGCTGAACCGCTAGTGTAAATATTCAATTTAAATTCCTCATTCTCCTCCTCAATATATTTAGCAAGAAAAGCAGGAAACACCTTAGGAAGACCCATTCCTGCCATTCCACTACAGGCAATGGTTCCCTTTTTAGGTATATGTTTCTTCACAATCTCAAAAGGGTCAGATGAAACAACATTTAAAAGATCTCTACATTTAATCCTCTCATAAACTTCCATCATAACATTCTAAATTTATTTCATCTTAGTAAAATATAATTTTACCCATTTCATGTTAATAAGTTTAGCAGATATTGTTTCTTTATATAAATATTCTATCGTAATTTATCGCTTGATAGTTTATGTGCTACTCTAATGTTGCTAAAGATGCCCCACCGTCTATTATTACTGTTTCCCCTACTATTGATGGGATTTTTATGAGAGACACTACTAGTTCTGCTATCTCTTCTGGTTCTACTAGTCTTCCTGTTAATGTATGTTTTCTAGACCACTCCTCGGAATCTAAGTTTAATACTTTAAAGTAACTTAGTCCCAACTTTGTTCTAACAATTCCTGGCGCTATACTGAAAACCCTTATCTTCTTATCAGCTAGTTCTAAAGCCATGCTTCGTGTTAACTGTACTACCGCCGCTTTTATAGCGTTATATATTGAGAGACCTTTAAGGGGTTTTATAGCCACAAATGATGTGATATTAACTATTACACCGCCTTCTTTCATAAATGGTATTGCTTCCTGAGAACAGTAAATCACAGATTTAAGATCTGCAGATATTTGCTTATCTATAAGCGCATCACTTAAATTTTCAAACAACGAATATAAAGCTACACCTGCATTATTAATAAGTATGTCAAGTTTACCGAACTGCTCAATGGCTTTTTTTACAAGCAATTTACATCCTTCTCTTGTGCCGACATCAGCCATAACATATATAGCTTCGCCTCCAGCATCGTTTATTAACTTAGTAGTCTCCCGCGCTTCATCTAAACCTTTTTTAGCATTAATAATAATCTTAGCACCCTCTTTAGCTAGTCTAATCGCAATAGCTTTACCGATGCCTCTGCCTGAGCCAGTAACAATAGAAACTTTATCTTTAATCTCATATAGTACCAAATTATACACCTCCTAATATATAAGATATTAAATCTTAAAATAAAATTATAATCCTAAAATTAAGCGATTAGTCGATTCGTCCATTCAGAAAGCTATTGATTACTTGAAACGTTATTTTCCAATAGAGTGCATGTGCATGATTTAAGCGTGTAGTTTTAGCTCAAGCTTTCCATATTCATGAAATGAGACGTTCTTCTTACAATAGAAATCGGAGCAAGTATAGAAATTAAGAAAATTTGAACGATGATCCTATTGTGAAATCTTTTTGATTTTTAACTCATTAGTAACATTCTCTTTTTTTTTCAAACGGATCTTTTCTTTGCATAAATGCTTTTATGCCTTCTGAGGCGTCCTTAATAGAGAAAGTTCTGCTATTTCATGTATTACTTTTTTCAAGACGATATAATGAGTTGCTTGTTAGGATAAGTGATTCCCATTAACTTCTCAACCATAAACAACTGAAAATAAATAACTCAAAAAACTAAACAAAGCAAAGTAAGCGAACCATACTAAATCTCGCTCATCACACTACTAGGCTTCATAATAATCCTCCGCCATATCGTTAATTAGAAAGCTTCATCGGAATGTTCACAAAATACATCAAAGGACTAAGAGCAGACTACAATATGCAGAAGAATAAGCAAACCAACCTAAACCTCAAGGAATGCTTGTTTAAATCCACAAACTCCGTAAGCTTAGTCATAGATATATTAGGCATAAAGACGCACAACGGTTTGGATAAAAAATGTGGAAGATGATGAAAGATTATCTAAAAACGCATTTCTCTATCAACATCAAGACATAGCAGATTGTTATCCATGCATGTCGCATCTGAAAGAATACACTCACGCTTTACATTTCACATCATATCAATCCTAGCTCCAAATGCTTGTCTCAATAGATTTCGTATTATTGTAATTCTTTGTATGTCATTTGTACCCTCATATACCGTCGTTATTAAAGCATCACGTAAGTACCTCTCCACACCTGTTTCATGAACAACACCAACACCGCCATGAATCTTTATTGCTAATGTTGAAGCTTTTTCAGCAATCTCAGTCGCATAAGTTTTAGCCAATGATGCAGCTATTATAGCTTCAGGTCTTTGAGAATTAATTAATGTGGCAGCCCAATACGTAAGCAGGCGTGCAGCTTCAAGTTCAATTAACATGTCAGCAAGTTTAAATGCAATACCTTCAAATGAAATCAATGGCCTTTCAAAAGCATACCTTTGTAAGGCGTAATTCAATGATTTTTCAAACATAGCCTGAACAATCCCAATACCTTGCGCTGCAATACCGATCCTCGCATAATCATATGTTGTTACCGCGACTTTAAATCCTTCGCCTTCCTTACCTAAGATATTCTCCTCGGGCACTTTCACATTATTAAGTATTACTTCATTTGGCTGTTCACCTCTTAGCCCTATTACATTAAACTTTGAACCTATTTTTACACCAGGCCAATCAGATTCAATAATAAAAAATGTTAATCCTTTCCAACGCTCCTTTCTATTAGGTGGTTGACCTGTTCTTGCTGATACTACTAAATATTTAGCTCTATCAGCGCCTGTTACAAAGATCTTTCTACCATTAATTATCCAATAGTTTCCCTCTTTTCTGGCAGTAGTTTGTATACCAGCAACATCACTACCAGCAACTGCCTCAGTATTTGCATGAGCAGCAAATACTTCACCTCTTGCAACTGGCGGTATATACTTTCTCTTTTGCTCTTCAGTACCAAAGATGAGAATCGGAATAATAAATGGGTAATTTGCTTCAATTTTGAGTGCAAACGCAGGGGATATTCTAGAAAGTTCTTCCATGAGGATGACGAACGTTATTGCATCTCCGCCTTGTCCATCGTATTCCGCTGGTATTCCAACACCCATTAATCTTAACTCTTTTGCTCTGGTGATCAGTTCTTCGGGAATAGTGTTGGTTTTTTCGATTTCCATAACTTTTGGAGCTATTTCATTCTCAGCAAATTGTCTTAACATTTTTCTGAACATTTCGTGTTCGTTTGTTAATTCTACTTTAAAGTCTAATATGGAATTAAAGGGAAACAAATACTCTCCCCTCCATATAACATTACCATAAAATGCTCTATAAATTTATTCTCTGTCTCTACTGTTTTGCATAATTCTTTGATGTGCTTTCCCAATGTCTAAATATTTTCTCGTACTAGCTTAAGGTTAATAGCATAAAAATATTTTACAAATACGCCTTCTAATACCTCCAACTTTATTAACAACTTCCTCATTAACATATGTTCACTAAAACACGCTTCATAGTAGAGAAATCCTCTAAACTATATAGCTTAACTAATCCAATAGTGGAGAATTCTGGGTTAGGTGGAAATAAATAGTAAGCCGTTACCTTTGCAAAGAACTTGACAAGCAAGCTTATAACTTTAGCTTAAAATGAACTGTTGATGAACATAACTTCATCCACTTTAGAAGTAAGAATCTCTAGGCTTTAGCCGTGAAAGATATCAATAGTTGGCTTTGTAAACTTAAGCATGTAATGTCTCTTATTGGTATTGTTTCTTTAAGAATTTTTCTGCTTTAACTTTATTATTAAGCGTTTCATTTATCATTATAATTGATTTTAGAATTGATTCTGCCTATGTATAGTTTAAGTTATCAAATAGAACGTCTATCCTTTAACTGTTCCGATGCTCTCCAACAAGCTTATAACCTCAAAACTGTATAGTGTTGTTGTGTTATGGTGATATGCCTGTGAATTTTCGTGATTTCATTTTCCTTTTCTCAAGAAAGTCTCTGCTTCTTTCTCTAAACTCCTCAGATAGCCAAACCATTGATGTTATATCTCTTGCTAGCTGCCGGTTAAGCATTGCCAGGTCTGTCCAGAATGTTAATGCTGATTTCATAACACGAAATGCTTGAGGGCTTCTCTTATCTATTATTTCGATAGCTAGCTTCCTAGCCTCTTCATCAACTTTTTCATCATCTACAATCCTATTAACTAGACCAAGCTGATAAGCTTCATCTGCTGATAGGAGTTTTGCTGTAAAGAGAATTTCTCTTGCTCTCTTATCACCTACAATTAACGGCAGTAGTTGAACTCCTCCTCCAAGAGCTGTTGAACCTACAGTTGCTTCAGGCTGTCCTAACTTTGAGGATTTACCTGCAACAACAAGATCACACATCATTACAAGCTCATGTCCTCCACCCACACATGCACCTCTAATGGCAGCTATTACAGGCTTACCTGTTTCCCTTATTAGCCTCAAAATTCTCCAATACGCCTCTGACCATCTAACCCCTTTCTCGAAATCCAGATTAATAAGTTCTCTAAGATCAGCTCCAGCACAAAAGTTATTACCTACACTTGCAATGATTATTGCATGTACGCTATCATCTTTATCTGCGCTCAACAACGCATCGTAAAGCTCATTCATCAGTTCCATGTTTAGAACATTTAAACGCTCAGGATTATTCAACTTAATCCATGAAATTCTGCTATCTGAATCCCTTTCAACAATAATTCTCCTATACATAGCTATCTCTACTCAATTTATATTATAAATAGGTAGAAATTACTTAAAAACTTATTTAGCTTAAACAGTTTATCATTCATGCAGAGACTTACTAGTTTATAGAGTTCCGTCACACCGATGATCACTTCTAATTTCACAATTATTGTTTAAGATTCTATAAATCTAAGTTTACATGAATGACAATAAATAATGTTAAATTTATAGAGAGGCTTAGGGAGATGTGGTAGTTCAGAAGCTAAATGTAAGATGATAGGCTTATATATAACAGATAGCTTCATATTTAAAATCTATATAGTAGCCTCACTCAGACGATGAAGCTTACTCTCTGGATTATCTTTACTTACTTTAAGTTGAATTCAAGTCTAAAAGTTTCTAGAGTTGGTGCTCCGATGATTAGACAGGGTAGAATCTCCTTTCACCCTCCAGAATAATTCTTTGATTATTTACCTCCTTAGATAGATTCTATCTTAGACTAGTATTCATCAATCAATATTTTTGTCCATTCAAGAGAGAGCCTTCCCTAGGCTTGCTTAATAACTTAAATTTAACATCCCAAAGAACTCCTTCAACCTCTCATACTTCATAATCGTGAAATTTGACTCAAAGTCGAACAATGCTGAAAGCCTATAACCTTTCCCTCAACCCTCATCCCATATTCTTCAAAATCCTCATTCCAACCATTAACACTTAATTTTAGGATGCAATCCTTAATACATTTTTTCCAAAATCAGTCAAGGATTTGCTCAGAACTTAGGCTATTTTGTTATTAACTTCAATCTAAAAATATTAATACGCTAACTTTGTCTACTTGAAATATATCAGTCTTTAAAATTTTGAACTGGTTTTCATGTTAAGATGTAGTATATGATTTCTGGTAGTAAGAATTAAAGCAATAAGAGTGTTAATTTTACAGATTCATGGGAACCAGTGTTGAATTTATATTTATCTTTTAGTATTATATCTAATTAAAAGAGGTGGAAAGATTTGATCAGAGGCATTCCTTCCACAATGAATGATGAGTGGCAATTAAACCTATGGAAAGTAATACAATACGCTGCAAGAGTTCACGGTTCCACTGAAGTGGTATCTTATAGAACTCTTCAAGGAGGCAAAGTTCATAGGCTAAACTACAGGTTAGTCTATGAAAGGATATGCGCCATGGCTAATGCTCTTAAAAACCTTGGAGTTAAGCCTGGGGATAGCATAGCAGTTTTAGGCTGGAATGATCATAGGTACTATGAATCCTACTTCTCAATTTCAGGTATTGGAGCTGTTCTGCTCCAACTCAATTTGAGACTTCATCCAAGTGAGTTGGCCTATATCTTAGATCATGCAGGAGCTAGAGCCCTATTCGTAGATGATACTTTGTTGAAGTTGGCTGAAGAACTAGCTAAAAGTCATAAATTTGATTTCTTTGTGATTATGAGCGATAAGCCTTTAGATCAGATTTCTACAATCTTAAGACCCGTCTACGGATATGAGGAGCTTATCGCTCAAAATCCTAAAACATACGATTGGGAGGAAATTGATGAAAAATCAGCTGCAACTGCATGCTATACTTCTGGGACTACTGGAAGACCAAAAGGTGTCTTTTACTCGCATAGAGCTTTGATACTCCGCGGTTGGAATGCTATCAATGTACTCAGAACTGAGGTTAGTGATGTGTATCTTACAATTGCGCCTTTGTTCCACGTTAATGGTTGGGCTTCACCCATACACGTAACGATGGCTGGGTGTAAAAATGTATTACCAGGTAGATATACTCCAGAAAGTCTTGTGGAAATTATGACCAAAGAGAAGGTTACACTAACAGAGGGGGCACCTGTAATATTTATGTTAATACTTGAAGTTCTTAGGAAAATGGAGCCTAAGCCGAAATTCAATATAAGAGCGACAAGCGCAGGATCAGAACCTCCTTTAGCCATGCAGAAAGGATTAGCGGAGTTTGGGATAAAAATAATTCATATTTATGGAGCTACAGAAGCAACCATCATAACTATTAATTATCCTAAGTCTGAAATCAAGGCTTTATCTGAGGAGGAGTGGTGGGAACATATGAAAAAGCAGGGATTTCCTGTATTTGGTATAGAAGTTAAACTTGTTGACTTATCTAATGGGAGAGAACTTCCATGGGATGGGAAAAGCATAGGAGAGCTTTGTGTTAGAGGTCCATGGGTAATTAAAGAATACTACAACGATCCACGAACCAAGGAAGCCATTACTTCAGACATGTATTGGAGAACGGGTGATGTGGGGTACATAGATGAATTAGGCTACTTAAAAATAGTGGATAGAGCTAAAGATATAATTAAAAGTGGTGGGGAATGGATTTCATCAGTTGATATGGAAAATTACTTGATGACTCATCCATATGTTCTAGAAGCTACAGTTATAGGGATACCGCATCCGAGGTGGCAGGAGAGACCACTAGCATTAGTAGTTTTAAGAAAGGAATATAAAGATAAATCTGCTCAAGAAATAGAGAGGGAGCTAAAAGAGCATCTATCTAAAAAGTTTGCGAAATGGCAACTACCAGATAAAATAGTGTTTGTAGAGGAGGTAAAGAAAACTTTCACAGGAAAGTTTGATAAAAAGGCTTTAAGAGAGCAGTACAGAGACCTATATATTAGTAGTACTTAACTCGAAACTCATTGCAAAACTATTTAAGCTTATCTCCTCAAATATTGCTTATTTAATTTTGCGAACTATCATATGAAGAAAAAGAACTTATCAAACCCCTACTACCACCTCAAATAAAAACAGATAGATCAAAGAGCCGATCATAAACATATTCTAAACAGTAATATTCCACACACTCACAACACCATGCGGATGTAAAAACAATACCATCCAAATACGACGCTATTTCATAATATTTAGAAGATTCAAGCACCAACAAACACAAGGCATATGAATATGCATGTTCAAACCCAAATAACTAAAAGATACGCATAGACTCAGCATAGATAATGTTGTGGATGATACAACAATCGAGGGTAAAAAGGAGTATTTTATAGAGTTTAAAAGCTTTAACATCCATTTATTCCTCACTCTTAGGTTATTGAGAATGTGTATGTAAATGTTTTTATCATACTGAGTATGCGTAGTTAAAATGTTTATGTTAAGGGATTTGGTTTGTCTTATGAACTTTTGGAAACCGTTTTTTATTGGAATGCTCAGGAATTTTTCCGGAATACTTTTTCTCAGCTTTTTCTGTTTTTTCTTATGTGGATGTAAATATGAAATCGAGTTTTGAATGATATGTAGTCTTCGCTATGGAACAATTAATTAACATTCTGCTTCAACAAATATGTTATGAAAGCGTATCTAAAGCTGTGCGTGTTTATCCAATACATATACTTAGCATAAGCTTTTATTCTCTCAATTAAAGCTTTCTCATTATAATTGCCAAATCCAAATGCACCTATCACGTTGGATATTGCCTAGTATATGGTTCCTCTATCATAAGTAAAAAAGATTTATTACTACAAGTTTGTAGCATACCCTCAAGGATTTTATTTGTTTTGACAAGCAAGTTCATTGTAAGAAGCACAGAGGAGAATATTTTCTCAAAATGATGGATGAACGCATAGGAGAAAAACCATAGAATGACTGGACAGCTTAAAAAATTTGAGCATTGAAAAATTTCACTCTCTGTTACGAGGGCAATAATCACAATACTTTTTACATTCTTCTTAAACGAAAATAAAAGCATATAGTACTCTTGCTGAATATACAAAATCCCTCATCAAAGTATCCAAATCGAAAAACCCTTATAGATACCTACTATATCAACTTCCATTATTAAAAATTTCATCGAACTAAAAATTCCAACCGGCATTAACTAGATTTTTAGCAACATAAAAAGGAAGTATTATTTAATTATGCAACTTATCTACTTTAAATACATCCTGCTATACATAATATTTTAGGGAAATAAAAAGGTGGAAGGTTTTTGCGTAAAATGTAAAGCTAAGCGTGAAATTCAAAATCCAACCAACATAACACTGAAAAAAGGCAGACCGCTATTAAAGGTACATGTTCAGTCTGTGGAAAAATAATAATGGCAATAGGAAAAAACTATAAACGTAATAATTTTTCTTTTTATTCTCTTCCTTAAGATGAAAAATGCATGATATATAAGAAAAAATCTCGCAAACAGAAAAAATCCCTACAAGAGTTTTACAAAGCATAAAACATAGCACGAGGTGAGACCTTGGTTATGATTACATAAAAAACCGGTTTATTTTTTAAACTGGAATAAACATATTCAAAAATAAAAATGACGAACAATACGCATACACGATAATCCTCATACACAACACTATTCAATAGGACAATAATCTCAGAAGCTATGTGATCAGTACAAGAATTCACAGAACAGGAAAACAAGAACCAACATCAAACTCTCAAAAAATAAATGAGAAGAGTTTCATTGCTATATTGCTGAGATTTGTAACCATCAATAATTGAGAGGAATGTAAAGTATATACAATGTAATGTAAAGTATATACTGAGTTAAAAGAATAAAATATGCACATCTTAGAGAGGAAACAAACTTAAATTAAAGTTCACAATCTCTAAGTATAAAACAAACAACTGATAAACGGGGAGAACCTATATATAGCTCGGCGAGTATTTACGAAGAGATAATTCTAGTGCCATCTACTTGCACCATTACAGAATAATACTTAGATAAGAGACGAATGAGATGCCTAAATAGAGAATAGAAATTTGTGTCCCTTAAAAGTCGATTTTTAATGATATTCAAATTTTATCATAACAAACACGCCAAGAGGTACAGCTTTAGTGGATTAAGCTTGTCGCATAGTGTATTTAAGCCAAAAATTTTATGACTTAGCAATCCTTATCAAAAATTAGTTATTAATTAATTCATAATGAACTAAAACAAGCCGCAGACAGAACTTGTTATAATAGAATCTATTACGCTGTCTTCCTTTCATTAAAAGATGATATTTTAGCATTACTGATTTGAAAATGCAGAATTTAAAAGACTTATTAGGCACACTAATGATGTTCACATCATCATAGCTGAAACTATCAGAATAATTGACATCGGCATAGGAGATTATATCGTGAATTTAAGATTGTTACTGAATGATGCGGATATAAACTGATATTGCGTTTTCTCCAGATAAAGTAGCTTACACTTTCCAAATAGCAGATGAGATCTTTAGTAAAATTGCCATGATAGTTAGTAAAATTAAAGAGTCTGATATCATTTTAGCATGGAATAAATACAAAAGAAAAGACAAAAATGCGTTTCTATTTTGGAATAATTGGAAAAATGTAATCTATTACTAATTTCCTATAATCGGACTATTCATGCTTAAGGACGAGAACATGAGATGCAACTTTTCCTACAAATAGCATAACAGGAAAAGTCAAACGTAAAAATACTTCCATTAAAGCAACATAATTTGGTTTTCTTAATGAGGAAAGTTAACTATTAAAGTAGGTGGGAAATTATTTAGAAATTATGATCATTTATACATATTCCTAAACTATGGGGTAAGCTACTTATGGAGCGGTATGTTAGAACAGTTTAGTGCTTTTATATCGTTTCCCCACAAATCTCCTTTAGCACAATAGATGGAAAGCTTTGTTGGTGCAAGTTCAATAATCTCTAACAGTTCATCCTTTTTTAAACAGTTCTTTTTGAAAGTTATCAATATAACACCACGTTCTCTGATTATACTGTTAAATATTTTAATCATTATTATTCCTATTTATTTAGGCTTTTCTTCTTCTCAATAAAGTTAAATTTAATGCTATTTAGCTTAATAGTTAGCTTATCTAACATTTGCCTGGCAAAAATAATTTATTAAATAAGAATAAGCTGAAGATGAGTATTTTATCAAATTATTCTGATTCCAAAAAATCGTCCTAATATTATCGATACAGCTAAGTAGTATAGAA
>Ga0079046_1000066_pt1 | contig 25577 bp, 11 predicted proteins | sample BED_host_MetaG_FD_76330 | JGI IMG/M metagenome (GOLD analysis project Ga0079046, IMG submission 76330) | Hot spring microbial mat communities from Yellowstone National Park, Wyoming, USA - BED_host_MetaG | ecosystem: Environmental > Aquatic > Thermal springs > Hot (42-90C) > Microbial mats ... | reverse complement strand
AAGCTCAAAAAGTGCCGACGATCACTATGCCACAGAAAAACACCCCCCATACAAAAAACTTAAATCGTTGAAGAGATATAGATAAACGTCCAGTATCCTAAAATGAGGAATTGAAAGCCTCCTCTGATAACACTTCATCCATGCATGCCAGGGTTTTGTATCCTAAAATGAGGAATTGAAAGACCTCGTATTCGCAGCCACACTCCACGCACCTCATGGTGAGTATCCTAAAATGAGGAATTGAAAGACAATCATTGTGCTAGCAATACACGCCCTACGAGAAGCACGTATCCTAAAATGAGGAATTGAAAGCCCAGATGCTCCAGGAGATTCTTGGTGTATATTTCTTGTATCCTAAAATGAGGAATTGAAAGGCGAGCGTAGCGTTAAGCGGGGACCCGCCCGCATACTGCTGTATCCTAAAATGAGGAATTGAAAGAGTTCGCCGCTGTGGCGCTCGAAGGCATCGTCCTGTATCCTAAAATGAGGAATTGAAAGCTTCTGAAGTCGAGGTACTCCTTCACCGCCGTGAAAGTATCCTAAAATGAGGAATTGAAAGAGGAGAAGCTAATGGGTGGTGAGGAGGGGAAGGGTGTATCCTAAAATGAGGAATTGAAAGGATCTATACCCCCGCCACCACCAACCCCACTTTTCTCCTCGTATCCTAAAATGAGGAATTGAAAGTTCAGGTGTTCATCGTGCCCCTCAGATACTATGGGGGTCGTATCCTAAAATGAGGAATTGAAAGGGCATAAACGTTTTGATTATTTCGCTGTATTCGTTAAAGTATCCTAAAATGAGGAATTGAAAGCAGCGATACCAACAATCTCTAGGATACGTTTCGCGCTCTCGTATCCTAAAATGAGGAATTGAAAGTTCTCCTCTTTTGTTGTGGCCTTCCGCTGGATTATGTTAAGTATCCTAAAATGAGGAATTGAAAGACGAATACTTGGAAACAGAGGTGCCCCGCTAAGTAAACTAGTATCCTAAAATGAGGAATTGAAAGGGTGTTCCCAGCACGGTATAAAGCCCGTATTCCTTGTTACAAGTATCCTAAAATGAGGAATTGAAAGGCGTCGACTGGGCGCGCCTCTCGTGCCCGCCGAGTCCCCGTGTATCCTAAAATGAGGAATTGAAAGATTGTCTTATCTTGATATACATATTGTGGTGTAAGCAGTATCCTAAAATGAGGAATTGAAAGTATATAAGGGAAAAGTGCTGACAGAGGCGGACACCGAAGTATCCTAAAATGAGGAATTGAAAGAGGAGCTCAGCAAGAAGAACCCCTACATCGCGAAGGAAATCGAGCGCCTGTATCCTAAAATGAGGAATTGAAAGACACCTTCCTATCCGAGTAGAGGGGCTCCGCCCACGTATCCTAAAATGAGGAATTGAAAGTAACATCAATTTTATTATCCGAACCCAAACTAGACGAGTATCCTAAAATGAGGAATTGAAAGTACGCATCGGCGAGTCCGGCGGAGTAGTTAACCCCCTACTGTATCCTAAAATGAGGAATTGAAAGGTTATAGGCGCATCCCGTTGCGAGCTGAACCTGTCCATCAGGTATCCTAAAATGAGGAATTGAAAGCGAATACATACAGTAGGTAAGCTACCCCTCCCCTCCCCTCGTATCCTAAAATGAGGAATTGAAAGAGTTTATGTAAGCACTGTTCAACACTTTCATGTATCCTAAAATGAGGAATTGAAAGTGAGATTCTTAAGAAGCTTGGGCTTGAGAAGATGTTTAGTGTATCCTAAAATGAGGAATTGAAAGCTCATCTATTCGGCTTCTTCGGGTGTAAAGTAGTTGTATCCTAAAATGAGGAATTGAAAGTTCACTGGAGATTTGGAAGCCGCGAAGAAGGCGCTGTATCCTAAAATGAGGAATTGAAAGATCACTCCTTCCTCTACTCCGCCTGTTCCCACTCCGCCGGGTATCCTAAAATGAGGAATTGAAAGTTGCCTACTCAGCCCGAAAAGGGGGCGTAGGGAAAATGTATCCTAAAATGAGGAATTGAAAGGTACCTGGCTCGGCGGCGTGGCGGGGTTGAACTCGACGAATATCGCGTCGTTGCCTGTATCCTAAAATGAGGAATTGAAAGCACTCGTCGCGCCCGTCGAACTGGTATACCTCGTAGCCAGGTATCCTAAAATGAGGAATTGAAAGCCTGTTTATTCGTGTTCTGGAGGGGTGACAGCGCAGTGGGTATCCTAAAATGAGGAATTGAAAGTAGTGGTGGCCCTCCTCCTCTCCGGCCTCGGCCCCGTATCCTAAAATGAGGAATTGAAAGTAATCGAACTTCTGAGGATTGAACTTCCTGATCTTGTATCCTAAAATGAGGAATTGAAAGTTCTTGAGTATCTGTCCCAGCAATTTCAGGAGATCGCTCGTATCCTAAAATGAGGAATTGAAAGGAGAAAACCATTGTTACTAGTAGCGGTCAGACTTTCTGTATCCTAAAATGAGGAATTGAAAGGATCCCACCCGAAAGGAGCCGGCTAGTGACCCGCTGTATCCTAAAATGAGGAATTGAAAGTTTATGTATATGTCCATTTTGTCGTTTGTTTTACCGTATCCTAAAATGAGGAATTGAAAGTATCTCCTAGCACTCTTGGTACCTGTCTCATGGCGATCGGTATCCTAAAATGAGGAATTGAAAGTGAGCCTGTGCTCCTTCGTGCCCGGCGGTGCGTGCTTCCTGTATCCTAAAATGAGGAATTGAAAGCTCCGACGCCGCTCACCACGGCCAGCCTGGAGCCGTCCTGTATCCTAAAATGAGGAATTGAAAGATAGTGAGCCGCACCCTGAAGGCGGGAGCTCCCTGCCTCGTATCCTAAAATGAGGAATTGAAAGAGCTCAACATCCATTTTCGGCTTCTCTTTTTCCACTTCTAGTATCCTAAAATGAGGAATTGAAAGAGGCATACTCTCAGCGCTCGGACTCGGATTAGGTGTATCCTAAAATGAGGAATTGAAAGTAACATACTCAGCAACCTCCCGGCCACGAGGAGTAAGTGTATCCTAAAATGAGGAATTGAAAGAAGAGAATTATGGTAAACAATCAGTTCAGTATTGGGGTATCCTAAAATGAGGAATTGAAAGATAACGTTTAACGACCCAAATAACTATACAATTTACTACTGTATCCTAAAATGAGGAATTGAAAGAGGTGCTGGTGAAACATCATGCCATGTGTAAAAAGTATCCTAAAATGAGGAATTGAAAGTTCGGAATGGGTTTTGCATGTTTGGGTTTAGTTGCGTATCCTAAAATGAGGAATTGAAAGTTGTTTTTCCGCACCCAAAAACCCCCTAAACCCCTGTATCCTAAAATGAGGAATTGAAAGAGATACCTAGTTGGCATATGGCTTCACACTGTATCTTGTTGTATCCTAAAATGAGGAATTGAAAGCCTCCTGCTTCACCCGAGTGTGCTCCTCCCTCCAGTGCTGTATCCTAAAATGAGGAATTGAAAGTATAATTCGCCTTCTATTTCCTGCCAAATACTGCGAGTATCCTAAAATGAGGAATTGAAAGATAAGTTAGGGTTCCTGTGGTCTCCAGATGGTCTTACATATGTATCCTAAAATGAGGAATTGAAAGTCCGTGAACACGGGTAAGTAGTGCTTGAATAGTTTGGTATCCTAAAATGAGGAATTGAAAGGTTAGGGAAGGCGTAAATGGTAAAAACACGTCAGCCGTATCCTAAAATGAGGAATTGAAAGTCACCTGACAAAGAGAGTAAGGCAAATCAATTTGGTATCCTAAAATGAGGAATTGAAAGTACTCGCCCTCCCCGCGATGGGCGCCCTAACACCCGTATCCTAAAATGAGGAATTGAAAGAGCCCACAGTCACCGAGGATGGGGCTACTTGACCCGTATCCTAAAATGAGGAATTGAAAGTCGGGTGTATGTAGTCCTTCTTCACCTGGATTAGGCGCACGTATCCTAAAATGAGGAATTGAAAGTCCTCAGAAAGATAGCTGAGTGGGTGGGTGGGTGAGGTATCCTAAAATGAGGAATTGAAAGTCGGCGTCGAGCTGTGGGTGCCAACACATGGCGCCGCATGGTATCCTAAAATGAGGAATTGAAAGAGCGAAGGTCAACCCCGGCGGCTCCGCCGCGCTGAGGTATCCTAAAATGAGGAATTGAAAGGAGGATGTGGTGTTTTGGGTTTACAGCCCAGCCGTACTCGGTATCCTAAAATGAGGAATTGAAAGCCCACAACAACCGGCACCGTTTACCTGTACGCGTATCCTAAAATGAGGAATTGAAAGACGAGGAAGAACCCCCCAACTGTTAAGAATATCAGGCTGAGTATCCTAAAATGAGGAATTGAAAGTCAACGCGTCCCTGAATTCCCGCAGAGGATCCATCCGTATCCTAAAATGAGGAATTGAAAGCTGATGTAACGATTTTGAAGATATTATTATCAACGAGTGTATCCTAAAATGAGGAATTGAAAGTCGAGACGCGCTACACCACCACGGCGGGCGCCGCCGTATCCTAAAATGAGGAATTGAAAGCAAGCTTTGAGCCCTCATACTGGTAGGTCTCAATTAGTTTGTATCCTAAAATGAGGAATTGAAAGAGCAGGTGGGCCTAGAGGCAGCGATCGGCGGCGCTCTCGGTATCCTAAAATGAGGAATTGAAAGAGAATACGTCCGCCAGACGGTGTGCGCTCACACCCCGAGTATCCTAAAATGAGGAATTGAAAGATTGAGGGGGATATGTATGTTGTCCCCCTAGGTTCACAAAGTATCCTAAAATGAGGAATTGAAAGACTACTTGAAAGGGAAGTTGTGGAAGCCGTGATGGTGAGTATCCTAAAATGAGGAATTGAAAGACTGTGACGTCAAAAACATTCGACTTAGTCATTTTCAAGTATCCTAAAATGAGGAATTGAAAGATCGCAGCATCCACTATCCACCAGTCGGAGGGTGACTGGTATCCTAAAATGAGGAATTGAAAGCGAGACGGCCTGTTCCCTTTATCCGTATAATGGCATAGGGTATCCTAAAATGAGGAATTGAAAGATACCCTATCCGCGCCGGGATGGTCAGTTGTGTTGAGTATCCTAAAATGAGGAATTGAAAGTTTGGGATGCCCGCGGAGTTCCAGGGCATCATAGCCAGTATCCTAAAATGAGGAATTGAAAGTTTCTTTCATGCCCCCACGGCGCCGCCTCCACGGGGCGGGTATCCTAAAATGAGGAATTGAAAGGGACGTCCAGTGTGTCTAGGATGCAGATTATACCCTGGTATCCTAAAATGAGGAATTGAAAGGGGGTAGTAAATGTGCCCAGCAATGTGTATGTTGCCAACTAGTATCCTAAAATGAGGAATTGAAAGCCTCTTTTCCTCCTCTGGTGGTGGTGGGCCTTCATGTGGGTATCCTAAAATGAGGAATTGAAAGTAGGTGTGGGTGGCACAATCTTCTTCTTCGGCCTACGTATCCTAAAATGAGGAATTGAAAGCAAAAAGGCGGTGGCTCGCATAAGAGCAAGGGGGTGCAGTATCCTAAAATGAGGAATTGAAAGGAGATTGAGTCGTTAAATGTAGCTATCGCAATCGCTGATAGTATCCTAAAATGAGGAATTGAAAGGAGCTATCAGGCGCAGACCAATTATTGGGTGGTAGCTAGTATCCTAAAATGAGGAATTGAAAGGGCTGTGCTCTCGTACGGTACTGGTACGCCACCAGCTGCTGTATCCTAAAATGAGGAATTGAAAGTCATGCAGTTCGACGTGAGCTACGACCTCGCCCAGGCGTGTATCCTAAAATGAGGAATTGAAAGTTTTATAGAGGAAGGCCATCGTCACGGCATATATATCCGGTATCCTAAAATGAGGAATTGAAAGACGGGGAGTGGCGTCGCCTGCACGAAGCGATGAAGGTATCCTAAAATGAGGAATTGAAAGGGGCCGCAACCCCAAGTCGGAGGCCACATAGATCTAGGCAGTATCCTAAAATGAGGAATTGAAAGGTTCACATACACATAAAGCACATAACCCACAGGGTAGTATCCTAAAATGAGGAATTGAAAGTCAAGTATTTTCTTGTAAATGTTCATCTGAACCACATACGGTATCCTAAAATGAGGAATTGAAAGTTTATCGCGTTGAGTATATCATCGATGCACTGCGTTGGGTATCCTAAAATGAGGAATTGAAAGTACCTTGCATAGTCGTAGGCACCACTCATAGGGCGTATCCTAAAATGAGGAATTGAAAGCCAAGGCCCTCGGCGCACGCGTCGTTGCATACACATATGAGTATCCTAAAATGAGGAATTGAAAGATATTTTGGGTCAAGGTGGTGGTGCGCTTGTCTATGTGTATCCTAAAATGAGGAATTGAAAGTAGTTCCTGCTCATCTCGTAGAGCTGTGTGTGGAGCCTGTATCCTAAAATGAGGAATTGAAAGATTTGGTTGGCACGGTTGCAAGAGGGGCAATAAATTAGGTATCCTAAAATGAGGAATTGAAAGACAGATTGCTAAGGAATGCGGAGGAACAGTTTAACGAGTATCCTAAAATGAGGAATTGAAAGTTAGTCAGCTCTATCGTTTTGCGGTTTTGGATGCCAGTATCCTAAAATGAGGAATTGAAAGGTGTGAGGTGCTCCACTATTATCTTCGACGCCGCCTCCTGTATCCTAAAATGAGGAATTGAAAGCGAGTATTTTCAGGATACCTCCACCTCGCTATGACTATGGTATCCTAAAATGAGGAATTGAAAGCCCTGGGCTCTGCGCGTAGTAACCCGTCACGGAGGCGGGGTATCCTAAAATGAGGAATTGAAAGATGTTCTGGGCGCGGGTGCGGGCTACTTCCTACTCCGTATCCTAAAATGAGGAATTGAAAGATGACGACGTATCCCCTCTTGGGTTCGAAGCCTATCTTGTATCCTAAAATGAGGAATTGAAAGTTGTAGACGGCGAAAAGGTACCAGACTTCATGTTCGCACGTATCCTAAAATGAGGAATTGAAAGAAAGCCCACTCATCGTTTGTATTGTCGAAAGTAATTACTGGTATCCTAAAATGAGGAATTGAAAGACTTGTGTTGGGGTGGTTGTTTGGAACTAAGACCGTGTATCCTAAAATGAGGAATTGAAAGCCGCCGTCGAGCCCGCGTGGGAAGCCGGGGGCACCGTCCCCGTATCCTAAAATGAGGAATTGAAAGAGTGTTCCGGGGTGCGCTTGCTCCATTTCATAGATAGCCTGTATCCTAAAATGAGGAATTGAAAGAGGAGAAGAAGGTGGTGTTCCAGCCCTGCGTCACCGAGCGGTATCCTAAAATGAGGAATTGAAAGACGCTGACGGCATGGGTTATTTTTGGATTTTCCCTTATGTATCCTAAAATGAGGAATTGAAAGGATTAGGAGAGTACCCCTGCAAATTGGTATCTGTCTGAGTATCCTAAAATGAGGAATTGAAAGGGGGTACCCTTCTGGACGATCTGTGAAGCTTTTGACAAGGGTATCCTAAAATGAGGAATTGAAAGTTTTACGGTTACACCACCCCCCTCCTCAACTCAGGTTTGTATCCTAAAATGAGGAATTGAAAGTTCACATACACATTCGGGGGTGGCTCGAGTAGTGAGTATCCTAAAATGAGGAATTGAAAGCGAAGCCGGAGGCGTCAACAATCATGTCTACCGCGTCCAGGTATCCTAAAATGAGGAATTGAAAGAAATAGTTGCCGTACTCGTCCCGCCCCACCGATCGGAGTGGTATCCTAAAATGAGGAATTGAAAGTTTGCGTGCATGGTTTCGTCGATATCCACCAACGACGGTATCCTAAAATGAGGAATTGAAAGCACGCTGCTTGAATCTCCTCTTCGTCGAGGAGCCTCTGGTATCCTAAAATGAGGAATTGAAAGAAAAACGGGTATCTTTTCGCCATCCCTCTCTCAACACCTTGTATCCTAAAATGAGGAATTGAAAGTCCTCCTCCTCGAAGTGTATGATTTTGTAGACCTCGTAGGTATCCTAAAATGAGGAATTGAAAGGCCCTTAGTGTGCCCCAAACCCAGGATTTTCTGGGTGTATCCTAAAATGAGGAATTGAAAGTGCGAACAAACTCCTTCACCCTATGAGGAAACATTTAGTATCCTAAAATGAGGAATTGAAAGAGCTTGGGTGCCGGCGCCCACAGGAAAAGCAGTGCATCATGTATCCTAAAATGAGGAATTGAAAGGCATTGTAGTAGGCGCCCTTATCCCTTACGTAACTCACCCAGTATCCTAAAATGAGGAATTGAAAGTTTTATAGAGTATCAGCTTGTATGCACCTTGAAGGTATCCTAAAATGAGGAATTGAAAGTCAATACCCACTGCTGGAAGCAATACCCATAACTTACACGTATCCTAAAATGAGGAATTGAAAGAGCCTCACAGCCTGCTCCCTCGTGAAGAGCTTACCCCTCAGGTATCCTAAAATGAGGAATTGAAAGCATAATTGGGCCGAAGGGCACGGGTAAAACAACGCTCAGTATCCTAAAATGAGGAATTGAAAGGATACATAGGAACACTGAAGACACTTGTATTTTTCGTTTGGTATCCTAAAATGAGGAATTGAAAGGGAATACAGGTCACTGGGGAACGCGTAGGGGCCACCAAGTATCCTAAAATGAGGAATTGAAAGTTACAGGGTCGAGGAGGCATTCATCGAGGGTACCGACAGTATCCTAAAATGAGGAATTGAAAGATAACAATATAATCCATGTTGCCCAGGTTTTCAAGGCTCTGTATCCTAAAATGAGGAATTGAAAGTAACCATAGTCTCTTCCACACTTAACGCAGATAAACCTGCTGTATCCTAAAATGAGGAATTGAAAGAAGGAAGCGCAATAATTAAAAATTTCGTAAAACTAACATTGTATCCTAAAATGAGGAATTGAAAGAAAATAAGCGCTCATGCTTCACTCACCTACCTCTTGTGTATCCTAAAATGAGGAATTGAAAGGAAGAGACCCTTCTATATCTACAGCAAACCGAGAATTGGTATCCTAAAATGAGGAATTGAAAGAGGATAGCACTGGAAAACAGGCTCAGAGCGATTAACCAGGTATCCTAAAATGAGGAATTGAAAGTATAACAGCATTCGCCTTCGCTCTTCTTTTGGGTTTCATGGTATCCTAAAATGAGGAATTGAAAGATCAGCACCACCTTGAACACCGCGTGCTCCACGAAACCATGGTATCCTAAAATGAGGAATTGAAAGTCTTCAATTCCTGACCATCGTAGATTCTTGAGAGGAAGTATCCTAAAATGAGGAATTGAAAGGTGAGATAGACCTCAAAAAGGATACGCCGATTGAAGGTATCCTAAAATGAGGAATTGAAAGTTCTCTGGAAGTGCGAGGAAGGAGTTGTACTCGGAGGTATCCTAAAATGAGGAATTGAAAGAGTTTATGCTTTATTTCCCTGATATCTTCCTCAATGGGTTTGTATCCTAAAATGAGGAATTGAAAGGAGATGTAACTGCATGCTACGCACTTGTATTTTTCATTCGGTATCCTAAAATGAGGAATTGAAAGCAAGAGGCATTGGAGGAAGTGAAGCGCCTAGAAGCACAGGTATCCTAAAATGAGGAATTGAAAGGAGTGTTTATGCTATTCAGTCCGACTTCTACATGAATGCCGTATCCTAAAATGAGGAATTGAAAGATAGCTTATGGCAAATAGTAGAAGGCGAACTATACGAAAAGTATCCTAAAATGAGGAATTGAAAGTAGAACATGATTTCCGCTTCATCCTGAACTATTTTGCCCCGTATCCTAAAATGAGGAATTGAAAGTTGACAACACCAGGTTGCACTACACCTGGTACGGCCTGTATCCTAAAATGAGGAATTGAAAGTGTCGTTCTCAGCCTCCTCCCTCGAGGTGGAGTGTGTCCAGTATCCTAAAATGAGGAATTGAAAGCTTCATGTGGGCTTCCCAACCCACAAGCGTGCACACTTCGGTATCCTAAAATGAGGAATTGAAAGACTTTTCTAATAGCATATCTACCGCTTGTAATACCTTGTATCCTAAAATGAGGAATTGAAAGACTCCCAGAAACACCGTTTTGACCGGCATATGAAAGTATCCTAAAATGAGGAATTGAAAGGGAACTTAACAAGGTTTTGCGTTTGCCTTATTTCATGGTATCCTAAAATGAGGAATTGAAAGCAGATTATCATTGTTCCGCCGGGTTGGAGCTTTGCTAGTGTATCCTAAAATGAGGAATTGAAAGCCTCTTATAGAACTCATCTATAACCTTAGCCAACGTATGTATCCTAAAATGAGGAATTGAAAGGCGTATGATATTGCTCCAGCCCCACCGCCACCTCCAGGTATCCTAAAATGAGGAATTGAAAGACATCCAAGTTGGTGGCGGTGGTTCACCCGGTACAGGTGGGTATCCTAAAATGAGGAATTGAAAGTGTTATGAGCGCCGAGTAGTAGGGGTCGGGTGACCCGGTATCCTAAAATGAGGAATTGAAAGTATAGGTGTAATAACAGCTTCGGAGCTTGTTAGTGCGCTTGGTATCCTAAAATGAGGAATTGAAAGCCTATAAGCTCCACGCCCGTGAAAAGCGTGGGTGTGGGTATCCTAAAATGAGGAATTGAAAGAGAGAATAGGGGAGAGGGAGCTACCACCAGACCTCTGTATCCTAAAATGAGGAATTGAAAGTGGTTATGGGATAGAGAAGGCGACTGATGGGTTCTCGAGTATCCTAAAATGAGGAATTGAAAGTGGTTATGGGATAGAGAAGGCGACTGATGGGTTCTCGACTTGTATCCTAAAATGAGGAATTGAAAGTTTTATACTCACTAATTACCCCCCTCTTCCAATCCGTATCCTAAAATGAGGAATTGAAAGTCTTTTTTATCCACTGTTTTCAACTCAGACATACCTAGTGTATCCTAAAATGAGGAATTGAAAGCTAAATGGGTTGTCTGAAAAGAATACTGCTTCTTTGTATCCTAAAATGAGGAATTGAAAGTGTTCTAACGACATATAGGAACACCACCAAGCCTAAAGTATCCTAAAATGAGGAATTGAAAGATTACACTTTGAGCACCTAACAGATTCAAAACACTTAGTATCCTAAAATGAGGAATTGAAAGCAGCTGACAACGATGTTCTACTCGACATGGATACGGATATGTATCCTAAAATGAGGAATTGAAAGGCTCAACCCGAGACAACCCACACAGCTCACAGAAATAGGTATCCTAAAATGAGGAATTGAAAGACAAGATAAAACTCATAATCACATTTACCCATATCCTCTTGTATCCTAAAATGAGGAATTGAAAGTAGGTGATGGATGCCCCCGCAGTTGGCTTAAAGTAGGTATCCTAAAATGAGGAATTGAAAGATAGTGAGAGTTGGGAAGCCTCTTTTACGCAGAACACTGTATCCTAAAATGAGGAATTGAAAGTTACCCACCTCCTATAACCCCTAATGGCTTCATTTTATGTATCCTAAAATGAGGAATTGAAAGGCCTCGTCATCCCACATCACTCATAGTACATGTCCACCTGTATCCTAAAATGAGGAATTGAAAGCAATAAAAATGCATGTGGGCGACGAAGCATTGGTTTGTATCCTAAAATGAGGAATTGAAAGACATTACTTACACCAGTGCTAAGGGTTCTACCAACAGTATCCTAAAATGAGGAATTGAAAGTTCACTTGCGGTGAGCGTCTAGATGCCAACCAAAGTACTAGTATCCTAAAATGAGGAATTGAAAGCGTTTCCAGCCGGGTCTAACACCTGTGTTGAGCCAGTATCCTAAAATGAGGAATTGAAAGTAAATCCTTTAAAATTCAATGGATAAGCACCACACCTGTATCCTAAAATGAGGAATTGAAAGCAGTGTATTCACATCACAAAAAGCTCGAAAAAGCGTATCCTAAAATGAGGAATTGAAAGTGCAGACCGGCAAGAATATCCTGCGCTATTATTTTGAGTGGTATCCTAAAATGAGGAATTGAAAGCGTATAGAGTTGACCCACTACACGTTTTTACTTTTCGGGTCCGTATCCTAAAATGAGGAATTGAAAGTAGCCATATTCGTAGCGTACATATTCATTAAGAAAGTATCCTAAAATGAGGAATTGAAAGTGTTTGGGTACACACTTGCATACTCGACTAAACTGAGTATCCTAAAATGAGGAATTGAAAGACGATGAAGCCCCGCCTCTGCAACACATCAATGTATGTATCCTAAAATGAGGAATTGAAAGCTCTGAAACCACTCCCACACCTTCCTATCCGAGTGTATCCTAAAATGAGGAATTGAAAGACGCTAGCTCAATCACGTACTCGTCGGCGTCGAGCTGTGGGTATCCTAAAATGAGGAATTGAAAGAGTAGTGTTGGCGGGTAGTAGCTACTGCGTATACGGTATCCTAAAATGAGGAATTGAAAGCACTGGAAAGTTACTATTAGGTCACCCTTCGCCACCTTTATGTATCCTAAAATGAGGAATTGAAAGGGCTAACGCTACCGTCATTGTCCCCCCCCGACCTCACATTGTATCCTAAAATGAGGAATTGAAAGAATTTTCTCATGAGCATCAGCTTGACTATAATACTTCGTGTATCCTAAAATGAGGAATTGAAAGTAGGCGGCGTGCTTGCTTACAGCGTATACAAGAGTAGGGTATCCTAAAATGAGGAATTGAAAGTTGTTCTTCGTTGTGTTGGTGTAATCCTTGTTTTTACTCTCGAGGTATCCTAAAATGAGGAATTGAAAGGCATTTGACCAACACTTGTCCCATTCGATATTACTTGTGAGTATCCTAAAATGAGGAATTGAAAGATTGTGGGTGCTTATGCTTTGGGTGAATTGGCTAATTTGTATCCTAAAATGAGGAATTGAAAGGAATACTATTAATAGCCCGCGTGGTCACCAGCAAATTAGGTATCCTAAAATGAGGAATTGAAAGGCTTTCGCTCCTCCTCTGCCTTTTTCTGTTCGTACTCTTGTATCCTAAAATGAGGAATTGAAAGTATAACCCACTATGACCACCACACATAGACAAGCGCAGTATCCTAAAATGAGGAATTGAAAGCCACGCCTTCCCCCGCCCCCGAAAATGGTAGTTTGGTATCCTAAAATGAGGAATTGAAAGATGTTCCACACCTTGTTATTATCCACGTAGATCGCTGCTGTATCCTAAAATGAGGAATTGAAAGTTTACCGCCAAGCGTCTAGTATATAGGGGTATGGGTAGTATCCTAAAATGAGGAATTGAAAGTTTTTTAACACCTTACGCTCCACCCGCAGTGGGTGGTATCCTAAAATGAGGAATTGAAAGATCAGCACCACCTTGAACACCGCGTGCTCCACGAAGTATCCTAAAATGAGGAATTGAAAGTTTCCCCTTCCCGACTCAAAAAACGCTCAATGAAGATCTGGTATCCTAAAATGAGGAATTGAAAGTTGTGGTAAATGTGGTTATCTTTGGAGAGTGAGGTGTATCCTAAAATGAGGAATTGAAAGGTGTTACTAAGCATATTGATGGTGTTGTGTGTGAAGCAAGTATCCTAAAATGAGGAATTGAAAGATCAGGGTTTTTATATAGTTCCTGTGAAAACCACCTTGTGTATCCTAAAATGAGGAATTGAAAGAAGGACATTACTGTCTTTAACCTTCGTCCAAGCACTGTGTATCCTAAAATGAGGAATTGAAAGCTTTAAGGCTCATAACCCAAAAAACAACCAACAAACAGTATCCTAAAATGAGGAATTGAAAGTCGGCGATGTTAAACTCTTGCAGGCAGATAGGGCATAAATGTATCCTAAAATGAGGAATTGAAAGTGAATAAATTGTAATAGTTGCTCCTCACTCATTTTCAGTATCCTAAAATGAGGAATTGAAAGCTAGTGCTATCCTCGACTTCTGGAGGTCATAGTAGTATCCTAAAATGAGGAATTGAAAGCAAAAAAGCCAAAGTTTGGCCGTTCATTTTCGAACTCGGTATCCTAAAATGAGGAATTGAAAGTACTCAAGTTTTCGCTTTTCACTCATGCTAATCACGTATCCTAAAATGAGGAATTGAAAGTCCGCGTCGATGCCCTGCAACGCTGGCGAGGTTATCGGTATCCTAAAATGAGGAATTGAAAGCAAGCTTCTTTTCCAGCACTATTTCCCTTTTGTCCTGTATCCTAAAATGAGGAATTGAAAGTCACAAGTGACCCGAGGGTTATTGTTATTCCTAAGGAGGGTATCCTAAAATGAGGAATTGAAAGTAGTTGTGTGTGTACTCGAGTACCAGCCTGCAAACGGTATCCTAAAATGAGGAATTGAAAGTATACGGATATACGACGTTGCTAATAAGCCTTGTATCCTAAAATGAGGAATTGAAAGCTTCTTCCAAGAGGGAGCGTATTTTCTGCTTGAGGTATCCTAAAATGAGGAATTGAAAGAGGAAACTATCGAGAAGTGTCCTTTTTTGTATGGAGTATCCTAAAATGAGGAATTGAAAGATACCCTATCTTCACTAGTGATGCGATAGCTTGGTCGAGTATCCTAAAATGAGGAATTGAAAGACGTATTTGCTGTGCGTGAAGACTACCCTGGACACGTATCCTAAAATGAGGAATTGAAAGACATTCGGCGTATAAACGTACCACGGGTTACAGGCCGTATCCTAAAATGAGGAATTGAAAGTTAAGAGTGTCACAGACTTTAACACCAACCTTTTGTATCCTAAAATGAGGAATTGAAAGTGGAATGTATGGCTAACAGTAGGGTGTTGTCGTCTAAGTATCCTAAAATGAGGAATTGAAAGGTGGTAGGCCTCGACAGGGTACTGCGCATCATAGTGTATCCTAAAATGAGGAATTGAAAGTAACTTGTACCACGCTAAAGGTTTGAACTCCATGTGTATCCTAAAATGAGGAATTGAAAGTCGTAGGTGAGGGAGGGATCCATGTCGCCGATGGCCTCGTATCCTAAAATGAGGAATTGAAAGGAAGAGACAAGACGGTAAGCGGTCATCAATTCATTGAGTATCCTAAAATGAGGAATTGAAAGCTGGGGTCGCACCCTCATTTATGGGCGCACCTGCGCGTATCCTAAAATGAGGAATTGAAAGATGGGGGAACTACAGCAAGGCTATTATCTCAAGCTGAGTATCCTAAAATGAGGAATTGAAAGCCTTGAACGCCTGCACCTTAGAGGGGTAGGACTGGTGTATCCTAAAATGAGGAATTGAAAGCTATCTATGAAAACCTTTTCGTCAATTGCGGTGTAAAGTGTATCCTAAAATGAGGAATTGAAAGAGTTGTGAGTCGAAGTACCTCTTCTTGCACTTCCCGCACCGGTATCCTAAAATGAGGAATTGAAAGAAATGGTTACGCTCTCTAACTTCCCCGTTATTACTCATGTATCCTAAAATGAGGAATTGAAAGAGCTGTGCTCTCGTACGGTACTGGTACGCCACCAGCCGCGTATCCTAAAATGAGGAATTGAAAGACGATAACACACCTAACCTTGTTCTTCTCAATCATTGGTATCCTAAAATGAGGAATTGAAAGTTACTCACAAAACCCCTCTCCGTGTTTTGCGGGAGAGTATCCTAAAATGAGGAATTGAAAGTAGTAGACTAACTCAAACTCTTTTGTCGTCTAGGGAACGGTATCCTAAAATGAGGAATTGAAAGTCAAGTTATCCAGCACTGAGCCGTTGCCCGGCTACTGTATCCTAAAATGAGGAATTGAAAGACCCTCTTCTTCACGAGCTGGGCGCTCGTCTTCGCGTCGGTATCCTAAAATGAGGAATTGAAAGTTCTGTCTGTGTGTTGGTGAACGCCGATACCTCTTTTGTATCCTAAAATGAGGAATTGAAAGACATCACCTATCATGGTACAGTCACCGTTACAAGCTCGTATCCTAAAATGAGGAATTGAAAGCCAGTATCGCCTTGTCAAGCCACCTCCCCACCCCGTATCCTAAAATGAGGAATTGAAAGGGCTCCACCTCCGCGTCAGGCGCCTTCTCAGTTACGGTATCCTAAAATGAGGAATTGAAAGGTGACCTCGGTCATAAGTTAAAAACGAGAACCGTGGGTATCCTAAAATGAGGAATTGAAAGAGTGGTCTTCAGCACGGCTGACTTCGTTAGGATTGGGGTATCCTAAAATGAGGAATTGAAAGGTATAATACCACAGGTCAAGTTATCACCTTTGAGCTTGTATCCTAAAATGAGGAATTGAAAGAGGTCGTCCCGGCGCGCCTGCGGTAGAGGTAGTAGTGTATCCTAAAATGAGGAATTGAAAGGCGGGGTCGAAGCCCTCCATCGCCAGCTGCTTCTCTAGTATCCTAAAATGAGGAATTGAAAGAAAAGTTTGTTAGCTGTGGTTACCCCAACATGTGGCAGGTATCCTAAAATGAGGAATTGAAAGACCAAACAATATCGTATGGCGATTTGTACATGGCATGGCACCCTGTATCCTAAAATGAGGAATTGAAAGAACACCGTTTTCACTTCAGGCTTAACTTTACGCATGTATCCTAAAATGAGGAATTGAAAGTGGAGGTGAGTGAAAGTGAGGAGTGAAGATCACTTAGTTGTATCCTAAAATGAGGAATTGAAAGATTATGTCAGCGTCCAGTTTCATAGCCTGTTCACGTGTGGTATCCTAAAATGAGGAATTGAAAGGTATCAAAAGCGTAAACGTTTATAACGCCCTTTATGGTATCCTAAAATGAGGAATTGAAAGACTGCACCCACTTCTGGGTTCGTAAGGGCGCACATGTATCCTAAAATGAGGAATTGAAAGACGATATCTTCGGGGTTACTGTGTAAGGCGCCTCTGCCTGTATCCTAAAATGAGGAATTGAAAGAGTTTTCGATTTTCACTCATGCCTCACTCACCTATTGTATCCTAAAATGAGGAATTGAAAGATGTACACTATCTCGCCTTCACCCCCATCGTCTTCGTCGTATCCTAAAATGAGGAATTGAAAGAAGCATACGTGGTTAACACCCCAGTGTGGCCCTGGCTATGTATCCTAAAATGAGGAATTGAAAGGCCTGAATCGCTTTCAGGGGAGGGAAGCCAACCCGTATCCTAAAATGAGGAATTGAAAGATTACGAGGCGGTAGACGGGGGAAGTTAATGTCTCGTATCCTAAAATGAGGAATTGAAAGTCGATAAGTATCGGGGCTAGCACGACTTCAGTTTCGGTATCCTAAAATGAGGAATTGAAAGAATACTTATTAAAGGCGTTTAGCGGGAACACAGACGAGTATCCTAAAATGAGGAATTGAAAGATATTTTGGGTCAGGGCGGTGGTGCGCTTGTCTATGTGTATCCTAAAATGAGGAATTGAAAGAAAAATAGGCGTGGTTTTTGGGCTAATACGGGGTTGTATCCTAAAATGAGGAATTGAAAGACGAATAGCGATATATGTTTCTTGGAAGCCATGCCATGTATCCTAAAATGAGGAATTGAAAGAACCCATCAACAAGTCTTCCGCGCGAAACTTCTTGTATCCTAAAATGAGGAATTGAAAGTAGAACTCAGGCGGTTCTTCCGCCTGCGGGGGTGTTTTCTGTATCCTAAAATGAGGAATTGAAAGCTTCTTCACTCTTTCTTCCGTAATGTCATCACTTTCTGTATCCTAAAATGAGGAATTGAAAGGGCGAAGATGGGATGCGCCTTGGCTGGCTTGGCAAGTATCCTAAAATGAGGAATTGAAAGAAATGGTTACGCTCTCTAACTTCCCCGTTATTACTCAGTATCCTAAAATGAGGAATTGAAAGGCAACCGACGCCGTAGGCACAGAATCACCCGTGCTAGGTATCCTAAAATGAGGAATTGAAAGACCTCGAAGTACTCGCCAGCCATCGCGACTCCAGCGGGTATCCTAAAATGAGGAATTGAAAGATTAACCCTTTTTTCTTTTTCCATACCCCACGATTGGCGGTATCCTAAAATGAGGAATTGAAAGTCTTGTTTTGCCACAGGGGTTGAATTAAATGCACCTGTGTATCCTAAAATGAGGAATTGAAAGAATATTTTAACCTTAGCTTCCACCCGCCTAACTGAATCATGTATCCTAAAATGAGGAATTGAAAGCGCTAAACACATAAGCTATTATGCTAGAAAGTATCCGTATCCTAAAATGAGGAATTGAAAGTAATTGATAACAATCCATTCAGAGAGTTACATGAAGGTATCCTAAAATGAGGAATTGAAAGTGGTGGTGGGTGATACGAAGGGTGCTTGTGCTGCTTCGTATCCTAAAATGAGGAATTGAAAGACACTCTTCTGTGGGATGCCGAAGCGATGAGTGAACTGTGGTATCCTAAAATGAGGAATTGAAAGTACTTTACCTTCTCCACGTGGTGGAGGAGAAGGCCGTATCCTAAAATGAGGAATTGAAAGTGCACATAGTTCAGAGCTCGCTCGACGGTTATTGTGTGTATCCTAAAATGAGGAATTGAAAGTCTTGTGATGCTCTGGCCTGAGCACCTGTGGGTCTATGGTATCCTAAAATGAGGAATTGAAAGAACGCTGGCAACTATGGAGAAGCCCAGCACGAGGAGAAGGTATCCTAAAATGAGGAATTGAAAGAAAAATTGAGCGAGGAGCGCGTGAAGGCGCTCCAGTATCCTAAAATGAGGAATTGAAAGTCAGGTACTTCGTCCTCTTATTCAAGGAGCGTATGGTATCCTAAAATGAGGAATTGAAAGTAAACACGGACCAGAAAAACACACCACCCCCCCGTATCCTAAAATGAGGAATTGAAAGAGGGTGTCCGCGTCCTTCTCCGAGTCCACCTCACGTATGTATCCTAAAATGAGGAATTGAAAGACACCCGTCTTCCAGTCGAGGACGACACCTTCAGTTTGTATCCTAAAATGAGGAATTGAAAGTCTTCATCAGCAATATGGTCGTCGAAGTAGCCTTGTGTGTATCCTAAAATGAGGAATTGAAAGACCAGGTCAGCCTGGGATACACTGGTCCCACATGTGTTGGTATCCTAAAATGAGGAATTGAAAGGGATCTTGGCATAAACATAGAATCCTACATACCGTATCCTAAAATGAGGAATTGAAAGGATAGACCTGTGTATGTGGGCATGACCTGCATGTAGGTATCCTAAAATGAGGAATTGAAAGCTGGTAGGCGCTACGCTGTCGGCGCTAAGGCTAACGCGTATCCTAAAATGAGGAATTGAAAGTTCAGCTTCTTCAAGCATGTCGTAGACTACTTTGACTGGGTATCCTAAAATGAGGAATTGAAAGACCACCTTCCTCTCCCTTTTCCCCGTCACCGGGTTCGTATCCTAAAATGAGGAATTGAAAGACAATAGCTAAGTCGTCGTTTGACGCGCAAAGTAATGGGTATCCTAAAATGAGGAATTGAAAGTTATGTTCGGGAGCGCTTGGAGTCGTGGGTTTCGGGTTGTATCCTAAAATGAGGAATTGAAAGAGTTCGGCTTCTACCACGACGGGTATTGCGAATACGACTGGTATCCTAAAATGAGGAATTGAAAGGGGTGGAGAACACGTAGAGCACATCGAAGTTCCAAGAACCGTATCCTAAAATGAGGAATTGAAAGATCCGTTGTTTTCAACCTTAGCCTCATTCTCTCAACACATGTATCCTAAAATGAGGAATTGAAAGCTTAGCCCCCTTAGCTCCTCGATTGTAACATCATAATTATGGTATCCTAAAATGAGGAATTGAAAGACAAGCTCATGAATCCTAAATCCCGTCATATCCTATAACCAGTATCCTAAAATGAGGAATTGAAAGAGAGATAATATTATTGGCGATTCTTGGGGTTCTTGGTCGTATCCTGTATCCTAAAATGAGGAATTGAAAGCCATAAACCAGCGCCCCCGAGCCACCACCACCCCCACCGGTATCCTAAAATGAGGAATTGAAAGTAAAACTTTCGAGAACCTACCTAAAAACCTACCAGCATCAAGTATCCTAAAATGAGGAATTGAAAGGGAAGCAACTGTGGCGGTGGCGATGAATCCCTTTTCCAGGTATCCTAAAATGAGGAATTGAAAGTCTCTTGCTTTGTTTCCCCCTTTCTATTCGCTTCATTCTGTATCCTAAAATGAGGAATTGAAAGAGGTCATAGCCCTTCTCCTTCATCCTCCCAGTTATCAGGGTATCCTAAAATGAGGAATTGAAAGCAAGGGGTTCATCGTTCCCACCATCGGTTCGGGCTTACATGTATCCTAAAATAAGGAATTGAAAGCCGACTTCGTGACCTGCCTAAAATAGAAGCGGGCGGGTATCCTAAAATGAGGAATTGAAAGGGTACATGTACTGCGCTATGAGGAACTGCTGCATGTATCCTAAAATGAGGAATTGAAAGCATCCACCTGCAACTGGGTCGGCGAAGCCCCCGCCGGTATCCTAAAATGAGGAATTGAAAGACACTACAGGTACCCGCCCTCCGCCAACATAACCCGTATCCTAAAATGAGGAATTGAAAGTACCCCTGATCAGGCGGAGAAGGCGATTGCCGATGTGTATCCTAAAATGAGGAATTGAAAGAATACTGTGGGGATAATATCGAGTGGAGCTTCAAGTATCCTAAAATGAGGAATTGAAAGCTCTGTTTTTACTAAGATCGAGGAGGTAATGCTTAGTATCCTAAAATGAGGAATTGAAAGAGCCGTAAGCCATTTCTTTCCAGCATGCTGTTCAGTATCCTAAAATGAGGAATTGAAAGAAACCTTCAGACAGCTTATGCTTTTCGGCGTTACCAAGAATCCGGTATCCTAAAATGAGGAATTGAAAGGGCCTCCCGTCGCCTGAGCTTGAACCCGCCGCCTGGTCTTGTATCCTAAAATGAGGAATTGAAAGTTGATAGAAAGAAGTAGTAGACTATGAACCCTACAATTGCTGTATCCTAAAATGAGGAATTGAAAGTGGAATTCTTGTGTTGCTTCACCGTTCTGGTCTGTATCCTAAAATGAGGAATTGAAAGAGGAAATTATAGAGAGGTGTCCTTTTTTGTATGGACACGTATCCTAAAATGAGGAATTGAAAGTTCTAAAGAGTAATGGTTTTCGGGTTTAACTTGTAGTTGGTATCCTAAAATGAGGAATTGAAAGACTATACAAAGCACGCTTAACACTGTGTGGAATGATATTGGTATCCTAAAATGGGGAATTGAAAGAATAATTCCAGTGTATTATCACTCTCAATATACGCCCCAGTATCCTAAAATGAGGACTTGAAAGAGCCGTGGAGCCGTGAGGGGAGAGGAGGAAGAGGGGTATCCTAAAATGAGGAATTGAAAGACGCTAGATAGACGTAGATGTCGCCCCCACCCTGGGTATCCTAAAATGAGGAATTGAAAGGGTATATGACCTCTTCACTTGGGTAATCCATGTATAGCCTGTATCCTAAAATGAGGAATTGAAAGTCGCTACATCCGCAACCTCGGGGGGAATCATGCTATGCGTATCCTAAAATGAGGAATTGAAAGCATCGTTTTGTTTCAGATTGATTTTAGGCTTAGTTCCAGTATCCTAAAATGAGGAATTGAAAGTGACGAGCACCTCTGCGTAAACCGCCCCCTCATAGTATCCTAAAATGAGGAATTGAAAGGATATTTATCCGAGGCCAGACGCACTCAGGATAATGTCATGTATCCTAAAATGAGGAATTGAAAGACTAGTGCGTTTCTCTTCATGCGCTCCATTTCTTCAACCAGTATCCTAAAATGAGGAATTGAAAGGATAAAGGTTTCAGGCGACCCCCCGACTCCCCAAGCCACGAGTATCCTAAAATGAGGAATTGAAAGGCGACCTCGACCTGAGGAGCCCCGTGTCAACCAGGAGCCCCGTATCCTAAAATGAGGAATTGAAAGATACAAAAAGCAACGGGCTCATGCCTACCCCAAACACTGTATCCTAAAATGAGGAATTGAAAGTCACCTTTAACCCAAGAAGAGACCAGTCTTTGGTTTCGTATCCTAAAATGAGGAATTGAAAGCCAACTTGCACTTTATCCCACTCCCTTGACGCATTTATTAAGTATCCTAAAATGAGGAATTGAAAGCTAGCCTCATCTATCACCACGAAAGCACTATTACGAAAAGGTATCCTAAAATGAGGAATTGAAAGAAAGATAGATAAACCATTCATCCCAGCGTGGGTTATCTTCGGTATCCTAAAATGAGGAATTGAAAGTCGTAGATAATGTTTGAGTCATTGATTGTAAGCTTCATTTTGTATCCTAAAATGAGGAATTGAAAGGCATTAAAGATTAAGTGTTCATACTCCCATGAACTTGTATCCTAAAATGAGGAATTGAAAGTGCTCCCCCACTACATGCTCGCTGACCACCCACACACGGTATCCTAAAATGAGGAATTGAAAGACCTCGACACGGGTCTACTTGTTACACAATAAATAATTTGTATCCTAAAATGAGGAATTGAAAGAGCGGTTCAAATACTTAAATATATAAATGAAGAGAGAAAGTATCCTAAAATGAGGAATTGAAAGTCTATTATAGCGTTGGAAACATTTGATATGTTAATGTAGTGTATCCTAAAATGAGGAATTGAAAGTCCCCCAACACTGATATAAACGCCCCCAGCTTACTATTCACGTATCCTAAAATGAGGAATTGAAAGGCTTCATACTTTGAGTTACTAGTAATCGTCTGAATGGTATCCTAAAATGAGGAATTGAAAGTATAATAGTGTTACTGAGTATGATATTAATAGTGCTTATGTATCCTAAAATGAGGAATTGAAAGACTGGTAAAGGTGCTAGTATAGTATCACTAACGGGATACGTGTATCCTAAAATGAGGAATTGAAAGATTAGGGCTCTAGTGATGCGTGCTCGTAACTGGGGTTGTGGTATCCTAAAATGAGGAATTGAAAGACTAGTGTTTTAACCGCGTAAGCGTCTTCACGTACGTATCCTAAAATGAGGAATTGAAAGGTATAACTCATTTTCTTTAATCACCACAGTCTTACTTATGTATCCTAAAATGAGGAATTGAAAGACCACCACTGGCGCCGCTTGACCCGGAGCCCATGATTGGAGTATCCTAAAATGAGGAATTGAAAGCTCTTCATAGCTAACTTGAATTTTCCTCTTATGCTTCATGTATCCTAAAATGAGGAATTGAAAGCAGCATCCCACACCCAAGCGCTGCCCCCTCTTTGGGTATCCTAAAATGAGGAATTGAAAGACGTGTATCTAACCGTCTGATTACCGCCCGCTCCTTGTATCCTAAAATGAGGAATTGAAAGAGTAGTGTGCCCCTACCACTCGTGCTCCCCGAGTGCGAGTGGTATCCTAAAATGAGGAATTGAAAGCTTCCTCCTCCTCCACCACCATCGCACGGTTCAGGTGTATCCTAAAATGAGGAATTGAAAGACAAGTGAGAAGGTTGTACCGCTTGAACCCGTTGGTGAGTATCCTAAAATGAGGAATTGAAAGATTATGGCGGGCATAGCGCTAACCACTTGACCCGTCTGCCAGTATCCTAAAATGAGGAATTGAAAGGGAAAGTCAATTTCCGCTATCCTTAGTATCTCTTTGTATCCTAAAATGAGGAATTGAAAGAAGAAAAAGTTAAATTGATTGTAGCGGTAGCGGTAGCTACGTATCCTAAAATGAGGAATTGAAAGTTAGGTGTTGGATGCCCCCTAAGTTGGCTTAAAGTAGCGGTATCCTAAAATGAGGAATTGAAAGCTAACAAGTCGAGACAGGCGGGTGTGAATGCAAGCAGGTATCCTAAAATGAGGAATTGAAAGTTTTCGATAGACCCTCCAGACTGAGACAGCTTCCGCAAGTATCCTAAAATGAGGAATTGAAAGGCACCTTCTAGACGCTTTTGATAAACTTTCCGCAATATAAGTATCCTAAAATGAGGAATTGAAAGCCAGATCTTGGTGGGGGTGATGCGAAGCTTGGTGGTGAGTATCCTAAAATGAGGAATTGAAAGTGTATACTTACTCTGTAACCGTTAAACCCAGGGTGGCGCCGGTATCCTAAAATGAGGAATTGAAAGCCCTTCTAAGCCTCGTCATCGTGATATTCGCGGCTGGTATCCTAAAATGAGGAATTGAAAGAGTGCCAAATAACTAAACAAGGCGAAGTGCCCGTTGTTCACGTATCCTAAAATGAGGAATTGAAAGACCCAGATGGTTGTAGCCGTGGTCGTAGCCGTGTATGTATCCTAAAATGAGGAATTGAAAGCAACTAACGATACCCGCGCGAATTGGGCACCGGCACGGTATCCTAAAATGAGGAATTGAAAGGCGTCTCGAGACCATTTATTCTTTGCTCGATAGCGCTAGTATCCTAAAATGAGGAATTGAAAGTTGACATAGTACTTGTAGCCGTGTTCGCGCAGCTCCTCCGTATCCTAAAATGAGGAATTGAAAGAAACGGTCAGAATCGGACATAAACCAACACATCAAATAGTATCCTAAAATGAGGAATTGAAAGTGTGCTTAAAACGTGAAAAATCACCATTAGTTTTCGCTCGTATCCTAAAATGAGGAATTGAAAGAGGCTGGAGGAGAAAGTCGAGTTAATCATAAAAGGTGATAGTATCCTAAAATGAGGAATTGAAAGTTACCCGCTTCCCACTGGAATGTAACGATAACATCTCCAGTATCCTAAAATGAGGAATTGAAAGTAAAAGAAATAGCCGCGCCCGATGCGGCGGCTGAGGTTGTATCCTAAAATGAGGAATTGAAAGTCGCATAATCTTTTCGCACGTAATCAGCGATTTGCTGAGCACGTATCCTAAAATGAGGAATTGAAAGTCGATGCACTCGCCGCGGCGCTTGTCTCCTTCGCCGTACGTATCCTAAAATGAGGAATTGAAAGTTGAACCCCTCGCCTAGCCGCAGGGCTTCTTGTTCGCGTGTATCCTAAAATGAGGAATTGAAAGCAACCAGGGAGGCGGGCACCTGTGCGTACGTGGGGTTGTATCCTAAAATGAGGAATTGAAAGGATGACCTCATACTTTGACCCGGTCGTTAGATTTTGCACCGGTATCCTAAAATGAGGAATTGAAAGTTCATAAGCGGCTTCGAGTCGTTCGGTACGTCTCTTTTATGTATCCTAAAATGAGGAATTGAAAGTCTTCTCCTCCTCCTCTACCCTCTTCTCCATCTCCGTATCCTAAAATGAGGAATTGAAAGGTTTCAAGCTTCAACTCAAACTTCCCGAACCGAGTGTATCCTAAAATGAGGAATTGAAAGACGCCTCTGAAGACGGCTCCGAGCTCCCCGTCAGCCGCCCAGTATCCTAAAATGAGGAATTGAAAGTCACCACCGTGATAATCTTCCGATTGTCGCTTATCCTCAGGTATCCTAAAATGAGGAATTGAAAGATTCTAAGAATGTGGATGGTACAGAGTTCCCTTCATACGCGTATCCTAAAATGAGGAATTGAAAGTGGTAGATACGTTACTGAGTACTTTTGTTTACACACTGTATCCTAAAATGAGGAATTGAAAGTTAGAACAAGAAATTCAGAGTCAACTCAGTGAATCGTATCCTAAAATGAGGAATTGAAAGACTTTATAAACGACTGTAAACCCGATACGTCAAG
>Ga0079046_1000060_pt1 | contig 26606 bp, 24 predicted proteins | sample BED_host_MetaG_FD_76330 | JGI IMG/M metagenome (GOLD analysis project Ga0079046, IMG submission 76330) | Hot spring microbial mat communities from Yellowstone National Park, Wyoming, USA - BED_host_MetaG | ecosystem: Environmental > Aquatic > Thermal springs > Hot (42-90C) > Microbial mats ... | reverse complement strand
ATCCTCTCAATATTTTTTAAATATTTTACTAACATCGATCTTGTATAAGGCTTATGATACATTCCAAAAATATTCTTGGTTAAGGCTATGACGAGCTTATTCCTAAAAGTAGCAGCGAAATTTGGTATAATTACTATAAGATGCCCCCCAACTTTAAGGATACGATAAGCCTCACTCAAAGCTAAAATAACATCTGATTCATTTCTGAAGTGTTCAATAACTCCGAAAGATGTAATAACATCAAAGATGCCATCACGAAGAGGTAATTTTATTACATCCCCACCTACTACAAGAATCTTCAAGTTTAATGCATAAGGATTTTTGCTTAAGTAATCCATTAGAGTTTCCAATGGTTTTAGAACAATATCTATGCCCACCACATTAACATTAAAGTATTTGCTAAAAAGCACACACTTGCTTCCATACCCACACCCCGCTTCAAGTACTAGTTGTCCTCTTTTGATGTACCTTTTAAGGAGTCTCAAGAAATCACAACTGCCTTGTAGTATTTCACTAACCTCCTTATTATAGTCTGGTTGAACTTTTGTCCAAGTAGTTCTCCACTCTTCAGCTACTTCCTTCATAAACTCTCAGCTCGTAACTCTCTCAAAAACCCTTATCAATTCCTTAACCGACTTAAAGTTATCAAAGCGCTTAAGCATCTCTTCATGATTTTTTAGGCCTAGTTCTATAGCTTCATTTTTATCTATTGAGAGAGCTAAATCTAAGGCCTCGGCAAGAGCATCTGCATCGTTTGCCTTTATTAGTAAGGCACCTTTAAGTCCGCTAGCTATTTCAGGTATTCCACCTACTTTTGAAGCTATTAAAAGTCTGCCTCTTAGTAGTACCTCAATAACCACATAGGGTGCCGGCTCTTGCCATATAGAAGGCACCGATACAATCTTAATCTTTCTGTAAATGTTTTCATAAGCTTTCTCACTTAGCCTTCCATAAGTGATTATTCCTATTCTCCCAAGCTGTTCGGAATTACTTGACCCTTTAAGCATTGTAGCGTGGATTCTAGCTTTATACTTAGGGAAAATCTTTAACCACGCCTTCATAAGTAGAGGAAAGCCCTTAAGAGGATTTAATCCCCCAAAGTAGCCTACATCATCACCCTCGATGAAAGTGTGAGGGATATCAGGCAAGGGGTTGTAGATTACATGTGATTTATGCTGTAGATTAGGAGTATGTTCTAGGAAGAGCTTTTTCTGCGCGTTTGAGACAAATATCAAGGTATCTGCATACAGTATGAAATCTAAAAATTTTCTCCCAATTGTGGAGTTCAACAGCGTTGAGATCAATGCTTGTGGAAGAGGTTTCATGTAAGCTCTTTCATAGTACCACATACATTTAGAACAAGTTTTATCGTCAGGTTTGTAGGTACAGACCTCATGAAAGTTATATAATGAGCCTATAGGACATGCTGGAAAGTAGCTATGTATGTGCACAACTATAGGCTTTTTGAATATTTGTTTGATGATCGGTATAGTGTGGAAGAAGTCGGTGCAATAAACAACATCAGACCATTTGAATAACTCTCTTAACTTTTTAAGCAAAGGTACTATGGTGTATTTACCATATCCTATTGTTGGAATCTTGTAAATTGGTAATTCGCTCCAGACCTTAAAGTGATTAGAAGTCGATGATATGGCAACCTTTACATTTATGTCATTTTCAATCAAGAGCCTAGTATAAAGGAAAGTTGCCAGTTCACCGCCGCTTCCTTCGGGCCAAAGTTTTTTAGAAAGTATAAGTACATTCATTCCTTTACTGCAACGAATAACATGCCTGTACCTAGTGTTTTTCTTATGCTAAAAATTCTGTTAAGCATCTTTATCACGAAATGGCTTGAAACATAACCAATTGGGTAACAGGTTGAATAAATTACTTTAAAACCGTAGGTTTCAAGATGCTTTTTCAAGGTCTTAAATGTGTAGAGTCTAATATGTTCACAGGGACCAGACGCTGATTGCAGTGGCCTTTTCTCAAGGTCATACTTTAAGGAACACCCATAATGGACTGGGAGATAACCAAATAAGAGCATTAGCCTGTTGACCCAGCTAGCTAGGTTCGGTGTCGTTAATATAAAGAGACCTTCTTTTTTTTAAAACCCTATAAGCCTCAGCTATCATATTATCAGTATTCCAAAGGTGTTCCACAACCTCGAATGCGCTCACGACATCGAACTCGTCATCGGCAAATGGTAGTCTGTCAATGTTCAGATCAGCCACATAAGTCTTAATGCCCTTATGTTCTGCTTCAGCAAGCATTTGGCTTACTATATCCACTCCATAAACTTCCTGTGCATTTAAAAGGTCAGCAACTTTTAAGGTAAAAGACCCATCACCGCATCCTAGGTCAAGGTACTTTTCAAAGCTTAAGCTGGGAATTTCATTCAAAAAGAAATATAAAGCCTTTAGGGTTTCTCTTTGCCTGATATCCTCAGTTTTATGGTTCATCAAGTATTTTCTTCACCCTATTGTAAATACTGTTCATACTATGGATTTTTGCAACCCATCTCTTTGCGCTCATACCGTATTCTTTAAGCAACATTCGATCATCCTCAAGTATCCTTAAAGCCTTGTAGACATTATCCTCTAAATTCCGCTGATCCACAATGATTCCTCTGCTCCTTCCTAATAAGTATGGAATACTTTGTGTAGAGGCTGCAATAATGCATTTGCCCATAAACATGGCCTCCAAAACAACAAGGGGGAGGTCTATGGCTGAGTTCGTTAGAGAAGGAAAAAGTAGTACATGGTTTTCACGAATTATGTTCCATTTCTCATGCTCAGGAAGATTCTTCAGATGAACCTTGACAACCGTTTCTAAGTTGAGTATCTTAATCATTTTTTCTAAGCCAGCAGTAAATTCCTCATAGTTAGCGTAACCCTGTTTAGATATGTAAAGATTGAGCTCGATATTGTTACTTTCCTTTTTAAGTCGTAAAATGGCTTTGAATACTTTATCGTAAGGGAATCTTAGATAAGAACCATGTCCTAGATAAAAAATTTTAAGCTTGTTATTGATCTCCTCATCTAGGTTTAACCTTTCATTTAAAAGAGGAGGATCTATCGGCGTGGGAACATAGTAGTAGTTTCTCCTGAAAAAGTTATGGAAACGAATGTATGAGCACGGGGATGTAGTTATAATCTTTACATTGTTAAGATATGTTAGTGGCAGTGCTACTATGGAGCGTAATATCAATTTCGGATCATTATATATATTGTAGGCAAATTGGTAAAAGTACACCCTACGAGCTTTTCTCGCAACGTTAAGGAATTTTACAAGCGATGTATTTATAAGATGAACATCTACGTGAGAATTGTTATTTAGCTCGCCTAAAAAAGCAATTTTCAGCCTTTCTTCATCAAGATAAAATTTAATGCCAAACGGTGGCTTAACATCCATCTCCTCATAGGAACCTCTCGCCTTATCTGCTGTTGAGAATACGCTTATTTCATCATATAACTCCGCTAAAATTTTCGTGAAATTCCTAGCCAACACAACTTCACCCATATTCCAAGGGGGGTGGAGTCCCCTTGATATAACTATTGCCTTATACTTCATAGGATCTGTAGACTCCTAAGCCTTGTTAGAAGTCTCCTAGTAAACCTTTTATCTGGAAAACTAAGTATTTGATCACATAGACTTCTCTTAAAAATACTATCCTGCATCTTTTCTTTAAAGATTAGTGCTAAGGTTAAAGGGTCGCACCTGTATGGTGGATAAGCTTTTTCAAAATCTTGCTGATACGCTCTGCTCCAAAGACCTTCAAGCCTAAATAATAGATTGGAGAGCTTTTCTGGTATAAAATCAAAAGCAAATTTATGAAGTGTTGATGTTATTGTTAAATGCCAACGAAGTGCGTTCACCAATTTATTTTCACGCACTAAGCTCACGAATTCTTCAATTGAGAATTGATCCATTAAGTTTAAATAATGTAATGTTGCATAATATTCAGCCAAAGTGTACTGGTTCTCTTTCATAGCTGAATGAGCTATTGTGACTAATAGTTCGACTTCGGGTCTGAAAACTCTGACAACCCGTCCTGTGGACAATTCTCTCTCGGATATATAGCGACCTAGCTTACGCTTATCGAGATACACTAGGTAACCAACGCTAATCTCATTATAAACGTCTATCATTAACTTCGTTTTAAACCGAGTTTTATAATCTTGGAAGGTTGTGCAGTAAGCCCCCCTTTCCATGAGAACAAATCCTGCTCTCCTTAGAACCTCCACTATCTCCTGATAATCTATATGCGAGCCTAGGTTGAGTACATCTATGTCAGCAACGTCTTCATGATAGGGTCTCAACGTCTTAAATATTACATAATCAATGTCCTCTTCATCAAAGAACTCTGATATTTCGCTTATTATCTCTAGTAACCTATGCAAACGTGTACAATGGTAGTTGTACTCTGGAAGATTTCTCCTCTCCTCTGGCCTAATGGTATTAAGGTACATTAATGGTATCTTGTTCGCCTCAGCCATAGTGTAAAGCTTAGGATTATTTTCTAACCTTCCGCTAGCTTGAGGTTGATTTAATAATAGTGGAGAGCCTATAGCTCTTAAGAGAGCTAATAAATTGTTTAGCATTTAAATCCTCATACGTGTCCTACATATGTTATTGTTAGAGTGTATAATTAATTCCTTCTTTTGAAACAAATGAGATGCGTGCAATTCAGATATTTTTTATTCATATAGGAAATTAAATCAAAATCTTTAATAGATTTAACTTGGCAATCATTCCATAAAAAAACACTAAAGTTGTGATTTGTAAGCATCTGCAAGTATTCAGCTGGTGAGTAACCAGAGCTTTGAAGCGTCTCAGGAAAGAACTCTGATATAATTATCGTTGTTTTCTTAAGCGTCTCTTCAGCACCAAAATAACATAAGATTAGCACCACTCACGTCATTTTTATTAAATCAACTTTCTCTGCCTCCCCCAAAATATTTGTTAAGAGTTATTGTATTGACATATATAACATCTTCTAAGCCCTTCTTATAAACAAGTGAACTAATCTCACCGTGAGCGTAAAATTTAGATAAGCCGCTTCTATTAGAGATGGCTAAATTGTTAACGAATACATTGGTTAATTTATTAGCTATTACGTGGCTAATAGGAAATTATCCTTTGAGGTATCGGTTCAAATGCATGTACATATTTTTAATATATTTTCACTTCCCCAGTTGCAAGCGCACTCTATTGATTATTTCCTCTTCAATTTTGAGTGCTTTTATTTGAGTCTCTAACTTTATATCAACGTCAGCTGGTTCACCTTTTATTTGATGCAAGAAATTCCTAAAATTCTCTTCATGCGTACTTTTTACTCTTCTAATGATTTTTTTTAACCAAATGCAGTAGGGGTGATAAACGCATAATATGACTGTCTAAATGTGTCTGTAAGAACTTGCGTGTAAGAAGTTACTTTCACCGGTTTGATTAGGTTATAGTAGTGCGTGGCTAATTCTAGAATTATTAACCCCTTGGTACCCTGTATGATAATGTATGTAGCTGTTCGTGGAAGATTGTAAGAGATAGATATGTACCCTATACGATTACCAGCTGTGAGTAGCACTCTTAACTCATCATAAGGCACTAATGTTTGTGATGTGTGTCCAGCTTTACTAATAAGAACAGCGTTGATTTTTAACTCATCGCCTAGTATATCCTGCAGCAAATATATTGGGTGAGCTAGTGGTTCTTGAAGAGGTCCACCTGGAAGAGTATATACCCAGTGACTGTCAGGCGCAATACTCCACGAAGGAATAAAGTGATATATATCACATGATATAATCTGCCCGATAGTTCCGCTCTTCAGATGCTTACGTGCTTTCCGTACTCTTTCATGAAAGAGCAAGTTATTAACTACCGTTACTTTCACATTCTTTCTTTCCATAAGAGAAAGAATTTTTTCTGCTTCTTCAGAACTAGTACTCAGCGGTTTTTCTATTATAACATTTACACCAGCATTTATTGCTTGAAGTGCAAGTGGTACATGTGTTATTATAGGGGTTGCGATGCTAACTATTTGCAAATCCTCTTTACGTAACATCTCTGAAAAATCTGTATAATGGGATTTTATCCCATACTTCTTGGCTGCTTGTCTGGCTACAACTTCATTAACATCATGTACAGCTACTAGCTCTACTTCCTGTATATTTTTCCAAGCACGTATATGCGCCTGACCGGCAATACCACAACCTGAAACTGCCACATTTACTTTCATGTTAAACTCTCCTTCAAATATTTTTCATATACACCTTAAAGGTTTCCATTACATGTCTTCTCCAAGAAAGATATTTAGCTCTATCTAAGCCTCTCTTTACCATGATCTTCTCAAGGTTCATTCATTAATGCAGATACCTAAGTTTTGAATAATGCAAAGATAATTAAGGATAACGCTAGGGATGATGGGAGAATAGTAAGGATAAGGGATAATGCGGAAGGATTATAGAGGATAAGCAATAGAAACAGATTTTTATTGCTTTAATCCTGATCATCCTACTAATTGCTCAGAAAGAAATATTATCTGGTATGCTTAATTCTCTATTAATTTTGTGAAAAGAACATTCTGGTCCAAGATTTTGCTTATTTTGAAACCTTCTTCTCTTAATATTCTATAAGCCTTTGGAAATGATTCGTTTCTTTCAATAATAACCATTTTTGTCCTATACAAGCAATTCCTTGCTCCTTCTAATACTAGATCTTCAGCTCCTTCAACATCTATTTTAATTAGATCTATGCTTTCTTCATTTATTATTTCATCCAAAGTTTTCATTTCTACTTCTACAAATTCTTTTAATTTTCGTTTATACAAGATAGAAGCCCAACCCCACTTCCCAGATTCATAATATAATTTTATTTTATCATTTTTATTTCCTGCGGCTAAATTAAAGCTATTTATTTTAACGTTATTCAATTTTTCATTAATCTTTAATATTTTATAATTTCTAGGTAAAGGTTCAATTGCATATACTTTACAATTTTTAGCAACTCTGATAGAATAACCACCTATATTAGCTCCAACATCAACGAAGATTTTGATTGTAATGTTTTTAATGAAATTAAAGGTTTTAGGTTCATGATACAAACCTGCATGCAAAAAATCAAATAAATGATTCATATAAAATTTAGCCATATCAGGAAATTCAATGATGATAGGTTTCTCTAATGCCAAAAAACTTAAGTTTAGCTTCTTTATATAAAATCCGCAAACGTAAAGCACGTTATTTAAGGTTTCAAAATCTTGTCCAAAACTCTTTAATAATTCCTCTTTAATTACACTTTCTAATCTCAAATACGTAAATAATCCAATTAAAGGTTTAACATTGCCTCTAAATATCGCTCCAATAGCGCTTTTAGTAATCTTAATCTGTCTATAAATTTCGCTATTTCTTTTTAATAGGTTCATAACAACATGTTACTTCTTTAAAGCAAATCCTACATTTGTTAAATCTATCCAACTTGCTTAACCTCTTTACAAAAATCTTTAAAAGCATTATTCAAATCTAAATATCGCTTATTCCTATCATTCCGGCTAATCTAAGCTAAACGCATCCAGATAGCTTTTTGCTAGTTTTTAATATGAAGAAAAGCTGATGAGTCTTATTAAGCATTCATGTTTCTTGATACTCAAATTTTCCAGCAATATTTTTAGATGAATTCTCGGCTAGGTGTTATCACTACTTCATCATCGTTTGATTATATCTTTCTATTTTTCGGATTTAAGTAATAATTTACTTGATCCCTGATGATATCTTCTAGAGACTTTGTAACCTTAAAGCTTAGCTTCTGGATTTTCTTCGTGTTACTTACGAGTATCGGAACTTCAGCAGGTCTGAATCTACTTGGGTCAAATACAATCGTTATGTTGCCTTTGTTTGTTTTGACTATTAAGCCGCCATCTTCTAAGGTGTACTCTAGCTCGCCTTTAAGCATTAGCATATCGATTTTAGTCTTCATGAACCTGATGCTGAAGAAGCCCTCTTCAGCGACCTCACCAGGATATTTAATCCTCTTTTCACCCTTTAGAGTTTCTATTTCTTTTACATCATAACCTAACTGTTGAAGTGTTAATAATACATAAGTGAGAACAGAGTTTGTCCTCATGGATCCCTGAACGTAGACATCTCCAGGCTTTGACTTTTCAGCTAGCAAAATGTATCCATTTACAATGTCTTCGACATGGCTCCAATCTCTAAAAACATTAACATTTCCTATTGTTATCTTATCCAGCTCACCAAGCTTTAGTGAAACACATTGTCTAACTATTGTAGAAGTAACAAACTCATGACCCCTACCTGCACCCTCATGGTTGAACCCTCTAGAAACTATAGTTTTTAAACTATAGGCATGATAGTAGTTCCTCATTAGAAAGTCTCCATGAACTTTACTAACCGCATAAGGACTCATTGGTCTTAAAGGATTTTTCTCGTTAATTGGCATTTCAGGGATTCTTTCAGGTTCTGGAAATACAGTACCATACTTCTTTAAAGCCCATTCATAGTGCTTTTCAGAAGCAATCTGTAAGCCATATTCTTCTGAAGAACCTGCAAATACAATTTTACAATCTAAGTCTTTAAGCCTTACTGCCTCTAACAAGTTCTGAGTCCCTAAACTATTAATTCTAAAGGTTTCTAATGGATCTACAAAGCTTCTAGGAATATAGGATTGAGATGCAAGGTGAAAAATTACGTCAGGTTGAACCCTATCAAGCGCAAATAATAAGCTGGTTAGGTCAGTTATATCGCCTTCGATAAGTTTTATCCTATCTATTATACCTGTTTCGATAAGCCTTTTTGGCATATTACTATCAGCTCTCCTCCTAAATAAACCATAAACTTCATAACCTACATCTAAAAGCTTCCTAGCCAAGTATGGCCCTACAAAGCCCGTTATCCCAGTTATTAGTGCTCTGCTCATAATTTGCTCACCAGTTTATCTTCTCATTTTCCATCTAGAAGGGGATGATAGTAGGCATTCACACATTCTTTTCAATATTATGAATCAGGAATTTTAAGATTCTGAGAGTCTTATAGCAATCCCTGTTTCCTCATGTGCAGTACGTTTGTATCTTACTCAATACTTCCTAATTTCTCGTAAAGCTCGATAAATTGTAATGCGATACTTTTAGCATCATATCTGCTAGCAGTTTTAATAGCATTTTTATGCAATTTGATCCATAGTCTGTCATCACCAAGAAGTTTAAGCACAGCTTTCACATAGGGCTTAAGTTCGAAACTTTTAATCCTAAAGCCGTTATAACCATCAATTAGTAATTCGCTTGGAATTGAACTTGAGCCAACAACCGGCGTACCCGTTGCAAAAGCCTCAAGTACAGGATAACCAAAACCCTCGTAACTTGAGGGTATAAGTAACAACTTAACTTTTGAGTATAGTTCTCTCAAGGCTTTTCTACTAATGAGACCTAAGCATACTACCCTATCTCTTGGGAAATTTTCGAAAAAGAGATCCTTAATACCTACGATATATAGCATAACATCCTTATCATACTTTGAGATTTGGTTAAAGATTTCGAGCGCGAAAAGTAGATTACGTCTCCTCCGATTATCGACAAAAAGTATGGCATGCTCACGTTCTGAATAAGATCTTATCTTATACCTTGATACTTCTATTGGTAAAGGAATTATAGAGCATCTGTCGTCACTTATCCCGTAACTCGCTAAAAAAGATTTTTTAACGATACTTGAAATGAAAACGTACGCATTATATTTATTCAATAAAGCCTTTCCTAGAATTTTCTGCCAGAAAATCTTTGGAACATCATACGTGTATAATATTCTGAAGCCTATCTTAGGAATAGGAATAACACCAGCAGTTATAATGATGTCTGGATTAAAATTTTTAATGATCTTACCACCATTTCTAAGCCAATGAAGCCATAGCAATAATCTGACATGAGGCTTTCCTTTACTCAATGTCACTATATTAGGTACTTCTTTAACGTCAAAAACCCTGGTAAGGCTGTTCTTGCTAGGATAATCACCAAAGCCTCCAATTACAATAGGTTCATGCTTCAGCATCATAAACGTTTCAGCGAGAATATAAATAGAATTATTGACACCGTCAAGTTGGTATGGAGAGCCTAGACGTAGTATAAGGATGCGTAGATTGCTATTTTTCATTTATTATGCCTTATGACATGTTAACTATAGATGTGCTGATCTCTAACCATAACAAAAACATATTTTAGTGCACTTATACTGAACCAGACCTTCTCTTAAAGCAGACTAAGTTTACGGATTCTATCTTTTTTCTACTCATGTAAGAAATTAAATCTATACTGCTGACATCTTTAGTTTGCGAGCCTTCTAAATAGTACACAGCAAAGTTTTGATTTTTCAATAACTTTAAGAAATCAACTGACGAATAACCACTACTTTTAAGTGTCCGTGGACAAAATTCTGTTATAAGAATTTCCGTTTTTCGTAATATTTTTTCGGCACCTAACAATATATACGGCTCGGATCCTTCTGCATCTATCTTAATTAAATGAACTTTCCCCCCTCCGTGTTCCTCAAAATACTCATCAAGAGTTATTGTATTGACCTCTACAATGTGTTCTGAATAGTTCCTCACATAAAGTGAACTGGTCTCGCCATGAACATACATCTTTGCTTTACCACTTTTATTTGAAACAGCTAAGTTATTTACAACCACATTTGTGCATCTATTTATTTTTATATTAGCTAACAAAAACTTATACCTAGATGGTTCAGGCTCAAACACATGGACTCTCCCCTCGCTACTGACAAGTTTAGACAAAAGTAAGGTGTAATAACCGAAACCAGCACCTACATCAACCGTAACCATTCCATTTCTAACGATGCGTTTAACGAAGTATGTAAGATGCTTTTCATATGATCCACTTGCCATCAATAATGCTAAACTTAGGCTATCTTTAGGAAAGAACATAATTGAACCCTCTACTCTAACCTGAAAAGCTCCTGGACCATATTTGGAGTAAGTGTAGCCAAGTAACCTTCGAAGGATCCTATTTTTACCAATGACCTGTAGCAGGGGTAAAGGTAAGTAAAGCTCTTGCCATCTCACTTTAATTCCGCCCTTTATTAAGCACGTACCTAATACGATCCACAAAGCCACACCTCTTAAGTAGTAGTCCCTTCTCAATAAGGTATTTATCTGGGACCTTGCGAATATTCCCCTGTACAATGCTTCGTTTCTGAAGAATATATCGTAAATCTCTAACTACATCATTAAGAGCTCTGAAATACGCAATTGTTACTCCTGGTCTCTTAGGGATTAAGTTATACAAAGCCTCAAGGATGAGGAATATTAAATAAGGAAATCCGAATTTTAAAATATTATAAAGTTGATAATTTTTAATAAGAAGCGTTATGTGCGATCTAGTAAAATAGTATGTTGCTTGGCTTTTTGAAAGGCGTTTTTTAAGCGTTGAAGACGTAGATGGATGATATACTATGCTAGATGGTACACAATATAGTTTATAGTCATTAAGCAAAGCTCTAAGGAAGAGATCTGCCTCTTCAAAACCATAGTAGAAATATGGATCAAACATTCCAAGTTTTAAGACAAGTTCACGCCTAATTAGCATAGCTCCTCCGGCTAAGTAAGATACTTGGATTATCTGTCTTGGTATATGCCGAAGTATGTATGGGTAGCCATATACATCTAGGAAACAGGAGGAGATAATTGGAGTATTTTTACGATCAATTGCTAATATGATACTTTGACAACCTCCGATTTTAATATCTTTCTTCATTACTTTAACTAATTCTTCGAGCGAATTCTCAGTAACCATAGTGTCCGAGTCTAAAAAAAATAACAATTCACCTTTTGCAGCTAAAGCGCCAATATTTCTAGCATTTGTTCTACCAACATGTTTACGTAATGATATTATTCTAAGTAAGGGGCATCCTTTAAACATTTTTTGAACCAACTCTAGACTACCATCCGTGGAGGCGTCATCAACTAAAATTATTTCAAAGTATGGATATCTAATTTTTAGCACATTTCTGATGCAGTCTACTATATATTCCTTATCATTTCGATTCAGAATAATTACTGAAACCGTAGGATTCATGTTATTTCCCTATGTACATGTACATATGAGCGATTTCTTCCATGCTTAAAAATTTAACATTATAGTTTTTCATCAGCTTTATTAGTAGAGTCCTAATCCGATCAAGGTTTTTATCAACTCCGTCTTTAAGAGTTTCCCTTCCATATCTAGAAGTAATATGCCCGTAAGCTGTTACAATACCGTATTTTTTGGCTAGAAGCATACCTTTCTCTATACTATCTTCTCCAATGTTCCAATTTGGAGCAATGTTTAAAAAACCTCTCACTATTTCTGGAGTTAAGTTAAGGCTTTTGCATGATAAATAATAACCTAGCTCTCTTAATGCTTCAAATAAACCATCGGAAACAGCCCAACCTGGAGGCCTAAAGACTTTTACAAATCTTAACTTCGCTCGGTTAAATATGTTTTCCGCTTCAATGATTCTTTTTAATGATTCTTCATATGATAGATTTAAGAATTCCATAGAATGATATCCAACATAGGGATTTCCATGATGATGAAGAAGACCATGCAAACCTACTTCGAAATTTCCACTACTTATTAATTTATTTAACCATTGGCACCATTCTATATGTTTGTCGAGTCTAAAGGGATCATTCTTCCATTTATTGCTATAGTTCATCCTAAAGATTCGCTTTATAAACTTTAATAGTGAGTAAGAATCAGGTTTATCTATCCAATTGGCTGTCACAAATAGTGTTATTTTTATGTTATTAAACTCCTTAACCAACATTAACAGATGTCTAAATACTCCAATTTCTCTATCACCTCCACAATCAGTTAGATAAGTGCTTGACTCTGGATGCATATCATCTATACTTAGATTGAATATCACTGAGTTAGCCTCAACAAAGTGACGTAGGTTAAGTTCTATGAAAGGTGTCACTCTAATTTCCAGATTTAATCCAAAGAGTTACTTCAGGAGTACCTGAATTATATACAAGATCATCATGTAATACTAGGACGTCAATCGAAGAATCAATATACCTCGTTAAGTTAAATATGGCATTAGTTTCTTCTAATTGGGAAAGCGTTGTAACAGAAATGCACATTATCTTAAAATTAAGGCTGCTATTTATATATTCAGGTGTAAAACCTTCTAGGGGCAAATAATCATACACGAGTATGTAGTGACCATATTTCATGTACATAACCTCTGCTAATATGCTCCCTAAACCGTAGGCAGTCATAGAAAAATTATTAATTGAGTGGTCAGCTAACCATGATAAGAAATGATCACTCTTATCTGTGATACTTACTCCTCCACCACTATTTATTACTTGGGGGGTGACTACAATAGCTGAGAGAATTAATATTAAAGTGGCAACCAATAGTACATTTATTCTCAAGCGACTTTTAGCTTTTGAAATGTATAATAGATAAAATGTCTCTATGGCTATCCAAGGTAGAGCGGTGACCCCGTAGGCTTTTAAGATAAGGATTATATTAGTTACGAAAAAGAAAGCTGTCAAGTATAATAGATCATAACTAAGAAAAGAATAACGAGTTTTTTTGCTAATAAGCATATATAAAAGAATTAGTGTGGGAATAGCTATACCAAGTCCTCGTAGTATGCGTTCAATTTCTAGCAATGTCATAAAATATGAGTTGTAAGTAATTGATGTTGGCCTATCTGCCCCATACATAAGAGTATTTGAATATGGAAGGGAGAACTCTCTAATGCTTTGAATGAAAACATTCCACGTAATCTCTGCAATTTTTAGAAGATTGATGAACATAACATTCGATCTATTCATTATCCAGAAGAGGAACATAATACTGATGAGAACTACGAAAGTCCAAGGATCTCTAAAATGCTTAAAGTTAACCCTTCTAAGTAATCTACATGCTTTCCATAACACTATAAATAGTGTTAGCGGGGCTATCGTCATTATTACAAAAGCCGGATCAGACATAATAAAAGCTACAGATGTTATTATTGCTAATACAGAAAACTTTCCTCTCCTTCCTTTTGAAGCGATTAAGATTAGGAGGTTGATCATTATATAAAGGAGCATTGTATATGTTTGCCTTAGGAACATAAATGCAAAATAAATCAACCCTATGTTCATTACTGAAGCCATCATGATGAATCTCTCATCAATACCTAATCTTCGCATAAATATATAGATGAACAATGTAATGAGTAGCGGAAGCAGAAATATTGAGATGCGATTGAGATTCTCTAGGGGATTTGATATGAAGGTGATCATAATGAAAATAGAGGCAAAAAGTTGTGGACTAATGGTTTCTGGGAAAAGATAGTTAGGCATGTAGATATTACCCTCTCTTAGTATATAAAATATTGGCAACAATTGTATGGATTGATCACTAACCGGATGTTCAAATAATACTATCAAAGGAAATTCCACATAGAAGGTTGCTAATATGGCTGTGATCAAGTAGGGGTTTAATATAGAGTGCGAGTTCTCTTTAGCTCTTACAGAAAGTATAATTATCGATAGAATGAGTGCTGCGAGACCGATATAATATGTCGGATGAATAACCTCGTATAGCTTGAGTGGTGAAGGTTTAAATACATAAGGCTCTGTTAGGGAAAGCCAGAAAGGCATAGAGAGAAACGATATTAACAACAAGAGAGTTACAAATTTTTGAGACAAATTCATAACTTCAAACCTCCTACCATCAGATAGGCATATTGCTCATTTTCAGTGCGTGAGCCGCCTACTAAGTGACTACCCATGAAGCCAGTCCGCCAGATATCAAGACAAATTTTATGCCCAATGTATAAGCCAAGAGGCTATTAATCGTCTAGAACCTTCGGTTTGAGATTTGCGCTTTATATAGCATTCTTTTCTTGCTACGACTTTAATAGTTGCTCGTAACGACGGAATCATGAAAGCAAGGGGCAAGGTGATTATGTGAAAGAGATTTTCTTTCGTTGGATAAGAAAACATAGTCCTTAACAGATTACTCTTATAATCCTCGCCCCTAGCATCGTGAGGTGTTAGGTTATACGCCATAGAAAAGCCCTTCTGAAGAATCTTAAAGCCCTGTCCAGTTAATAATGTTTTGACCTCTTGTACCGTGTACTCCCGAACGTGTTTCTTTCCGATCGGTTGCAATCCAAAGAGCATCTTTATCCTCTTGCCTATGGAAACGGCGTTGGGAGTCGTAAGGTAAAGTATTCCATACCTTCTTAACACTCTGTTAATCTCAGACAAGGTAAATGATATCTTATAAGGATGAAGGTGTTCAAGGACTTCGGTAAATACTACACAGTTAACACTTTCATCGGCTAGTGAAATGATCTCATTTTCGAGATCGGCTTTAATAACTTGAACCCCTTTTTCCTCTAATAAGGCCTTATATGACTCAGGATTTATATCGCATGAGTAAACATCGTAACCTAGAAGTTTAAGCGCAAGGGATGTAAACCCAGGAGCGCTCCCCGCATCCAAAATTACGCTATTCATTGGAAGCAGTTGAGTTATATCGTGGAGTAGCTCGCATCTCCGTCTCCAATCACCATAGAATAACTGCACATCTTCCTCGCTATAGCTTGGAAGCAATTCTTCCTCTATAAAAGCTAGCACCTCAGCTACTCTCCCGAAAGGCATATTCGTATACTTCCTCAAGTCTGGTTACAGCCGATTCCAACGTGAATTTCTTGGCCCACTCTCTCGCCCTCGCTGAAAAATGCCTCCTTAGATCTTCGTTTTCAATTAACATGATTATTGACTTAGCTAATTCGCAGGGGTCGTCAGCTTTGACGAGTAAACCCGTTTCTCCATCTAATACTATCTCTGGAATAGCACCGATCTTAGTAGCTATCACAGGCACCCCTAAAGCCTGAGCTTCAAGGAGTACACTCCCAGTGTACTCCTTGAGCGATGGTAATACCATTACCTTATAGGATTTTATAAGTGTGTATTTCTCTTCCTCTTTAACAGTTCCTATAAAGGATATAATATCTTCAAGCTTAAGTTGTTTAACTAATATCTTCAAGTTTTCAAAATATCGCGGATCTGAGGGACCTGCTATGCCAACTTTGAACTTACTAGAGCGTTGTTTTAATATGTTTAAAGCTTTTAGGAGCACATGCACTCCTTTTCTATGGACTATTCTGCCTAGGTATAGAATGTCACCTAGACTCGTTGAGTGCATGCTATAATTCAATAATTCTGACCGTATAGCTGGAAACCTCACTAGTGCGATTTTGCCTAGAATGCCTCTAGAAACTAACCATTCTTTCTCCAACATCGTGTGAGCTATAAACGCATCTATAGCTTTACTTATAAGTTTAAGTCCCAATTCAGCAAATGGCATCGTTAGCCTTTGTATTAAGAAATCAAGCTCAATAGAAGGATGATGAAGTTCAGAAATTAACCTATAGCTAGCATCATTCTTCCATTTAGCTAGCTGAAACAAGTGTGGATGTAGGTTATGTTCATGTACTATCTCAGGTCTAATTTCTTTCAGTGTTTCCTTAAGTCCCTTTAGAAACCTACCATAACCAACTTTCAATTTTCCAGGTTTAAGCTTACGAGTAATAACTCCATCTTTTTCTTCAACCCCATATTCTGAAACTTGCCTCCCTGTCGTTACATCAAACGGTGTCGTTATGACGTATACTTCATGACCTCTTTTAGCCAGTTCTATACTCACGTTTCTCACTATGGTTTCAACTCCTCCAACAGAAGGAGGCCAAGGATAGTAGGAGCAGACTATGGCTATCTTCATAATTCTATGGCTTCCTAAGAATTCCATACCCTCTTAAAGTCCAGCATGCTGGCACATTAACTCTCTGCGAGAAATTTATGAAAGCCTCATTTTCTCCCGTATCATCTGAAATAAGGAATCCTCCGCTTCTGATGTAAGGCCAGACAATCGAGTATTCACCAAACATTACTGGATAAGAGTGTTCACTATCATGAATGAAAATATCTATAGAATGCTAGCTTCTGCAAAGAATTGGTAATACTTCTAGACTATTGCCGATTAAGAGCTCCCATCTAGATTTAAGATCTGAGGGAATGATCCAGCCTGCTTCTCTGCCATTAGCTAGAATCTGCGTTATTTCAATACTGTAGAGCTTACCGTAGTTATTGTCTTTTAGTGCCTGTAGAATAAAAGATGCCGATATCCCATTCTCAACTCCCGTTTCGACGATAATATTAGGCTTAAGAAGTCTCACAATAGCATAGAGTTCTGCCTGCCTTGTCTTTATTACTCTAGTTTCAAAACCTACTGACCTGAGTTTTCTGTCCAAAGAGTTTAGAAATTCCTTCTTTGTATGCAACTCAGAAAGGTAGGTTCTCACTCTCTGCTGATATCCCAATAACGGTGGAGTAATAATCCTTCTTAGGAAATAACGAAGAGTAGCATTAGGATGTTGGATGGCAAGGTAAGCGTGATAAAAATTAAACATAACGTCTTCTTATTGATTCAAGAAGGGAGCGACAAGTTGTAAAAACCTTTCTCTGAACTTAGTTTGATCAAACTCAAGGGCTCTGGATATTATCGCATGTAGATCAAACTCATCATAATTGTTAATCGCGTTTTCTATAGCTTCGGCCATCTCCTTTATTCCATCAAAGCCTAAGCCATACTTCCCCTTCTGAACAATTTCCACCCAAGGACCGTTATTTCCTCTCCGAACTATCGGTATGCACCCAGCAGTCATGCCCTCAATTACAGCAATTCCAAAGGGTTCGTGGGGTGTTGGATGAACTATGGCTTTAGCCCTGAGTAACCTATCAATCAATGTTTTCCTTTCAGCATTCACTAGTAACTCCACATTTTCCTCCAATCCAAGTGCCCTCGTAATCTTAAGAACATGTTTTTCATCATAAGTGAAGCCAGTTAAGCTCAATTTGATATTAATTTTTTTCTTTAAGCATGTTAAAGCATGAAGAACTTCTGTAAAGCGCTTTTCGAGTTCAAATCTTCCAACACAAACTATTAAGTTCTCCTTCTTAGAGGAATTATTCTTTCGTATTTCATTTATTGCTTGGGAGGCTACGGGTGGATTTAGCAGAACTATGTTTTCAACATTCATGTGAAATGTTTCAGCTACATGTTGCCTGGTTATCATCGAGTTTGCTATAAGTAACCATTTTTCAGGTTTCCTATCACTTAAGTAAAATCTTGGGAATAAGGTTTTGTGGATTCTCCAAGCAAGCTTTCCACGTAAGGTTGTCTTGTATTTAGTAGCCACGTACTCCTTAAAATTGAAGCGTGCTGCATGAGGATAATGCATATAGCATATACCTTTCTGGTTAGCAATACATATTGGTATGTCGTCTGAGATCAAGTAAACGTAATTAGCGTTATCTCCAACTTCGGTAGCTTTACGTGCAACGTAAGCTATCGTATACGGGTGTCTGAGATAACTTGGCACCTTAATAAAATGAATATCTACATTCGGGACAGTTTTTTCAAAGAACTTAGCAGATTCCCATAAACCTTGGGGGTAGGATGTTAGCAAAGAGACTTCATAACCTGCATTGCATAGTGCCTCTAAAATGTTCAGCATGACGAAATCTCCGCCACCCTTATTCACGCTAAAGTCATAGATCATCGCGATTTTCATTGCCTATTTACTCCATGTGATTTCTCTTGTCCATAAATTCCTCACAGCGGCTATGATGAGGTAGAGTTGCTGTAGTACCCATGTTCTATATACTCTTAACATTAGAAGCATTAATCCTATTCCAAGCAGGGTTAAAGCCATAAGAGAGGCAGAAAAGGTGTCCATTATTAGAAGGGCCGCGCATACAACTAGAAGCCAAGGATTAATCACATGTAGCCACCATTCCACCCTCCAAATTTTTTCAAATGGTTTAGTATACCTGTAAACTCTCAACTTCTTAGCATATTGTTTTGTCTTAAGGAAGTTTAACAATAAATGTTGGGCTCTTCTAACCTTTCTACGGAATTGGCTTCTTCTCACGGGTTCTTTCATAGCAACATTATCAACTTGGATTGCCCTAAAGCCTAATAGGGCGATGTAGGATCCGAAGCTACTATCGTCGCTACCAAGGAATGTAGGAAGACCGAATTTCCTGAGCAACTTGGTTCTAATTGCTAAAAATGGACCGTTATGAACTGGAGTAGCATAGACCTTAGATTCTGCAATTCTAATGATATTGTAAAAGTTACGATATATGTTTTCAAACGTCTTGCTATCAGAATAGATTATGCTCAACGTGACTGCCCCTACCGATGGATCTGCAAAATATTTTGTAGCTCTGTTAAGAGTCTCAGATTCCCAAAAAGCATCTGCATCAGTAAACACTACGATGCTGCTTTCTGAAGAAACATACTTTAGGGATTCTAGCATGGCAAAAAATTTTCCTCTTCGCTCTCGTTCCTTAATCAGTTTCAGATCAATATCCCTATGCTCAGAAATCCATTTCTTAACGAGATCTGTGGTTCCGTCATTACTTGCGCTATCAATGACGATAACCTCTATCAGGTTTTTTGGGTAATTTTGAGAGTAAATATCGTTAAGCCTATTCCAAATAAACTTGGCCTCATTATATGTTGGTATTATTATTGTTACTTTTGGTCTATAGTTTTCGTCTACTTTTATGTTCCATGGTTTAGGTAGCCATCTTGTTTTTGCATAATAGTAGTAAGCTAACGGAATTCCAAAGTGTATTCCAGCTAAAATTAATGCTATTAGTTCTAACATTTCTCAGATATGATAATATATGAAGGTGCTATTGGTAGTAGTTTCATTACATTTAAGTGATGGATCTTTTTTATTTCTCTAATTCTAAATTTTTCTTCTTGAAGAAGCAGTAAGATTTTCTTTAGGTTGACCTCCATGTTCACGAATGGATAGTTTAGTGATTTGAATATTATAAGTTGGATTTTTCTTGGAAATATAAATAAAAAGGGCCATTTACTATGTGGTTCAAATATGTATTGAAGGTTTGGTATTTGAATGATGAATATTCCTTTTCTTTTTAGTGTTCTACGAATTTCTTTGATGTGCTTCTCTGGCTCCTTAAGGTGTTCTATCAGTGAGAGAGAGAACGTAATCTATTGAGTTTTCTCTAAGAGGAAGGTTGCAGGCATCTGCGCATATTTTGTAGATGTTTTCTTCCTTTATTTCTGTTAGGGGTTGTTTTTGTATGTCTAGTGCTACTATTGTGTTTCCTTTTTTTGCTAATTTTCTGGCAAACTCTCCTGAACTGCAACCAGCATCCAAAACCGTTCGTGTATTGTTAATGTAGTTTTTAAATGCGTCTATGTAGTTGTTGGTTCTTTCTTCATATGCTTTTAAATTACTTAGTAAATTAACTGTGCTTTCATAGAAAAATTTTGGAATATTGATCATGTTCATTTGTTAAACTTTAAGACTTTCTTAGCTTTTTGATGCTCTGTTATAGTCCTAGCCAGAAGATGTAGTTCTTGTCTGTTAACCATTGTAAGAGCTGGAGACACCATGAAGGTCAATCATGTTGTAAACTTCAATCAGTTCTCGTGCTTTTCGAAGCCTTTTCTTAGAATTCCTAATCCTAGCATGTGGGTTTTCGATGAGGTTGTCTAGATACGTATGCATGTTTAGAACAGATAACTAATGCCAGATCTATAACACATTTCTCAGCATGATTTGCAATAATACCGCTAAACACAGGGCTAAAAGCACTAATCATAGAAATAGAATAAACTCATAAGTATAACTTTTTCTTTTTGATTGTGTGCTGGTAAGATCTTTTATCAGCAACGCTAAAGTTGGCTTTGGTCATGAAGTATTACTATTTCCTGTTAATGATTTTTACTGTTAATGCAACTGCATTCTTAGAGTTAAATTTAGGTTTCCAGCCAAGCTGTTTGATTTTTGATATGTCTAGGAGCATTAGCGGCACATCGCCTTTCCATCCTCTATTGTTACTGCCAAATTTAACTCTTGGAGTTAAAATTAATTCTTTACAGATAATTTCACTAATTTCTTTTACGCTTATCCAATCTTCAGAACCAAGATTAAAAATTTCAAAACTATTTACTTTTCTAGAAGCAAAAAGCATTCCATTGATGCAATCGGTAATATAAAGATAGGATTTCTTTTGGGTTCCATCACCGAGAATCTCTAGTTTATTGGGGTTCTTTTTTAGTTTTTCAATAAAGTCGTGAATGACACCGTGAGTTATTCTTGGACCGATTATATTTGCTAGTCTGAAAATTACCGCATTAAAGTCAAAGGTATGAACATAAGCTGAAATTAAACTTTCACAAGCAAGTTTGGAGGCGCCGTATAAAGAGATTGGTTTGCATGGGTAATCTTCTGGTGTAGGTACTTGTTTAGCTTCTCCGTAAACAGTTGAAGATGAAGTAAAAATTATTCTTTTAATATTATTCTTTCTCATTGCTTCTAGAACTTTGTATGTGACTAAAATATTTTGGTCAATATCAACTTTTGTATCTTTTAGAGCGGTTCTGGTATCAGGATTAGCTGCTAAATGCCAGACTTCATCCACATTTCTAAAATATTTCTCAATAAAATGAGTTAGTAAATCTACTTGGTAGAATCTAAATCTATGATTGTTAAAATTATGTTGAATGAATTCTTTCTTGCCTGTTGTTAAATTATCAAGAACTATAACTTCATTTCCTTCATCGATTAATCTATCAACTAAATGAGAGCCAATGAAGCCTGCGCCACCAGTAACTAAAATCTTGCTCATTACAATCTTAAAAGTTTTCCTTTAATGATTTCATTTGTTGTCTACTACTTGAGTACTGTTAGTATATTGTAAATTCGTATCAAGCATGTGTTATCATTGTTTTTAGTTTGAGGTAGCCATATTTTCTGTATGTAGAGAAAGCTAATAATGTTAGAGTTAGTATTGTTAGTGCTATAAGTATGGGATCTAGTCTTATGCCCCATGGAGTATAATTTAAGATTAATCCCACTAATGGAACTAATGCTAGGCTTAATCCTATCGAAAGTGCAAGTCTTTCTAATGGTGATAGGTCTTCTTCTTTTGGATATAGTGCTTCTATAAGTGCATACCCAGGTAAGAAGAGTACAAATAATGATCCTAACATATACCTGATGAATGTAATGAATATTGAGATTTGTGATGTGTATACTGATATGATCGAAAGTATTAACAGAATCGTTGCTATTATAAACCCTGCATTATATCTTGAACGAAAGTATTTTATATATGTCGTTGGTGGTGTTGGATCTATGAGTTCAATCATCTTTGTTCTTGTCATTGTATAAAGTGTTTTCGCTATTTCATGTTTTTTATAACCTTTAATTGATGATAATATGTTTTCTATTGTTATTGTTTTTTGTTTGTTGTTTTTGAGCATGTCTTTGATCGTTTTTGTTATCGGATTAAGTTTTGTGTTTGTGTCTGCTGTCCATATTATTTTCCAGTTCTTATGTAATTTTATCCAATAAAGCCAAATTCTATGTCTTAAGTATATGTATGATGTTATAATTATGATTGATATGGCTGTTATAATGCCTATATTAGTATAAAGTTTTGTCCTTTGTATTTGTTGTCCTGTTTCTGCAACTTTGGGTGCTTGAGTAAGAATTTGATTGATAAAGTTATCTGCTTCATTATCGTTTCCGTTTTGTGCATAGTAGATTGCCTGGTTAATTAGTTGTATCAGTTGTGTAACGTTTCCGCCTGCATTTTCTGCCCTTCTAATGGATAAGAATGCTTGTGTAAGCTTACTATCTGTAGCCGGGTTTATTGTTCTTAGTTGTGGTTGGGTAAGTTCTGTTCCTGCTGGAGGTTTTGTTACGTTTAGCCAAAGTTGAACCCACCTATGATAATATGTGAATGTTTGTGTTGATTCATTAAATATCCACATTTCAAATACAAGTCTTAAGTTTGTCATTGGTTGGTAAATTGTAATATTTACTGGAATTATAATTGATGCGTTGTTTGGTAATACCATCCTGAGTTCTAGTATTGGTTGTGCATTAAGCGGTGTTGTATCATTTATAATTGATGTTATGTTTCCCAATTTTCCTAATATTTCATAATACATTGTTTTGCCTTCATGATTTTCAATGTAAACGTTTAATTGAAATGTTGTTCCTGCTACAACTTCTCTTGGATAATCTCCTATTTTACCATTTTTGTTAAGTAATCCTAAGGCTGAGAATGGTTCTATGACTCTTCCGCTATTGATTGTTTGTACCGCTGCAAATATTGTTGCTATAATTAAAATTGCTATTATAACTGCTAAGACTTCTTCGTTGAATATCCAGCTCATACTTTAATATCTTGTTTATTTGTTTTTGTTTCAATTTTTTGAAGTAGGCGCCTTTCTACTCTTTTAAGCAAAAGAACTATTGTTGATATTGTGAATCCTTGTATTCCAATTATGATAAGAACTAGCCCTAACCATGCCAAGCCAAGCGACCATGCTTGAGCTCCATGAATATATCTTAAGTATAGTTGCCATGTTGTTATGATCAATCCTGGTATAAGTAATGATGTGGCAAGTGTTGCTAGTAGGAATACTGGATTGTAGGTTCTTGCTAACCAGAATACTGTTTTAAATATGCCGTAACCACTTTTCCATGTTCTGATCTTTTCTTTTCCTATTCTTTTTCTATAACTTATTGGCACTTCTGTTATTTTTCCGTAATTAGCCATGTATGCTGCTATTTCTACTTCTATGCTGAAATCTATTGTTTTTAGTTCTGATTCTTTAATTTTTTCTGTTTTGAGCAAGTACATGCCGCAACAGACGTCTGATAATGATGTTCCTAGAAATAAGTTGAATGTATAGTTAATTATTTTGTTTCCTAATCTATGTAATAACGGAATGTTTTCTATGTTTACCCTTCTTCCTATTATTTGATCGTATTTGTTAGCATGTAGTAGCATCTTTTTTATGTCTTTTGGGTCATAAGTATAATCACCGTCCATAATTAATATGTAAGGAGTGGTGATGTTTTCTATTGCTGTTTTTATTGCTCCAGCTTTGCCTTTACCATGTTGGTAAATTACTTTTGCACCTTTTTGTTTTGCTATTTCTACTGTTCCGTCATTTGAATATCCATCTACTATTAGTATATTTTTGTAACCTTCTTGTTTTAGTTCATCTATTACTTTACCTATTGCTTCTGCTTCGTTGAATGTTGGTATTGCTATGGTTACGTCGTCTAGTGATAATGTATTTATTTCGCTGATTATTTCTGAGTTTATGGGATCTTGTGTTGTATTGTTTGTTGTTTCAGTTATGTGTTTTTTGTTGTTTTGATTTTTGTAAGTGTATAATAATGATGTTGTGATGAGTATGAGAGCTGGTAATAGTGTTTCTGGCATTATGAGTGGTGCGTCAAGTTGTGTGAATGGTGTAAAGTTCGTTGGGGCTGTTTGTATTATTGTGTTGATGTATGGTTTTAGTGTGCTGTTTATTATGATTCCTGCGTTAATGTTTATGAGTATTGAGTATGTTGTGAGTGGGTATAATATTGGTGTGTATGTTTGGAATGTGTCTAATATCGAGTGTGTTAGAAGTGCTATTGTGTATAGGAATGTTGTTTTTGTGTGGTTTGGTTTTTTGGTTTTTGTTATTATGATGATTGGTACTGTGATTGCTAGTATTATGATTATTGAGTGCGTTGCTGATCTGTGTATATGTAGTAGTGCATCTAGGTCTGGTAATAGCGCTATTATTCCAGCCAGTGCTGCTCTTTTTATTCCTATAAATGGTGCTGTTATTGCAAATGCTACTGAGAAATGTGTTAATGGATCTGGCATTTTTGTTCTTAGGAATGTTTTCTTCTTGAGGACAGAATTTCAGTAATGAAATTCTGTAGCATTAATTTATATGGTTTTATTTATGAGTGATGCTTTTTCGGTGTTGATGGTCTGTTTGGGTCTATGGTTTTCACCCATTCTATGAATTTATTTGCTATTTTTTCTGTTGTTTCTTTGGCTGTTTGATAAAGAATTTCGTTTTTGATTTCTAGGTATCGATGTACGAGTATGTTTCCTAAGCCTGCGAGTTTTGTTATGTTTTTTGCTAGGTCTTTTGGCATCTTATTCGCTTTTGCCAGTTTTTGTGGATATTCACCATAGCTTTCAGTGAGTCCTAGGGAGTAGACTGAAACTAGATGTCTGCATATGTCGAGCATGGATTCTATGATTTTGTACATGGCTCCTTCTAGGGCTAGTGTGTCTTTGTAGTTTAGGTCTTCGATTTTCTTGGATAGTATTTCGTTTTTGATGAATGTTGTGTTTTTTCTGATTTCTTCGGTTCTTGATATGATGATTGTTTTATCTATTTTGGGATCGAGCGTTGCCCATTGTTTGAGTTCTATTAGGGCATCTGGTGCTTGTTGAGCTTTTTGTGAGAGTTCCTCAATTATTTTAGGTTGTGTTTTGATTATGATACTATCTTTGAGTATTTTTGAGAGTAGTATTGGGTTTGTTTGGTTTATGAGTGTGATATCTATATGGTCTTCATTGATATGTAGAGTTTTTGCGGTTTGGGTTATGATGTATCCGATTTCTAGTAGGTCTTCTTTTTTTAGTTTTAAGGCAATATCTATATCATGGGTGCTGAACTTATTTTTTGCTATAGATCCGAATAATATAGCAACTTCGATATTTTCAAATCTTTCGAATAATTTTCTTAACCTAGATAGTGCTTGATTAATTGTAAGCTTGTCAATGGCCATTTAAATACAAAGCGTTATCGAAACAGCCCTTTAATATGATTAAGCTATTCTTTCTAAAAGTTTCCTTTCATCAACCTTTCCAGTTGGCTTATGAGTAGAAACATACCATTCGATTGTCTTTCTCAATCCTTCTTCAAAGAATACTTAGGTTGCCAATTTAGTATTTCCTTTGCCCTTTTAATATCCAAGGCTCTGCTATAAACACCTACAGGCTTTGATTTATCGTAAATTATCTTACTCGGCCACCAATTCATTATTTCAAAGATTTTTTAAGCAATTTCTTTATAATTTTCTATTATATTCCTCTCAGCCCAAGCCAAAATATGTAGTTTTTATCGTTAGCAAGTTTAAACAATGAAGGGAACATATCGACTATTTTGGAGCTAAGGATCTTTTGCATCATTGATTTTCCATAGCTTATTATTTTCTCCTTTATAGATAGTATCTTTCTCATTACGTTGTTTAATGTTTCAACGATCTCCTTGCTAGTTATTGGTCTAATCTTTGAAAACTTAAGACAAGCAATGAAAAATGATCTATCAAGCCTATCAATTTTGAACCATATTTTCCTTCTTAACAATTGGCACTTAATGTAATACAAGTCAAAGAATGAGTATGAATATTTTGACATTTTTATATTTAACTCATTCAAACCTTAAAAACCTTCATTTCATTAAAATGAAAATTTTTTAATATGTAATCATTTTTTCATAATAAGTATGTTATCTTCTGAATTGAATAGCACATCGTTATTTTTAATTTTTAAATTGATAAATTCTTTGGTCCATGAATATCCAAGACCAATTCCGAATGAATAATATTTCGAATTATTGAAATCCAATTTATTTATAAGTAGTAAGCTTGAATTTG
>Ga0079046_1000057_pt1 | contig 26921 bp, 25 predicted proteins | sample BED_host_MetaG_FD_76330 | JGI IMG/M metagenome (GOLD analysis project Ga0079046, IMG submission 76330) | Hot spring microbial mat communities from Yellowstone National Park, Wyoming, USA - BED_host_MetaG | ecosystem: Environmental > Aquatic > Thermal springs > Hot (42-90C) > Microbial mats ... | reverse complement strand
CCTTGCATTGGGTCTGGAACGGGCCCTCACAGAGGCTGAGTCTCTACTTATCCCTAAAAGGATAAGCAAGTTCGGTCAAGGAAGTGAGAAGCCCACGTCTTTCAGACGTGGGTAGTTCACAAAGTAACCCAGTATGGCAATTAATAAACGCCTGTCCCTCATTCCTTTCATATTAATTCAACTCGATATCATTGGTCAACATGAGGGTCCTACATATTTAAACGCTAACGCTCCGTTATTGTAAGGAGTATCAAGCGTTTGCCAGTACCACGTACTTACAACTGGGAAATTATAAGAGTATGCACTTGAAGACGATGTTGTTTCACCGAATGTTCCTGATGCAGAATTGTCTTGGGCGGCTACTGAAATTGAAATGCTTGAGTTGTAGTTGTACTTACGCTTACTGGATAACAAACATCTTGTTTTCCGCTTTCGTAACTATACCCGTTGTAAAAGGTGACCGATGAATAACCATCGTGAGAAACACTAGTAGGTTCATTTTCATCTGATTGGGTGCCCGGAGGCAGAATCGAAGCTGAATAATGCATTACTGGATAAGACGTTGCAGTTATCTTTGCAACGTACGGTTGAGTGCAAGGATTATCTACAACACCAGCGACCCACTTGGTTACAGCCTGATAGATTGTCCACTGGTCAAGCTCAAAATATCCCGCCGCTCCCCCATCTGAGGCATTTATCGTAGCAGATGAAACAGTTTCGGTGTTACTGGTCATTATAACAGCACCAGTCACACTAGGGTCTCCTGATACGATTGTAAATGAGCTAGAAACGCTTATTGACTTGGTTCCAGTGGCGCTTCCAAGGTATGGCGAACTTAAAAGAATTATCAGCGTCCAGAGCCAAGCTTGAGCGACTTGAGACCCGAGAGTGCACTGCTGCAGAAACCCTCCACAATTAGGTGAAACAACAGCTATAACGCAATTAGGTTGAATCAATGATGCAGCATAGAAGGTAGGTTGAAAAGTCAATGCAGCTATGACCACTAATAAGAATACAAACATATGAACATACTTTATGTGGGATGCTTTGATTTTTTTATTTAATTGCATACAAAATATTGTTATTTACTAATATATATATCGTTTTTTAGCCTTTAAATCGACAATTGACGAATTTGCAATGTTATCTGCACACCCATTGCATGATCCGTACATGCCGTTGTAAAAAATGGCATGAGAATTCAATCACCTTGAATAAATCAGAAATGATTTTTTTGTATGGGAATTAAATGTCTGCCAATTGCCAATACTCCGAAGTTTACAGTATCTCTAGAAGAGCTATGGTCTAATTTCTGATAGCTTCTCTTATCCAAAATATGGTTGAAAGCGAAAAGGCAAAGTTGAGTCTACCCAATGGAATATTAGACCTCTAAATAGTAGGCCACTAATCCAGTATATGATTACATCCTTTAATCTCTTAAGAAACTTTAAAAGGTGTATGTTCAATGGGCTGAACGAGCCCAATTGCCCCAAGTCGCTCGAATAAAGCTTGAATCTCCTAACCTTGAAGCCATAGAGATGGTCAGCAAAGAGATCAAAGAGCTCGGCCTGAAGACAGGAGTCAACATAAAGGGCCCTGTTCCATTGCCTACGAAGAAGCTTAGAGTTGTTACAAGAAAGGCTCCTTCTGGCCAGGGGACACACACCTTTGATAAATGGGACTTGAGGCTGCACAGAAGGTTGATAGATATAGATGCAAACGAAAGAACTATGGGCCAACTGACAAGACTCAAGATACCTGAATCTGTTACAATAGAGATAAAGCTGAGGTCTCGCTAAACTTTTTGAATAAAGACTGCGCAAGCTTCAAATTGGGCTACTGAGACTGTAGCCGCAGTGATAGGACAAGATATTGTAAAAGAGCAGTTGCGAAGCTCCCCTTACTGTACTATACCCATGATTGAGAGGGTGAAATTGTCATGACCGCAGGAGCTATGCCTAGGAGCTCTCTAGCATTTAAATTACTTCTCATCTTTATATCTGCCATAGTTGTTATTGCAATATTCTATGGTATTAATGTCTGGCTTAACTGGACAGTATTCCAGTACATGTACTCTTCAAAGGCAGGTATTAACTGGGCTAGCACTGTATTTTACCACGGCTACACCTTTGTGGTAGCTGCGATTCTTGCATTGCTTGTAATAAACCCAGTTCCTGGGCACAGTGATATACTCAGTGCAATTTCAGCCGTCAGTTCAAGGGCCTGGTCTATTCCAAGGGAACCAAGGTTCAGGACTTACAGTGATTACAGGTTTTACACACCAGGCCAATCAGTTCCTCAAGCTCCTCAGGGCGAATTCAGGATGTCTCTTAGGTTATGGGGAATATGGCAGGGGATAAAATATGTCTTTGCATACTTGCTGTTCGCAGGCCTTGCAGGCTTACCAATCTTCGGCAATATAGCCATGCCTGCTCTTATGATGACAGAGGGTTATGGCTCCTGGGCTATGGTACCCAGGATAATGGCGTTGCCTTTTGACTTTGCTCCTGCGCAGCAGATAATTGCCTTAATACCTACAATGCAGATACAGTATTTTCTAATTTACTCTGTCATAGGGGGAATTATTGTTATTCTGATGGTAAGGCTTGTCATAAGAGCCATAAGAGATTTTGCAAAGTCTGCAGGAAACAACTGGATAAGGGATATAGTTCTCTTCTTCAGCTGCCTCCTTGGTATTTTCATTCTTGGAGCCCCATACTGGCTGATGAACGCAGCTTCCCCATACGCTTACGGCACACTCTGGTGCCTTCTGCTCTTCACATTTGTTGGATGGCTTTACCTAAAGCTTTCAGGTAAGGGTGTCATACCGATAACAGCAAGAAGGAGAAAGCTGATAACTGCTGCAGCAATAGTTGTAGCAATGCTTCTTCTCTTCAACGTAGGCTTTTCTGCATACATATACATAAACTGGAATAACAGGTGGCCTGACTACGAATGGGCACCAGCTATTCAGAAGCAGATAGTTGTTACAGACTGGACTTCAGGAGTGCAGAACCTTCAGGTGTTATCTCTTCAGCAGCTTCCTACAGGCAACGCAAGTTCTGTGCTTAGCCTGGTCAGGCAATGGGGGCAGGACCAGGCATATAAGACAATGACAAAGGAGCTGGGAGCTGTAAACTGGATGGCTCCTGCAAGTGCGCAGATAGTATGGTACAACAATACCGAATACTGGGTTGCCCCTGCAACTATACAATATCCTCCTAATTTTCAGAGCTGGATAAGCCAGCACCTCTTTGTGACCCATGCTGACAGGGTTATAGTGATAAACACACATACTGGGCAAGAGGTGACAACTCAGCAGGCATTTGGTGCTCCTGAGCCTCTCATTTACTACGGCGAGAATCTTTCCTTCAGGAATGATGTCTATGTGCATGTCAAGGGATATGAGGAGATAAACAACGAAACATTCCCCGGCACTCCCGACTACGTCCTTTCAGGGTATCAAAGGGCATTATGGTTCCTGCTCAGAGGTCAGCTCGGTTTTGCCTTCAGCCCTCCACAGGACAGCATAGACATGCTTCACAACAGAAACATATTTGACAGAGTAGGAGAGATACTGATTGCAGGACTTAAGGTAGACCCATCTGCATACATGGTTTCAGACGGACACAAGCTTTACTATGCGGTCCAGGTATATGTCAGCTATAACCTCAATACAGGCTTTTCACAAAGTCCGTATTTAAGGTTCTTCGGTGTGGTACTGATAGACCCGACCAATGGCTCTATGCAAGGATACTTTGCTCCTAACCAGAACTTTTCAGACAATTTCCTGATGAGCTTTTACAAGGGCTATTACAGCAGCTGGAAGCCTGCGCCTCAATGGCTTGTTTCCCAGCTAAGATATCCCGAAGCCCTTCTTGGAACCCCAAGCACCCCAGGTCAGCTTGATTACAATTTCTTCTTCCACGTTACAGACCCAACACAGTGGAGGTCTGGCTCTAACTTCTATGAGCTGCCCACAGACCAGAACGGGAATCCTGTAAATTCAGTGCTGTATCTTGCATATTCAATAGGGAATAAATCCTACTTTGTAGGTCTGCAGGAAGTTGAGTATTACCATTCTGCAAGCAAGAACCTGGCAGGAATATACATAGTCTTCGGAGGAGACAGGTTAGGCCAGATGTACCTTTATCAAACTCCGTCTTCCTTCAACGGAACCATCATAGGACCTAGTGCTGCACTTCAGACGATTCAGAGCTACCCAACCATAAGAACACTGCAAACACTGCTACCAACAAACCAGCTTGGGTCTGTATTGCTGTACGTGATAAACGGGCATCTGTATTACTTTGTTCCGTTCTACGTTACTCCTCAGGGACCAAGCCAAGTTATAGTTCAGCTGCCATATATGATAGCCGTAGACCCGTTTACTCAGAAGGTAGGTATAGGAGCAGATTCGGCAGCAGCATATTATTCCCTGCTTGGACAGGGTTCTCAGCCTGTATCCCAGCTATCCAGTCTGCAGGCAAATATCACTTCTTACTTCAGAAGTAAAGGCTTCACAGTCCTTAACGCCACCCAGGTTAATGCAAACGTGTTTGTGCAAGTGGGTAATGTCTCTTATATTTCATCGGCAGACTGGCCTAACGTTCAGGATGCTCTGAATTCATTCATTCAAAACTATGCTTCTCAGTACCAGTCCAGCTTGATAATAGCAGCTCCCCAAGGTAACTCATCCTATACATATGGCATACTTGTCCAGAAGATGGCTTCTTCTCAACCACCGACCAATATCCTTATTCTCTACTATGTTACAGTACAGTTCGGGGGAGGCTAGTTTGGAGCCGAGGGAAAAGACAAGAAGATGGATATCAACGCTAATATCCATGTCAGTCATTCTTATACCTATACTTTTCTTTCTTACGTTATCTTCCCCTAGCCAAGGGACACAATCAAACTCTATAGGCACAAACTATACAACAGATGCACAGGTTATATTCAATTCATTTGCAGGCTTGTTCGTAATTCTTCTCTTCATTCTTATACCGATATTCTATATTTTGTATAAAAGGGACAGAAGAATAGACCTCAGGTAATTGCTTAGGTATATAAGCATGTTTTGAAGAGCTTTCCTAGCTATTACCACTGCATCATGTAGCTCTTCTGGCTTTCTGTCAGTGCGTCTATCTTCACATTCATGCTTTCGAGTTTAAGCGATGCAACCTCCATGTCGATTTCTTCTGGTACAGAATGAATTTTTGCAGGAAGGACTTTCTTTGTAAGGTAAATAATACTCATAGCCTGGTCAGAGAAGCTCATGTCCATCACTTCACTAGGATGCCCTTCTGCTGCACCGAGGTTTGCCAACCTCCCCTTTGCAAGCACATACACCCTCTTCCCATTTTCGAGCAGATGCTCATCCAGATTCTGCCTGACCTGCCTGATTTCTCTGCTCTTTTCGACCAGAGTTTTCATATCTATCTCAACGTCGAAGTGACCAGAATTCGCAAGTATTGAACCATCCTTCATGTTGATTATATGCTTGTAGGTTATCACTTCCCTGTTGCCTGTTGCAGTTACGAATATATCTCCTATTCTGCTGGCTTGCTCCATCGGCATCACTTCATAACCCTCCATGACTGCCTCAAGCGCCCTTACTGCTGACGTTTCAGTAACTATTACCCTTCCTCCCATACCCCTCAGCCTTGATGCTATGCCCCTACCGACCCATCCATATCCAGCAACAACGCATACCTTGCCTGCTATCAATATATTCGTAGCTCTCATCAGGCCATCTACTGTGCTCTGGCCTGTGCCAAACCTGTTGTCGAAGAGGTGTTTTGTGTATGCATCGTTAACCGCTATAACAGGGTATCTGAGAATACCCTGCTTCTCCATAGCTCTTAGCCTGTTTACACCTGTAGTTGTCTCCTCAGTCCCTCCAAGAATCTTCATAGACTTGTACTCTTTATGAATCATGGAGTGAAGGTCTGCTCCGTCGTCAACCACTATATCAGGATGGAAATCTGCAACCCACCTTATGTTCGAAAAATATTCTTCTTGGCTCTCTCCCCTCTTTGCCCTTACCTGTATACCTTCTTCGGCAAGAGCATTAGCTATATCATCCTGAGTGGACAGGGGATTGCTTGCTGCCAACCTCAACTCTCCTCCAAGCATTTTCAGAGTTCTTGCAAGCACACCAGTCTCCTTTGTCACATGCAGAACAAGCCCTATCTTCTTTCCAGCTAAAGGTCTTGAATCAGAATACTTTCTTCTTATATTCATAAGAACTGGCATGTGCATCTCAGCCCATGCGAGCATCTTCCTACCTTCTTCCGCAAGGCTAGCATTCTGATGCATTATCTTCTCACTCTTTACCATCAGGCAAAGTGGTTTAAAAGTTGGCTACAACAAATGCTCCGCTAGGTTAATATCTGAAGACTTAAAAGCCGCTTGCATGACTCTGAAAATAGGCGATAAAGCCCCTCAATTCACTCTTTACGACCAGGATAGGAAGCTTAGGACTCTGCAGGAATTTACATCGAACGGAAAAGTAGTGCTAGCATTCTTCCCTGGAGCATTCACTTCTGTCTGCACAAAGGAGATGTGCACCTTCAGAGATTCCCTCTCGAACTTCTCCGGCCTTGGCCAGGTTGTTGGCATAAGCATAGATACTCCCTTTGCCCTCAAGGCGTTCGCAGAAGCCAACAAGCTGAACTTCCCGCTTCTGAGCGATTATGAGAAAAAAGTAATAAGGGACTACGGGGTCGAATATGATAACTTTGTCAACCTGCCAGGCTACAAAGTGGCTAGAAGGTCTGTATTTGTTGTGGATAGAGACCAGAGAATAAAATACATCTGGCTTGCGCCGGAGCAGGGGATGGAGCCAAACTACAAGGAAATCGAAAATGCACTAAGGTGATGGAATATTTCACAGACAGGATTGAAACTGAAAGAAGGGGAGAGGTTTCCTGATATCGAGCTTCAGGCATATCCCGACGGAAAGAAGAAAGTCTCTGACTATAAAGGTAAATGGCTGGTTCTATACTTTTATCCAAGAGATGACACTCCTGGATGCACGACTGAAGCATGCAGCTTCAGGGACCACATATCAGACATAAGGAAACTTGGGGCAGAAGTAGTAGGCGTAAGCACTGACGATTACAAGAGTCACGAAAAGTTCGCAAAAAAGTACAACCTCAACTTCACTCTGCTGAGCGATACTGATGGTAAGCTAGGAAAAGCTGTTGGAGCGCTAAGGGAAAATGCTTCAAGGCTGACAGAGAACAGAGTAACCTTCCTTATAGACCCCAAAGGCTTCATTGCAAAGGTCTATCCAAGGGTTACACCATCAGAACATTCTGAAGAAATAATTCAAGATTTGAAGGCTTTGTCGAGAAATTAGCTAGAGTTATATAACCCTAACCTCCTGACATAAAGGTGAATAGATAAGTATGCCGACCCATGGTTCGCTTACAAAATCCGGTAAGGTTAGGTCACAGACACCCAAGCTGGAAGCGAGAAAGAGAGTCTTCCCAATACCGAAGGTAAGTGTGAGGGAAAAGTACAGGAAAAGATACATGCTAAAGAGAAGGGCAGGACAGAACTGGGTGCTGCCATAGACAGTTTTTATATGCATGCTCAGCAAAGAGGTAATGGAGGGAGCAGGCTATTCATGAAGACCTGTTCCCTGAAATGGAGAAATATAATTTGAGAGCCAAACTGTTTGTATGCGAAGCCGGGTTAGCGCTTTTTGACGAGTCAGGCAACCCGATTGCAAGCGCCAGGTTTCAAGACGACATGTATTCAAAATTCACTAGGCTGATGAGCGGAGAAAAGGTTCAGGAATTATCGTTGATACTTGAGCAGGCAAGGGGTAGCCAGATAACGGAGCTGATAAACCCTTACAGGGAAATAGATGCATTGCTGAAAGAAGCAGGAATCAGAACAGTCCAAGCGGAGGAAGAAAGGGAGAGGCAGCAACAGGAAAAGGAGGAGCTGATGCTGCGCTCCGGGCTTGTGTTCAGCAGGGATGAAGTGCTTGACATAATCAGAGAGTTTGCAATGAGAAGGGGAGAGGAAAGAATAAGGGAAAAGTCAGCAAGGCTGGACCAGCAGGTCATACAGTCAATAGCTGCAGTAGATGAATTGGATAGAAACGTGAATATAATGTGTGCCAGGGTTAGGGAATGGTTTGGCCTTCACTTCCCCGAGCTCGATTCTCTGGTAGAAGACCCATTATCTTACTGCAGGCTGGTTGTAGAGCTTGGCAAGAGGTCCAATTTTACAGAAGATAGGCTCAAGCACATCATGGGTCTTTCTTCAGATAAGGGTTCAAGGATTGCAGCCGCAGCAGAGAGGTCGAGAGGGGGAGAGCTGTCAGAGGAAGACCTAGAGCCGTTGAAGGAACTGGCTGAAGGGGCCTTGAGTTTTGCCAAGCTTAGGGACAGGATAATGAGACACGTGGAAAAGAATATGAAGAGAATAGCACCAAACGTAACATCGATAGCTGGAGCTGCAATCGGTGCTAGGCTTATAGCAAGAGCTGGGGGAATGGAAAGGCTTGCCAGGCTGCCATCAAGCACTATACAGGTGCTAGGAGCAGAAAAGGCACTCTTCAGAGCTCTGAAGAGCGGGGGGAGGCCTCCAAAGCACGGAATAATCTTTCAGCATAATCTTATTCACTCAGCGCAGCCCTGGCAGAGGGGGAAGGTTGCTAGAGCCCTTGCCAGCAAGATAGCTCTAGCTGCAAGGGTCGACTTTTTCAGAGGGGAGATTGACGAAGAACTGGCAAAACAGACACAGGTAAAGGTTGAAGAGATAAAGAAAAAGTACCCTAAACCTAGGGAGTCTAAATCTAGGGAAAGGTGGAAGAGGCGCAGATAGGGTAAGCGCTTTCATATAAGAGCTAGGGCTGAGCTGGTGTGCAAGCGATAGAGATTGCTGACGGAGTGTACAGGATAAAGCAGGAAGATTCTGGCAGGGAATTGCTCGCAACCCTAAACCTTACTCCAGGGAGGAGCGTGTATGGCGAGAGGCTGGTAAACATCGATGGTAAAGAGTTCAGAGTCTGGGACCCTTTCAGGAGCAAGCTTGCTGCTGCTATCTTGAAAGGTATTAACAATACAGGAATAGAAAGAGGCTCAAGGGTTCTATACCTGGGGGCATCCACCGGCACCACTGTAAGCCACGTTTCAGATATAGTCGGAAGCAATGGTATTGTCTTCGCGGTCGAGGTATCCCAGAGGGTTGCGAGAGAACTGATGGAAAAGGTGGCAATGTATAGAAAGAATGTTCTACCTATAGTTGAAGATGCCAGGAGGCCAGAAAAATATGGGGTTGTTTATAGCAGAATTGATGTTGTGTATTGTGATATAGCACAGCCTGACCAGACAGATATAGCTCTGCTGAATACAAAGAGGTTCCTGAAGGACTCAGGGAGCCTGCTTCTCGTTGTCAAAGCTAGAAGCATTGATACTTTAAGGGAGCCTAGGGAAGTGATAAAGGAGGAGGCTGAGAAGGTTTCTAACAGTGGCCTTAAGGTGAAGCAGGTATTAGACCTTAACCCGTATGACAGGGACCACGGAATAATACTAGCATTCAAATGATTTGGCTAGCTTCTTCTCTTCGGCGTTTCTTCGCTCGGGTCATCTATTCCCTTGTTGTTTATGATGAAGACAGCTTCTCGCTCAGGGTGGTAAGGACTGTCAACCATTCTTGCAATTCTGCTCTTAGCTGCCTTTCTGAGGTATATTCTGTAAGTGCTTGTGTGGGCAACAACATGGCCTCCAGTAGCTCTTGTCGGGTCGCCGAAGAAGAAGTCAGGAGAAGCCTGCACCTGATTGGTAACTACTACAGCCACAGAGTATATCTCTGCAATTCTGAGAATTGTGTGCATGAACCTGTTAAGTCTCTGCTGCCTCTCTGCAAGAGTCCCTCTCCCAAGAAATTCAGCCCTGTAGTGTGCTACAGCAGAATCCACAACAACTAACTTGCACCTGCTCTTTTCGAACTGCCTTCCCAGCTCCTTAACTATCAGCTCCTGGTGCGCGCTGTTGTATGCCTTTGCAACTATTATGTTGTCAAGAACTTTTGCAGCATCGAGCCCCCTCGATTCCGCTATCTCCGCTATCCTTTCAGGCCTGAACGTCCCTTCCGTATCTATGTATACTGCGCCCGCATCGAGCCCTCCCTTATCCTTAGGTAATTGCACAGTTACCGAGAGCGTATGGCATACCTGGGAATTATGCATGACTGTAGGTAAATTCCCTGCTATGTATGCATGACCTTCTGGGACAGATATATCATAGACATAACCATTATATTCAACCTCGCTGCTTTCTATAACTGCGTCCCAGTCATACTGCTGAGCTTTGTCAGCCTGCATGGAATGCAGAGAGTTTTGCTGAATATTGGACGAATATGCAAACATATCATTCTCTTGATGTTGTCTGGAGAGCTGAAGCAGTCTATTATTATCCGATGCCAAGGAATTTTCTGCTGGCTCAAAACGTTCTTTCAGCATTATGGGAGCATAATTTCCATTGACAGAAGTAAAGAATTCGGTTTGATTGCTCTCTTTTTTGTCAGGAAAAGCTGGTTCGATTGCACATGGCTTATTATGATTATGATTCACCAGCTGGGCTGGATTTCTTTTACTATAAAGTAGACTTGACAATAGGCCCAGCTCTTCGTAACTCATTTTGGGTGCAGCTATCAGGTCGCCTTTTCTTATATCTGCAGCCCTCTTCCATACCATCCCTTCTTCAGTATACACAAGAAATCTGTGCCAGAATGCAGCATCTATTCTCCTCCCTGAAGCAGTAACAAGCCTGAAAACTTTATTCACTCTCTCTCTGTAAAGGAAGTCTGCCTTCTTCGGAATAGAGTCCCTGCCAAATACCCACAGGGAATCTACTAGTATAACGAAACCTTTACCGTGAATCCTTTCCCCTTTTTGTTTCATGAATCTGCTGTAAATATCCTGTATCTCTTCAACCCTGAACCTTATTTTGCCATTTACCGATAAAAGATAAGCAACCTTTGTATCAGATGAAACACACTTTCCAGAACCGAATTCGCCGTAAAACTCCGTAACTGCTCCTACTTCAACACCCCCTCCCAGCAGTTCATCAAGAGATTTTGAGCCTGTCGTTATCCTCTCAATATTCTGCCTTCTCTGGTAAAGCTCCTTCGCTGAGACAAAATCCTTGGCAAGAACTCCAAGTTCGCTCAGCCTGCTCCTTGCTCTGTTTATCATTTCGCTGGCCTTTGCAGTATCTCCATTAAGTGCATCAGCCACCTCTCCTACTCCTCTTGCAGCTAGGTCCATCAGGTTGTAGATCCCTGCATCGTTCAGCTTCTGCTTTGTTACCGGGCCGACTCCTTCTATAGAGTCGAGCTCCAGCTCCTCTTCGCTGGCCAAATCCTAATCGTTATGGCTTGAACATTCTCCTATTTTAAGGGTATAGTCGATTCGGTGTCCTTGGAAAGAGTGTGGATGACCTTATATGCTTAAGACCCAAAAGCCATCTCAGCAACCTCTCGACACCCATCCCGAAGCCGCTGTGAGGTGGCAAGCCGTATCTCCTCAGCTCAAGGTACCATTTCATGCTTTCAGGGCTGAGCCCGTGCTCTTCTATTCTCTTCAACAGGGTCTCGTAGTCGTGTATCCTCTGCCCTCCCGTGGCTATTTCGCCATAACCTTGGGGAGCCAGCAGGTCAGCACTCAGAGATACCTTAGGTCTATTGGGGTCTTCCATATGGTAAAAGCTTCTTGCCGATAAAGGATATCCCTTTACAAAGACAGGCTTTTCAAAAGCTCTGCTTACCAGCTTCTCAGCTTCAGTCCCAAGGTCTTCTCCCCATTCAACCTTCACCCCTCCCTTGTCAGCTATAACTAATGCTTCATCGTAATCTATCTTAGGAAACGGAGGTTCAACGGGTCTCACCTTTTTACCTATTACTGATAGCTCATTCTTGCAGTTCTCTGCTATATGGCTCGTTATGTTATATACCAATTCTTCCTCAACCCTCATAAGCTCATCAAGCCCCTTGAATGCTAACTCTGACTCAATCATCCAGAATTCTGTAAGATGCCTTGCTGTCTTGGATTTTTCAGCCCTGAAGGCAGGCTGAAGGACAAAGACCTTATCAAAACTGCATATAGCCGCCTCTTCATAAAGCTGCGCGCTCTGGCTTAAGTATGCTGTCTGGTCAAAGTACTTTACAGGGAAAAGAGTGGCTCCTCCCTCAACTGCTGCTCCTACGAGAATGGGAGTCTGAATATAGATGTAGCCCCTTGAATAGAAATAGTTGAAAGTTGCCTTTACCAGCTCAGACCTGACTTTTATCACAGAACTTGACTTTGGCCCCCTTATGGAAAGATGTCTCATGTCGAACAATGCACTTCTTGACTTCAGCACATCCTTTCTGAGCGGCCATGGCAGCGAAGGCGCTATCAGCTTGAAACCTGTCATGCGTATTTCTTTACCGCCTGGTGCACGCTTGTCGTTCTTTACAACCCCTTCAACGTAGACCGCAGATTCCGTTTCTGCTGATACTGCTTCATTCCACGCAGCATCATCAACACTACCCTTTCTGGCAGATACCTGTACGTAGCCTGTACCATCCCTCAGTCTGAGAAAAAGCATTCCTCCAACCTGGTTCTTCACTGCTATCCACCCCAGCAGCCTCACCTTTGAATCCTCTTCAAGGCTGAATACTTCAGATGCGTAATGAGACCTTTCCAAATGCATCCCCCTGCTGAACAGGGCATAGGTTAATGAAGTTGTATTCTTAAAGGCTTCATGCAGGGGTAGCGATAAGATGGCTCAGAACTATATGGTTGCACTTTTACCAAGCAATCCTGCTTTGGCATTATCATACATCGCAGACACACTGGGCAAATCTGAACTTGTAAAATCAACCAGCATTTGGGGTGGCTGCATTCTTGCTGAATCAACTTCGCCCGTTGAATTTGCTGAAAGATGCAGGAGAATTACTGGTTTGGAGATAATAGCAGTAGGCTCCATCGTTGAGGGGTTCAATGATGCGGCTACCCAACTAAAAAAGATGACAGTAAAAACATTGCAGCACATACGAAGCTACAAAGTCTCTGTAATAAGGCATTCTGGCAATACTTTTGAAGAAGATGAAGAAGAATCGATGCATCTTACCGGTATAATAATCGATGAAATGAAAAAGAGAGGAAGCGTACCGAGGGATAAGAATGCAGAATTTGTCATTAGGATACTTGCATATCAGCAAGAATATTTTATACCTAAACTCAGCTATCAGGGAATAGGTGGATTACCTGCTGGTATAAACGGCAAAGCTGTTTGCCTGATTTCTGGAGGATTAGGAAGTGTTGTTGCTGCGATGGAGATTGCGAAAGCAGGTTTTATCCCTTTGCCCCTGCTCGTCCTAAATTTTGTGGATGAAGGTGAATTCAGGAGAGCAGTAATCTCTTCCTGCTTTCTGACTGAGCTTACTTTGCATAAAGAGATGGAGCTTGAGCTTGTAACTCTTGAGGGAGAATACGAAAGCAGAAAAATGTATGAAGAAGCTCTAAAAGCTGCAGAATCTGAGGCCAGGAAAATAGGGACAGATTACATATGCACTGGCATTCACATCTCGCCTGAGCTGCCACAGCTGCTCGAAGTTTGTAAAAGAAGCAGCTGCAAAGTCATCAACCCTGTGCTGACATGGGATAGGCAGAGGCTGATGTCAAGCTTACCAGAAGAGCTTAAAAGAAGATACATATATGAAAAGCATGGAATAGCCAAGATGGTTGGTAAGGAGAAAGTTGTAAGAATTGCATTGACAGACTTGGCACAATATAATAAAGCGCTTGACACTGCAATAAGAAACCTTAAGGCAGCACCTTCATAACAATATTAACTGCATTCATTACCCCGTGATATCTGCTTGCAATCTCCCTGAGCTTCTGGGCTGATTGAGCTAGAGATGAATCATTTATTGCATCGATTATGCCTTCATAGAGCATAGAAGATGAAGTTGAGAGCTGGTCGTATGCTCTAGCTATACCAAGCTCCTGGCACTTTCTTGCATTTCCCCACTGCTCCCCGTGCATCGGTATAGGGATAAGGATGGACGGCTTTCCCATCATGATAAGTTTTGAGATTGTAGAGTGCCCTGACCTGGTTACAATCAAATCTGAATTGAGTATATGAATATCTGTGTCAGAGCACCACTCGTAATATAAGAGATTACCAATCTTTCTGGGCATTTGTGAACCCTTCGGGTCACCTGCGCTGAATATCACTTCAGCCTTTCCTGAATCAGCAAGCATCCTGGCTGCGCTGAACATCATCTTACTAACCAATTTTCTTGAAACTAATGGACCAGTAAGAGAAAAGAAGACTCTAGGCTTATTCGCTGATTTTTGAGGCTGCGATGGCTGAGACTCTGCAAATAGGCCTACATACGTAAGCCTATGCTCTGTCAGCCTCAGAGGCGAAAGAGAGTATTGACTTATGGTGTAAGGTGGAGGCAGGTCAGGGACGATTATTATTTTTGAGGAGTTCCAGAAGGCAGCAAGAGTTTCTGCATTAACCCTTTCGAGAAAACGCATCATTTTCCCTTCAAGTATAGGCAGGTTTATCCTCAGCTGGTTGGTCAAAAGAATTGATGGTATGCCAAGTAATTCTGCAGCCAAAATTGCTGAAAGCCTGCTATCGCTAAAAACCAAAAGAGGTTTCTCTTTCCTCATTATTTCCATTTCCCTGTATACCTGAAGCCCAAAAGAGCCGTAGAACTTTGGGAGGTTTCTGACAGTCTTTTTGAAAGACATTCTGTCTTGGTCTCCCCACCCAACATCGACTTCAGGCACCTTCTTACATCGATAGCCAAGCCTGCTGAGGTATGCTTCTCCCTCTCCCCAGGATGTGGAGTATATATCGTATTTATGCTCAAGATGTTTTAGGAGTTTCGATGTCCTGGCTGCATGGCCAAGCCCAGACCCGTAGACTGAGACGTGCAGCTTCGGTCTATTTTGCAAGAAGCCTCTGCCTTACATCCCCATTTGGGGTTGCCTCATAAAATATAATCGCTTGAAAACTCAGTATTCTTACCTTATCGATGAGCCAGTAGTCTGGATGAGCTCCTGCCTTCATGCATGCGTATGAAAGATATGTTTCTATATCCCACCCCTCCTCCACAGGTACTTGAGGAAGTAGGAGTCCTGCACCATAGCTCCATTCTACTATAAGCCCGTCCCTTCCTATCACTATTTTATTCTTGTACTCAAGCGGATTTTTCACCTGAACCGGCAAAGGAGGGGAGAGCACACTGACTTCAAAAGTCGACTCCTTCAACTCTTTAGATGTCATAGGCTCGAATCTCGGGTCTCTTGTGGCTGAATCGATTGCTGAATCTATAAGAGCTTCTATTAGAGTCTGGCTAGGTTCTGGCCTGCCTATGCACCCTCTGAGCTCATCGCTTGGATATTTCTTTATTGTAACAAATACCCCCATCTTCTGTTTTGCTATAGCTGGTGTATCATCAGGAATAGGTATTCTTTCTCCTTTTTCCACAAACGTTTCAGCAGCTCTTCTAGCAGTCCTTACAAGCCATCTACCTTCTTCAATGGTAAAAGATTCAAAGCTGAATTCAGTCATTATTTTTCATCCTCTCTTCAAGCCTGCTATGAAATGCTGAGAGCCTCTTCCAGTGCCCACCTTTCCAGTAAATCTTTCCACACCCCGAGCATGCGAAGAAGCTGTTGTATCTTGCTAATATGGAATCCGGAATCTTTCCCTTCAGCTCTTCTTTCATTATGCCTTTTATTTCTCCGTTGCACGCTGGGCACCTGCTCTTCTCTGGGTCCAATGCAGGAAGATACTTAAGATAAAGAAAAATTGTGCTGAGCCTTTCCAAATCATCCTTGCCATTCACCTCTACTGCCTGCAGGCCTTTAGCAGTGGCAAACGATACTAATGCTTTATCCGAGCTGACCAAAATTCTTCCCTCTTCTTCTGCTATCTTTACCAATTCCAAGTCATCCTTATCATTAAAGTATAAAGTATCAAAACCGTAAAGCCTGAGCTTCCTTGCAAGGCTTCCGAGCATACCATCTACAAGCAGGCTATGCTGTTTCTTCATCATCCCTCCTGCTCTGGTCAATTCTGCACTCTTCACAGATGAACTTACCATCTATTTCAAGCAGGTTATCAGACCACTGATTGCAATTATCGCAGTATCCTGATACTGAAGAAGCCCTCTGGCCTGAACCACCAGAAAGTATTCTCGCCTTTTCTGATATTATATCTATTATTTCTGGCGTCACACCTATTATGTCAGACATTGAAACTATGCCCACAACCTTACCCTTGTAAGTTACTCCGAGTCTCTTCACACCAAGCTTTCTCATCAACCTTGCTGCATCTGTTACATCCTTCTCCGATTCTATTGTCTGCAAGGGGCTTGACATAACATCTTTTGCTTTCACTTCTGAAGGGAGCAGATTCTTTGCCACAACTTTGTTTACAAGGTCGCGGTCAGTCACTATCCCCTTCACATCTTCTCCGTCTATTATTATTACACTGCCAATAGAATACTTTACCATCTTCTTTGCCAGCTGGTCAGCAGTTTCGTTTTCAGACCCAGATATAACTGGGCTGTTCATAACTTCCCTTACCAATACCTTTGTTGCAATAGACCTCTCCAAGGCTCCCTCAGATATTGAGGCGGCAACCAGGATTATTTATCGTTTCCCAAGATAGTTGATAGCAGGCTGTGCAAGTCTGAATAAACCGACCTCTTAACCTTTCATGCTGATATTGCCTATTGCTTTAAAGAGACTCAGCTTGGACAAATATGTCAACAATTTTTTGTGCACTGCTAATTCGCAAAAAGTATGACTTTATGCGGTCAGATATATATACACACAAATTTCCAAAATATAATTGATGGGAAAATGAAAGCAAGGTTTTCCCACAAAGGACTTCTGCTTACGATTGTATAGACCTAACCAAAGATAGGCCGAGCACACCTAGACCATTAATTAGTGCTTATATGCTAAGTTGCATTATTGGCAATATTTCAGACCCAGAGCTTCAGCTTTGGATTCCTAGCCAAGCATCGGTATCTTTACGCCCTTTTCCTTTGCAGTCTTTATGGCTTCTTCATATCCAGCATCTGCATGCCTTGCAACCCCTATAGCAGGGTCGTTTGTGAGCGCAGTCTTTACCCTTCTTTCTCCCTCATCTGTACCATCAGCCACAACCACAAGGCCTGCGTGTATCGAGTAGCCTATGCCTACGCCCCCTCCATGATGCACAGCTACCCACGATGCACCAGATACTGCGTTTAGCAGTGCATTCAGTATAGGCCAGTCAGCAATAGCATCGCTGCCATCCTTCATCCCCTCTGTCTCCCTATATGGCGATGCTACGGAGCCGGAATCAAGGTGGTCCCTTCCTATGACTATCGGAGCGCTCAATCTTCCTTCCCTTACCATGTCGTTTATCATCTTGCCAAACTTGGCCCTCTCCCCAAGGCCAAGCCAGCAAACTCTTGCAGGAAGGCCCTGAAATCTCACCTTTTCGTGAGCCTTTTCTATCCATCTGACAAGGGACTTGTTGTATGAAAACTCTTTCTTTATCAGCTCATCCGTTGCATAGATATCATCAGCCTCTCCCGACAATGCAACCCATCTGAAGGGACCTCTCCCCTGGCAGAAGAGAGGTCTTATGTATTCGCTTACAAAGCCTGGTATTGCGAAAGCTTCTTTCACACCTGCTTCTTTGGCCAGATTTCTGATGTTGTTGCCATATTCAAACGCTACAGCTCCTTTTTCCTTCATCTTCAGAATAGTCCTTACATGCCTGGATACAGATTCAAGAACTCTTCTCATATACTCTTTCTTATCGTTCTTCCTTAGCTCTTCAGCCTCCTTAAGGGAGAGTCCTGCAGGAATATAGCCATAGAGCGGGTCGTGAGCCGATGTCTGGTCAGTTATTACGTCAGGCTGAAACCCCATGGAAGCCAGCTCAGGAAAGACTTCAGCGCTGTTTCCTAAAATTCCTATCGATATGCTCTTTCCCTCTCTAGCATAGCCTTTAGCCAACTTTACCGCTTCCTGGACTGAGTCTGTAAACATGTCCAGATACTCCTTCTCCATTCTCCTTTCTATAGCCCTTTTATCCACTTCAACAACCATAGCAACGCCATCGTTCATAGTAACTGCCAGGGGTTGCGCTCCACCCATCTCACCAAGACCAGAAGTTAAGACAATCTTACCCTTCAGGCTTCCATCAAAATGCTTTGAGGCTAAGGCAGCAAGGGTTTCATATGTTCCCTGTAGTATTCCCTGAGTGCCTATATATATCCAGCTGCCAGCTGTCATCTGTCCAAACATTGTAAGGCCTCTCTCCTCAAGCTCCCTGAAGTAGTCCCAGTCTGCCCACTTCGGAACTATCATGGCATTAGAGATCAAAATCCTCGGAGCCTGTTCAGATGTTTTGAATATGCCTACAGGCTTTCCTGACTGAACTACAAGCGTCTCATCATTCTCAAGCTCCCTAAGGCTCTTGACAATAGCATCAAACGCTTCCCAGCTTCTTGCTGCTCTGCCTGTCCCACCATAAACAATCAGCCTGTCAGGGTCCTTTGCCACTTCCGGGTCAAGGTTATTCATCAGCATTCTGAGAGCAGCTTCTTGCTGCCATCCTTTGCAAGATATTTCTCTCCCTCTGGGCGCCCTTACCAATCTTTTTAGCATACAAGGTCTACTTCCTACGTCATCATTTAACCTTACCAAATATATAAGATTGCAATTTCAACCTTAAAACGCAATGGACCTGTCTCTTTACAATGCAGGCCAGCTTGTTACAATGAATAAGGCTGATGAAGATGATTTAGGAATAATAGAGGACGGCGCATTTATAGTGAGGGATGGAAAATTTGCCTGGGTGGGAAAAACAAGGGAGTTAAAGGAGATGGGAGTTCACACAGACATGAGAATAGATGCTGAAGGATTACTTGTAACTCCAGGGTTTATCGACCCTCACACGCATCTTGTCTTTGCAGGAAGCAGGGAAGATGAGCTCGACAGAAAGATAAGGGGTGAGAGCTACATAGAAGTATTGAAGTCAGGAGGTGGGATAAACCGTACCATTGCCTTTACAAGAAAGGCTGAGGAGCTAGAGCTTCTAGAATCTTCCCTCTCCCGGTTAAAGCAGCTGATTAGGCAGGGGGTTACGACAGTTGAGGTTAAGACTGGTTACTGCCAGGATGTGGAAGGAGAAATGAAGATGCTGAGGGTTGCATCACAATTATCTGCCAGAAGCGGTATAGATGTTGTCAGGACATTTCTCGGGCTTCATTCTATCCCCCCTGAGTTCAACTCTTCTGAGGATTACGCTGATTTCGTAATAAGGGAGATGCTCCCAGCTGTTGCCAAGATAAAACCTGATTTTGCCGACTGCTTTTGCGAGGAAGGGCTATTCAGCAGTTCAGTCTGCAAGAAATATCTTGAATCTTCAAGGCTTCTTGGGTTAAAGCTGAAGGTTCATGCTGACGAATTCAGCTACTCGCATGGTGCAGAGCTGGCAGCAGAGGTCGGATGCACATCAGCCGACCATCTTGAGAACAGCAGCACAGAAGGGCTAAGCATGATGGCATCAAAAAATGTAAGCGCTGTGCTTCTGCCAGGAACAGCCTTCTACAGCAGAATAAAGCAGCCTGACTTCAAAAAAGTCAGGGAATCAGGCTGCTCCTTTGCACTTGGCACAGACCTGAGCCCTAATTCCTGGATTGAATCGCCCCAGCTGGTTATGGCTATCGCATGTGTGCAGATGGGGATGAAAATTTCAGAAGCCATATCTGCTTTCACGATTGGAGCTGCAAAGGCCTTATCTCTTGGCGACAGAGGAATGATAAGCGAGGGAAAGATAGCAGACTTCGTCATACACAGGGTAAGGAATTACATGTTTCTGCCTTACAGAATAGGAGGCAATTACATTCATTCTGTATTCAAGAAGAGTAATCTCATATATTCATCGAAGGAGGCATAGACCTCCTTAATTCATTAGAAAGCATTTCTATCTCATTCCCTAAACTCCTATCACCCTTGAGCAACGGGCTGAATTTTCTTATGTGTTTTAGCATTAATCTGGATGCTTTTGACAGCCCTTCATCATCATCGCCAAGAAAGTTTGAAAGGCATATCATCTCAATCGCTAACACTCTAGAAACGTTGCTGATGATTTCAACAGCTTTCAGTCCGGCATTGACTCCATGACTGGCATGGTCTTCTATCCCTGCTGAAACCATTGCTGGATATGAAGAAGCCGGGTGTAATAGGACAGAATTTGCGTTGTTCAGAGACACAGCAAGATATTCAGTCAGCATAAGCCCAGATTCAAGCCCAGGTTTGCCTGCAAAATAATCCCTCTTCTCAGATATGCTTGCATCCATAAGCCTGTGAACCCTAGCTAGAGATAATTCAGAAATGTATGTGGATGAGATGGCTAGAAGGTCAAGGACCATAGCTATCGGTTGCGCATGGAAATTTCCTCCATGCAATATCTCGCCATCATCACTCATAACAGGATTATCAGTTATACCGTTCAGCTCTCTGTTAATAATTTCGGCTGCAAAAAAGTAAGATTCTAAAACAGAGCCATGTACTTGAGGGGCACACCTTATACAATAGGGGTCCTGCGGTATCGGCTCTTCCCTCAATCTCTCACTTCCTTCAAGTAATTTTCTTATCGATTTTGCAACCTCAATCTGTCCTATTTGCCCTCTTAAATTCATCAGTCTTTCGTCAAAAGACTGAGAGCAGGCATGCAAGGCTTCAGAAGTTAATGCTACGCATGTGTTAGCCCACGATAAAAGGTTGTTCAGCTCTATAGCAGCAATGCATGCAAATGCGGTTGTGAAGCAGGTACCATTCAGCAGCGATAGCCCTTCTTTGGGCTGCAGAGCAATTGCATGCATCCCTGACTTATTCAGAGCATCAGAAGAATGAGTAGCTTTCCCCTTGTAGCTAACCTGTCCTTCTCCTATCATAGCAAGTGCGACATAAGCAGAAGGAGCAAGGTCGCCGCTTGCTCCCAGAGAACCATAGATCGGAACTATAGGTATTATATCTTTATTCAGCATACCAGCAAGAGACACTGCAACCTCGGGTCTTACACAGCTGTTTCCCCGGAGAAGAGAGTTCAGCTTTACGAGCATAGCAACTTTGACAACATCATCCCTCATCGCCTTACCAGCTCCTGCGGCATGGCTTCTTACAAGGTTCCTCTGCAATTCCTGCATTTCAGATTCGTTATCTATTCTCTTCTTAGCCAATATTCCAAATCCGGTCGTTATTCCATATATCTGCTCACCTTTCCTAAGTCTTTCTTCAAGTCGATTTCTGAACCTCCTCATCGATTGAATCGCATCTTTGGAAATCCTAACTTCATCTCTTTGCAGCAAGTAGTTGGCAACTTTCTTCAAATCTAAAGTCCTACCATCAAGAAGCATTTAAGAGTCTATGCTCTTCAAAGCCCTTTAATAAGAGGTTCGCTTGCTGTTTATTCTTCTTTGAGTAGCAGTGTTTATCTTTCATACCATATTAGAGGTTGGTCAAGCATGGAAAGCATGTACCACAGAAAAACGATCAGAATAACATTATTTTCGATACTTGCAGCAATGCTGTTTGCATTGCTATATGCAGCGTTCGAAGTATACTTTAAACCATGCAGATTCTTCTCCTGTACACCTGTTATATTAGGTATAGCAGAGTATCAGCTTATAGTTATGCTGCCTGTTTTCATTTTAGCTTCCTGCCTTATTACGTACTCTTTCACAAGGCATGATAGCTCATTTAATTCTCTGCAGAATTTATTCTTTACAGCTGGAATTTTATCGTTTCTTGCTTTTATGGAAGACGCATTTTTCTTCGTAGTTTGCGGTTGTCCTATCACGCCAGGCTTGTACACTACAAAGTGGGGGTATATCGCAACGCCAGCTTTCACACTTCCTCTTTGGTATGTTTTTGCTGTAGCTCTTTCATCAATCTGTTTTTATGTCAGCTATAGGCTTGGCAATAGAAAAGTTCCTTGATACCTGTATAATTAAAGCTGAATCCCATACAAAATCGATTTCTTAATCGACAGAATATGTTATCTTAAGCTTCCGCCTTTCTTTGCTTTCGAATGCACCAACGTTTATCTTCTCCCCTTAACTTAATGAGGGGCATGAGGAGAAAAGCTGTCTACCCATCCCCATCCTATACTGATAAGCATGACAAGAGAATAATCTCCATAATAAGACATTCAGAGCTGCCTCAAACGAATGCTGTTAACATACTTGGCATCCCCTTCGACGGTGCCACACTGGGGAGAAAGGGCTCTTCAGCAGCCCCTCAAGCTATCAGGGAGTCGCTCAGGTTCAATTCAAACTTTAATCCTGAGCTTGGTATAAGCCTCGAAAATGCAAGAATATACGACCTTGGAGATGTTGTATTGAAGAGCAAAGATGTCAGAGCTGTTCATTCACAAATAAAAAAAGAGGTTTCAAAATGCATTCTTCATAGCTCTTTTCTTGTAATTCTTGGGGGTGATAACAGTATTTCTTTGCCAAGCATAACAGCACTATCTGAGCATTGTAAATCAATCGGGCTGATAGTGCTTGACTCTCATTATGACCTGAGGGGAGAAATTTCCGGCAGGCCTACTAGTGGCTCTTCCTACTATCTTGCAATGAAGAGGCTAGGTAAGAAGCTGAAAGGAAGGGTTGCATACATAGGTCAGCATGGCTTTCTTAATTCATCTTTCTATGCTTCAAGAGCTGAAAGAATGGGTATAACTGTCTTCACAGCTTTAGATGTTATGAACGAAGGCGCCTACAGAATAGCTAGGGCTGCATACTCTATCGCTTCTATCGATGCTGAATGCATATATCTCAGCATAGATATCGATTGCTCGGGAGAAGTAACTGGGGTAAGTGCCCCAAGTCCTGCTGGCATATCTTCAAGGGACATATTCACCATATGTAACTACATAGCTTCATCTGAAAAGCTTTTGGCAGCAGATATAGTTGAGACTTCTCCTCCTTTGGACCCTACTGGCAGAAGCCAACTTGTAGCCAGTTCAGCTATATGCTATCTTGCTTCAGGATTTGAGATGAGAAAATTAAACAAAGCGTAACAGCTAAATCCCTAAGACTCTCCTTGCATTCGAATCAAGCAGTTTTTCTATCACTTCATCCTTCAGCTTCAGCTTGAGGCTCTTTTCAAAATCCATCTTCCATTCTTTTTGTCTTATCATCGGGTAATCGGTTCCGAACAAGAATTTGTCTGCAAGAGGACCATTCATGTATTTTATGACAGAGTCTGGTATATATTTTGGCTTCCAGCCAGAAATATCCAGATATACATTTTTGTGTCTTAACGCTACAGCCATTGCAACTTCATGCCAAGGCCATCCAAAGTGAGCCATTATAATTTTCAGTTCAGGAAATTGTATTGCTAGCTCATCAACAAGTTCAGGCTTACTGTATTTAATCTCGCAATTGCCCAATCCAGTTGTCCCTGTGTGAAAGAGCACAGGAATTCCTTTATCCTGGCAATATTCACACAGCATGTAGACTCTTTCATCGTTTATGTATACGGAGTTTGCACTCGGATGAAGCTTCAAGCCCTTGAACCCCATATCCTCAATTGCGGCTCTAAGCTTTACTAATGCTCCTGCTCCTTCGTTCGGGTCAACCCCAGCAAAAGGCACAAACCTGTCAGGATAAGAGTCACTAAGTTTCTTCAGCTGCTCATTTTTGATGGTGTAATTTTTAAAAAAAGGAGACTTCGTGTGTGAAGTATCCTGGCCAAGGATTACTGATTTTTCCACTCCAGTCTCATCCATGCCTCTTATAAGGTCTTTTATGCTACCAGGGAAAGAATCTACTCCGAAGAACTTTGTTGCCTGCATTATAGGCTCATTTTTCAACATGAAATCTTTTGTCCATGGATGGACATGAAAATCGATCATTGCCCCTCTAATCAGGGGTATTGAATATCAAGCTAATCACATTTTCCTTCACAACTTATCCCTTATCTCTCTTGGGCTTTTTGATTCAGCATAGACCAGTATCAGAGCTGCAATTAATGAAGTTAGTGATGCATACGTGTATGATGTGAACTGACTGAACTGGAAGATGATTCCCATCGCTGCATTGGAGACAAATAGACCTATAGCTCTGCTGCTGCTGAGCCATCCCATCCTGCCAGATAGTGTAGAAGAGCTGCCTAGCTTTGATACAATGACAGGCTCAAACGTTTCTATTGCCCCAGTGGCAAATCCTAGCCCAGCAGCACCGATAAGGTAAAGCAGATAGGTAAAATGCAAGCCATACGCTATACCTATGATTGCCGAAGAAATAGCTGCTGCCAGATAACCATAGCTCCAGAGAACTCTTAATCCCTTTACATTTTTTGCAGAGCCCAATGAGTAGCCAGATAGAGCAGAGACTGATAGATAAATCCCAAAAGAAAGAATTGCCGATAAGCTTCCTGAATTTGATTCAGCAATAGTCACTATGGGGAAGCCAAAGGAATAATAGCTGAATCCGAACAGTGTCGCAGAAATAAGAATCAGCATGAAGAGCCTGCCTTTAGCTCTTTCCAAGTCCTCATTTTGATTTTCAGCATGAATAACTTCATTTTGGTTGTAATTTTTGTTCTTGCTGGTTCCAGCCATAACAAGGAATAAAGTCGATATAAAAAGGGGGAGGGCAGTTACTAACATTACTGCCTTAAGAGAATATCCAAGCAATATCATGGCTATGGAATATGCCACAGCAATTATACCTCCACCTATATCCAATGCGTGAAGAAAGCCGAAGACCTTTGTTCTAAAAGCTGGCTCAGTAACCTCTACAAGCCATGCTCTTCTTGTGGGTGTCCTGAAATATCTGCCCCACCAGCCGAAGATAAAAAGCAAGGCAATAATAACAACATTTGTAGCTAAAATGCTGAAGGACATCAAAGGTATCATAAGATTGCCAGCTATCGATAACAGCTTCTTGCTATGATAATCTCCAAGTTTACCTCCTACATAAGACCAGAATGAACCTGCTCCAAAGCTTAAACCTAATATCAGGCCCAGCAAATAGGCTGGTTGCTTCAGCTCTATTACCAGCAATACAGGAAACACAGCGCTTACTGCCTGATATCCCATATCTGCAAAGAAGGCTGAAAGGCAAAGGTATAACGAATCTCTTGTAAGCCATCTGCTCTTGAGCATTTAGCAAGGCATGAGAAGTTTTTCTAATAAACCTGTCCTATTTATCTCTGTTTATTGAGCATTCCCTCTACTTCCCTGATATGCTTTGGCTCCCTTCCTTCCAGATAGCTGATTGCAATGATAAAGAATATAGCGCTCAGCCATACACCCATCATTTCACTCATAAGAGCTGTAAAGTAAACGGGTTCATAGCTGTAGGGTCCAAGAAGCAGAGAGAAAGGAAGCATCATAGGACCCATCCAGAGAAATATGTTCACAAGCAGAAACCTGACATTTTCTCTCAGATGATAAAAAGCGACTCCAGCCAATATCCCTGAAGCTAGAATCGTAAAATGCTCAAGCCCATGCACAACTTCATCCTGATAGGCATATATGAACAGCTTTGGCTCAAGCCATATGCCAAAGATGAATGAAGCTATCAGCAGGGTTACGTAAGCATGATTTGCTGCTGCTTCATCAAGCCTGGCAAAATAGCCAGTAAACCTTTTGTCTCTCCTCGCCTGAAGCATCCTATCTAAAGCTATTCCAGCAAGAAAACCTCCAATCCCTATCAGCAGGTGCTGCAGCATGTGGAAAGAAGGATTTGCGTCAGCAAGCTCATCCAATTTGATAACAGCAAAAGGGAACAGCAACAACCCCAGCAGGAAAAAAGGAGCATCTTTGGCAATGAATTTATTCAAAGTAGGCTGAATTGTGTTGTATATTATTGCAATCGAAGCAAATGCAGCAGCAAGAGCGGAGAAAAGAAATACATAAGAACTGCTGTTGATAAGCATCTCTCCTGACTGAGCAGATGGACTTCTGCCCAGCTCCTCAACAACTATAACCCCTCCCATGAACAGCTGACTGAATAATATTGAGCTTACCATTGTTAACCAGTCTCTTTTCTTCTGTTGAGCTGTTTCCTGACCTGCAAAATTCTCTTCTCTTATTATTATCCCAAAGTAAAGGCTCATCTCTGCTATAATCGATATTGAGAGTAGCAAGGTATCATCTGCTATAGCCCAGGCATAAAGGCCAAGCATCATAACAGCATAAATTAGAAAAAGAGCAGTCAGATACTTCTTTAACGATTTATCAAGATATTCCATTTTTTTGATTTGGTTGAAAGAAATTATGAACAGAACAGTCATCGCTAGGTTTCCCAGCAAGACGCTCCAGTGGTACCATGTTTCTGACTCCAGAGCAGTAGGCGTCAAAGCCATAATCAGGCTCTGCAAGACTAAAAGGACCATTGGGAATCCATGAAACTTCTTCCTGAACAGATATATTGCAACTATCATCTCTATCGCCATTGTAAACACAAACCAGCTAGAGCTTATTATGCTGCCGAGCTCTTCAGCAAGCAGTAATGGCGACTGATTGTATAGAGGTATATTTGTTCCACTTAGCAAAAGGAATACCCAGCCCATCATGAACTCGTTCGAAAGAATGAGTGCTATGGCGCTCCATCTATATAGCCTTCTCCTTCCCAGCTGCTCTGTCGAATAACTGATTGTCGTTTGATTCTTATCACTAGGTACCACGTTTTTCCTGGTCCTTTTTCCGGTGCTACGCCTTTATAGCCAAGAACATGTTATGCAGCCTTGCCTTTGCGAACATTTCATTCACCATGTACTTCCATTTCGTTGATTTAGCATACTCTCCGAACATCCTCTTGAAGGATGATATTGAGGATTCTACTCTCCATCTATCACCATA
>Ga0079046_1000052_pt1 | contig 27397 bp, 21 predicted proteins | sample BED_host_MetaG_FD_76330 | JGI IMG/M metagenome (GOLD analysis project Ga0079046, IMG submission 76330) | Hot spring microbial mat communities from Yellowstone National Park, Wyoming, USA - BED_host_MetaG | ecosystem: Environmental > Aquatic > Thermal springs > Hot (42-90C) > Microbial mats ... | reverse complement strand
TCTACGTAAAGTGGATTGTTTTTAGCACCTTGTGACTTTCAATTCCTCATTAAAGGATACGTGCTTTGTAGTCCGCAAACTCAAAAAATCGGTTGCTTTCAATTCCTCATTAAAGGATACTTTACTTATACCTACTTCTTTACTGATTTTACCCAACTTTCAATTCCTCATTAAAGGATACCTACCACAACCACAGGTGTATCAGTCAAAGCCGTAACTTTCAATTCCTCATTAAAGGATACTTTCTGGAAAAGCTAAAGGAATATGAGCAAACAATATACTTTCAATTCCTCATTAAAGGATACAATTGATTTTTATAACTTTGATAAGCACCAGTTGGGTCACTTTCAATTCCTCATTAAAGGATACTTCAACCGTTTAAAACTTGAGTATGCGAGAGCAATCCGCCTTTCAATTCCTCATTAAAGGATACCACAACGTATAAATTACTTGGATTCACGTATTTATCTGTCATCTTTCAATTCCTCATTAAAGGATACTACTTCACGAGTAAAACGATGAGGTTCACAATGGTGGCTTTCAATTCCTCATTAAAGGATACGATACTCGGCACACCAAAGCAAAATGACCTAATTTTAGCTTTCAATTCCTCATTAAAGGATACGCGGCGTGAAGAGTTCTTCGTCCTCGTCGTAAATGTGACTTTCAATTCCTCATTAAAGGATACGAGCGGGTTGACCCTAGAGTTATTACTACCATAACTAAAATCTTTCAATTCCTCATTAAAGGATACGAATAAATGTAAAGGGGAAGGAATGAGGAGTGGTTTCTTAGCTTTCAATTCCTCATTAAAGGATACCGTCAGAGAGCGTAATAACAGGCGACGAACACACCTGTATGCACTTTCAATTCCTCATTAAAGGATACCAACGTCCAGAGTGTCCAGTATACAGATTATACCCTTTACGCTTTCAATTCCTCATTAAAGGATACCAAAGTGGTAAACCTCAAAATCTTAATTTGTTTGGTTTTACTTTCAATTCCTCATTAAAGGATACAAACAGGCTGTGGAAAACTACGTAAAACAGCTCATCAAAGCTTTCAATTCCTCATTAAAGGATACGACACAACTGACTTGAGACGGTCTAACTCTTGTCCGCTTTCAATTCCTCATTAAAGGATACGTGCTGGTGGTATTGTTCAGAAATACGTCCCTTGTGTGATCTTTCAATTCCTCATTAAAGGATACATGCTGAAACCTCAGCGTCAAGCAATTTTGGATCCGTAACTTTCAATTCCTCATTAAAGGATACCAACACCATGTATAAGTCGATGGTTGAATGGGAAAAAACTTTCAATTCCTCATTAAAGGATACCTGTAGAAGGTTTCTTTGCTTTCGGGCTCTTCAAGCAGTTCTTTCAATTCCTCATTAAAGGATACCAACAAGTGCTTCTGGTGCCTTCTCAGTTACTGTTACCACTTTCAATTCCTCATTAAAGGATACCTAAAACCCGAAAGGGTTTTTTCTGTCATGTTTTTTCGCCTTTCAATTCCTCATTAAAGGATACTTGTGGCGGGCGGTAGAAGGCGCACTTTACCAACCCAACTTTCAATTCCTCATTAAAGGATACCCTCCACGTGGCGGGGGTGGTAACTCACCAAATGGCTTTCAATTCCTCATTAAAGGATACGGGCAAGCTATCTGCGCTTGAGCGCGTGTTAAACAATAACTTTCAATTCCTCATTAAAGGATACCATCGTTAAGTGGTAGGGCACCAGAAGGTACCTTAGACACTTTCAATTCCTCATTAAAGGATACTGTAAACTGTCATCTTAGCTCACCTCGAACCGCATTACGCTTTCAATTCCTCATTAAAGGATACCCAAACCTTTTGATTTAGGTAAGTTCTACTTTTTCTCTTTCAATTCCTCATTAAAGGATACAGGATATATTGGGTTTCTAGACACGCACCGCTTATTTCACCTTTCAATTCCTCATTAAAGGATACATGACGCCGAAATCTACTTTACTCCGAACGGCTATGTCGCTTTCAATTCCTCATTAAAGGATACCGGTAACGCTAACCCAAGTTCACGTGCCTTTCTTAAAAGTCTTTCAATTCCTCATTAAAGGATACAGAGGTCAAGGACGAGGATTTAGCTGACCTGCTTTTCTTTCAATTCCTCATTAAAGGATACCAGACAGGTAACGCTTTCACTTTCAATTACGGCACAATATCACTTTCAATTCCTCATTAAAGGATACAGACGTTCAAAACACTATTTCAAATCGAAAAAGACAGCTTTCAATTCCTCATTAAAGGATACAGGGTTGATGTTCTGTTCAAGAACGGCTATGAACTGCTGTCTTTCAATTCCTCATTAAAGGATACCAAAGTTTGCCATAATAACTTTCGACAACACAATTGACTTTCAATTCCTCATTAAAGGATACCTCGCACGACCCCAGTGCGCCAATCTACGAGCTTAGTCCTTTCAATTCCTCATTAAAGGATACCAGACCCTGAAAAAGCACAGGAAGATTTGTGCATTAACGTCTTTCAATTCCTCATTAAAGGATACCTGTTTCAAAAGCGCGTGTTGGTACCCGAAGTAGTAGCCTTTCAATTCCTCATTAAAGGATACAGTACAACAGATTGAAGAAGCTTGAGAATCCCCAAGAAACTTTCAATTCCTCATTAAAGGATACGTGGGGGTATGTGTTGGCACCCACAGCTTGATGCCAGCTTTCAATTCCTCATTAAAGGATACAATACATTAGAACTCAGCTTGAATACTCTATTCAGAATGCCTTTCAATTCCTCATTAAAGGATACCAAATTTCAACAGGGCTTTAGCAGTTCAAGGTTCGCTCTTTCAATTCCTCATTAAAGGATACTTGGCAAAAAACGAATTCCAATGATAAGAATATGCAAACTTTCAATTCCTCATTAAAGGATACTGATAACCAATCCCGTTCCTTTGCCACTCTACTACTTTTACTTTCAATTCCTCATTAAAGGATACTTAAAAGCACCTACCAACCGACCATTATTATCGTACAAACTTTCAATTCCTCATTAAAGGATACCGCACAGTAGCCTTAGTAAGCGGTCGGCGTGTGATTCGAATCACCTTTCAATTCCTCATTAAAGGATACGTAGAGGAACAGTTAAAAACTCTACCCAAAATATGGGTAGCTTTCAATTCCTCATTAAAGGATACCGCATGTGTCAGACCAGCTGAAAAGTCAAGCGTTCAATGTTCCTTTCAATTCCTCATTAAAGGATACCAGTGTTGCTCGGAGAAGTGAGACCACTCACCGTCAGCTTTCAATTCCTCATTAAAGGATACCGAGAGCGCCAACATGGTAGTCGCTGGTTTCTCCCGCTTTCAATTCCTCATTAAAGGATACACTCTTATACTCACTGTCGACTCAGGGAATATGCTTCTTCTTTCAATTCCTCATTAAAGGATACCCCAGGTGCACCGCGCGCTACTTTGTAAGGATGGCCACTTTCAATTCCTCATTAAAGGATACGACCAGATGGGGGATAGATGAAGAGGGTAACACAGTCTTTCAATTCCTCATTAAAGGATACGGAGCTCAGCAAGAAGAACCCCTACATCGCGAAGGAAATCTTTCAATTCCTCATTAAAGGATACAAAGGTGAGGGTGGCGTTGTCAATGGAGGGTATGGAGTCTTTCAATTCCTCATTAAAGGATACCAAGAGCCGCCTCCGCGTCTTATCAACCTGAGTCGCCATTCTTTCAATTCCTCATTAAAGGATACCACTTGTTGCCAAACCTATGACTGATAGTGCTACACCAAAGCTTTCAATTCCTCATTAAAGGATACAAAAATGGCAAATATAAAAAGAAGTGAACAAACAATCTTTCAATTCCTCATTAAAGGATACCGAAGTTCGCAGTTATTTCATTTGACGACACTAGTTCCTTTCAATTCCTCATTAAAGGATACGGGAGCTCCACTTCTGCTCCTTTGGTGGTCCTTTCCTTTCAATTCCTCATTAAAGGATACTGAAAGCTAAACTCGGACAGTATTTAACCAAATACGGGTCTTTCAATTCCTCATTAAAGGATACGACAACAAACGCGCTATTCGGTAAAACCATTCAATAGGCTTTCAATTCCTCATTAAAGGATACCGCTCGACACTGCGGCTAGAGAGTACCCTGACTTCACCTTTCAATTCCTCATTAAAGGATACTTTACAAGCTGTACGCACAAGGAGTACCCATTATACTTTCAATTCCTCATTAAAGGATACCGCTCAGATGGCGATACGCGCAATATCGAAGGTCGTGGCTTTCAATTCCTCATTAAAGGATACCATAGTTCCCGTCGTATTCTGCAATCTGGAAGACACTTTCAATTCCTCATTAAAGGATACATACCTAAGGGTAAGCATCCACCTTGCATCCTATACCTTTCTTTCAATTCCTCATTAAAGGATACCATAACACGTCATCTTTTGCATACTTCCACCTCTTATGACTTTCAATTCCTCATTAAAGGATACCTACTACTGGTCTGATTCCATGTTGATCAACGGCTACTTTCAATTCCTCATTAAAGGATACCGACATATTTTTCTTTACCACATAGATCCAGCCCTTCCAAACTTTCAATTCCTCATTAAAGGATACCAGAACGTCAACGTGAACTCCTCGGAAAGGCCTCCAGTACTCTTTCAATTCCTCATTAAAGGATACAAGAATAAAAATAAGCAAGAACCTGAGACCCTTCGTGAGCCTTTCAATTCCTCATTAAAGGATACCAATCAGGCTCGTCATAGCGAACGGTGTTGCAACCGTGTCTTTCAATTCCTCATTAAAGGATACTGAATCTTATAGTTTCGATTTCACCTTCCATGTCAAATATCTTTCAATTCCTCATTAAAGGATACCATTCGCCTGAGAATAGACGAAAGCTGGTCTGTTTTCTTTCAATTCCTCATTAAAGGATACTCAACGGAACAAACCCTTACGGGTTTTAGCGAAATCCTTTCAATTCCTCATTAAAGGATACCTGTTTTTGAACCCAACCACTTTGCCAATTTCTCACTTTCAATTCCTCATTAAAGGATACCGGTGAAGTTCTTCTGGCTCGGCTCCCCCGCGGGGACGAACTTTCAATTCCTCATTAAAGGATACAGAAAGTAAGAGCGGGTTCAGAGATTCCGCTGGCTTTTTCTTTCAATTCCTCATTAAAGGATACTGATCAAGTGTACGCATATATCAATTTGAATTGTCTGTACTTTCAATTCCTCATTAAAGGATACCGGTTAAACGTGCCTACGAAATAGTTCAGCACCCACCCGACTTTCAATTCCTCATTAAAGGATACCCATCCCTCGTGCAGTGAAAAAGTATTTCAGTATCCGCCTTTCAATTCCTCATTAAAGGATACGGGTGATAAGCTATACATAAAAACAGTGTTTGGCTACTTTCAATTCCTCATTAAAGGATACCAAAAATGAAACTAGTGATTAATGACAACAACATTTTGTACTTTCAATTCCTCATTAAAGGATACATTTCTTCGCCTTTCGCCAACAAAAAATAATGTTCTTTCCTTTCAATTCCTCATTAAAGGATACTTGTTTTTGAAAGAGCTTTAAAGCAAGCTCGGAGACTTTCAATTCCTCATTAAAGGATACTTGGCATGTCCGAAAACCCAAACCTTTCGGGTTTTAGCTTTCAATTCCTCATTAAAGGATACGTGAGAGATATGCGGGTAAATTCTTAGGTTGGGGCGAACTTTCAATTCCTCATTAAAGGATACAAGTGTTTGAAAATGCATTAGCACCTAACCCCATTGTTCTTTCAATTCCTCATTAAAGGATACAAGTGAGAAAGGAGCTTCACCTCCGACCGAGGGATATGATACTTTCAATTCCTCATTAAAGGATACCAAATTAATGCAAAAAATTTGGGAAAAGTGCATTTTTACTTTCAATTCCTCATTAAAGGATACATAACCTCGACGAGCTTGTTCGGAGGCTTGACGACCTCTTTCAATTCCTCATTAAAGGATACGCGGATTGGTACCATTTAAACTTCCTGTACAGTTCAACTTTCAATTCCTCATTAAAGGATACATTCAGGAAGTCCGCGTCCCTGACAGGGTCGAGGAGAACTTTCAATTCCTCATTAAAGGATACCACCGTTTGGGTCAACGGAACTATCGACGACAGTAGCTTTCAATTCCTCATTAAAGGATACCAACACATGCTTCGCGGTTTCCAAGTCACCAGTAAACTTTCAATTCCTCATTAAAGGATACGGGGAGGTTCTGGGACAAGATTTTTGTCCCAACAGAGTGAGGCTTTCAATTCCTCATTAAAGGATACCAGCGACTTACTTAGAGAAGCACATCCGAAAGTGTAGCTTTCAATTCCTCATTAAAGGATACAGAAGATGAGGACGGCGATATTATCGTTAATTTTTTCGGGCTTTCAATTCCTCATTAAAGGATACCCGCTATTGGGACTTAAGTCCTAAGCTAAGTAACAGCCTTTCAATTCCTCATTAAAGGATACCAACCCTGGGTGGAGAAAGATGCCCTTCATAATCAGAACTTTCAATTCCTCATTAAAGGATACAAGTTTTCAGATTTTCAAGGGTCTATGGAGAGAAATAGAACTTTCAATTCCTCATTAAAGGATACAAAAGAAGAGCGTTTCTATTGGGACGGAATTCACGAAATCTTTCAATTCCTCATTAAAGGATACCGCAACCTGCCTTCCACCTGGCGTGACAACGAGAACAGCTTTCAATTCCTCATTAAAGGATACGCAATCACTCAGGCACGTAAATTATTTTCACAGCTTCTTTCAATTCCTCATTAAAGGATACATTGAAAAAGCGGCGAAAGAGTGGCCTCAGGAAAACTTTCAATTCCTCATTAAAGGATACCGGATCCGAGAGATATCGTCATCCCGAGTGAGGAGGACTTTCAATTCCTCATTAAAGGATACCCTCGAGGGAGTGGAATAAAGTGCAAGTTGGAGAAGACTTTCAATTCCTCATTAAAGGATACGCAGTACGCAAACACAGCAAACCCTGTTTTCAAATTCACTTTCAATTCCTCATTAAAGGATACCTACGTGTGTTGGCTACGACCCTCAAAGGGTAAAGGATTGCTTTCAATTCCTCATTAAAGGATACTTTCTACAAAACCTTGGTGAACATGCAATGGATACTTTCAATTCCTCATTAAAGGATACCAGTGCGCGCGAAAAACTGACGTTCTTCAATCATGTTATCTTTCAATTCCTCATTAAAGGATACATACCGCACACGCAGGAAGAACAGGTGAAGAAAAGTGACACCTTTCTTTCAATTCCTCATTAAAGGATACCACCGACCGTTTTGATGGGCAACTTGGCGAACCGGCTTTCAATTCCTCATTAAAGGATACGGGAGGAGGGAGAAAAGCTCAGAAAGCAACTCAACTTTCAATTCCTCATTAAAGGATACCAGTTTACTGGGTGATCAACGGTCCGAGCGGTGAGTACTTTCAATTCCTCATTAAAGGATACAAGTGTTGTCAACGGAAACACAGATAACAAGCGAAGACCACTTTCAATTCCTCATTAAAGGATACCACGGCGCTACTCAGGTCAAGGGTTGGGTTGAGCTTGACTTTCAATTCCTCATTAAAGGATACCGTGAAATAGAAGGCGTGCTTTACGAAACCAAAAATTCCTTTCAATTCCTCATTAAAGGATACTGTCCTTGTGTTGCACAAAGACTTGCTGAAATATTCTTTCAATTCCTCATTAAAGGATACACAATTGCAACCACAACACACATGACCCCGCTTCACCATCTTTCAATTCCTCATTAAAGGATACCGCCTAACGCTTATAGTGAAAGGCACTTGTGACTTGTGTCTTTCAATTCCTCATTAAAGGATACCAGTCCTAGCTTTTTGATGGGTGTCATAATCTTTATCTTTCAATTCCTCATTAAAGGATACCACCAAATAGTTTAAGCAGACTTTACTACTCATGTCTACTTTCAATTCCTCATTAAAGGATACTGTGGGCGCGGTTGTTATCGCAGTGCTGTTCAGTTCTTTCAATTCCTCATTAAAGGATACTGAAGAAGCAAGAAAGCTAACCAAGCACCAAGCACATCTTTCAATTCCTCATTAAAGGATACCTCTATACCGTTTACCTCAATCCACTCTATTTTCTCTTTCAATTCCTCATTAAAGGATACAAAAATGATTGTGATAGTTACACCAAACGCTAGAGTTAACTTTCAATTCCTCATTAAAGGATACTCCAACTCTTATCTAGGCTTCCAGAGGGCAAAGTTTCTTTCAATTCCTCATTAAAGGATACTGAGTTCCGAAGCCAAGAAGGTTTTCATAAACATACTCGACTTTCAATTCCTCATTAAAGGATACCTCACCGAAAGCGGTGGTGCTTGGTGAAGAGCCAAACTTTCAATTCCTCATTAAAGGATACGTTTTTGGGTGAAAAAATGGAAAACCCAACCCGTACTTTCAATTCCTCATTAAAGGATACTCTCAAGGGAAAGTGATAATATACTATTCTTTGAAACTTTCAATTCCTCATTAAAGGATACCGACGACATTTATAACAAAAATCGATGCTTAGTAACTTTCAATTCCTCATTAAAGGATACTCATCCCTGAAGCGTCTTGCTCAAGCCCTGAAGGCTTTCAATTCCTCATTAAAGGATACTATCGTGAATCGGGTTGAATACCTCAGGAGTTCAAACTTTCAATTCCTCATTAAAGGATACAATTGCGCAAAAAATCACATTTTGCGCAATTTTTCCTTTCAATTCCTCATTAAAGGATACCGGAAGCACCCGATGATGGAGATGTGCAATACTGTCTCTTTCAATTCCTCATTAAAGGATACCTCACCAAAGGGTGGTGCTTGGTAGGAAGAGCCAAATCTTTCAATTCCTCATTAAAGGATACGATGCGATGCGGGTTAATATGGGTTTTAGAATTTTCTTTCAATTCCTCATTAAAGGATACAACAACCTGCAAATCGCTGGTCTCACTGGATAAATCTTTCAATTCCTCATTAAAGGATACGTCAAAGATGCAAAGCTAGGTGACAGCACAATTACTTTCAATTCCTCATTAAAGGATACCCTGGGAAGGGCTAAGTTCGTCGTCTGCCAATATCTCTTTCAATTCCTCATTAAAGGATACCTCTGAAGTCTGCGGCTACGTGTTCTAAGAGTTCATCTTTCAATTCCTCATTAAAGGATACAAAAACTGGGCGGATTTGGGGCACACTTTGAGGGTCTTTCAATTCCTCATTAAAGGATACTCAGACAAATTGTAATCGTAGCGAGGAGGAGGTATTCCTTTCAATTCCTCATTAAAGGATACAGAAGTGCCACCTAACCCTCTTAAACACTACAAAATCAACTTTCAATTCCTCATTAAAGGATACATGAACACGGGTATATCAACCACTATGTTTACAGTCCTTTCAATTCCTCATTAAAGGATACATGGAACCCACATACAACATGCGAGCCACCGCAAAGACTTTCAATTCCTCATTAAAGGATACCTCAACCCCTAGAGGAATGACTACTACATCTTTTTCTTTCAATTCCTCATTAAAGGATACTAGCCTACGGCTCTTATGCGGGCAGTGATATCGACTTTCAATTCCTCATTAAAGGATACACGAAAAACGGGAAGAAAAGGCAAAAAGAGGAAATGCTTTCAATTCCTCATTAAAGGATACCACATCTTTTACAAGGGTGAGTGGATATGAGCAAACCTTTCAATTCCTCATTAAAGGATACGTGACGTAAATGACACTTTACCGCTATCTTGTTGTCTTTCAATTCCTCATTAAAGGATACTTTCTTCTTCGAGGACCCGCGGGTGTAGGCAAAACCTTTCAATTCCTCATTAAAGGATACTGCGGCAACGACTAATAGCTGTACGGTTATAGGGCTCTTTCAATTCCTCATTAAAGGATACACAGAGCCCCCAGCGGCCAAAGGTGAAAAAACATGTCCTTTCAATTCCTCATTAAAGGATACTTGAAGTTGGCGTGCAAATAACAGGAGCTCCACCACTTTCAATTCCTCATTAAAGGATACTCAACCTTTCATCCCCTTATGAAGCGCAGATAGATATCTTTCAATTCCTCATTAAAGGATACCCTTTCATCGAGTTCGTCGGGGAGAACCACACTTACACTTTCAATTCCTCATTAAAGGATACCAAAACTGTCCATCTATACTGGAGCCAGTGGAGAGCTTTCAATTCCTCATTAAAGGATACAGTTTGATTGATATGGTTTACAAGGTAAATTTGGTTAACTTTCAATTCCTCATTAAAGGATACCTCAAACACATGAAGCTACACCTACTGTATTATAGCTTTCAATTCCTCATTAAAGGATACCCGAACACTGATTTCTTCTCCATTCCTTCCAACCTCTTTCAATTCCTCATTAAAGGATACTTGTCGGGGTGGGGGCGATATTTACGTCTATCTCTTCCTTTCAATTCCTCATTAAAGGATACCTAAGTCTAAGGACGCTAGGGTGACTAACCTTAACTTTCAATTCCTCATTAAAGGATACACGCATATATAACCAGAAGGACACTGTGAGTTGGACTTTCAATTCCTCATTAAAGGATACCCCCCGTTCTTTTCTGTATATTATTTGCGGGGACATACTTTCAATTCCTCATTAAAGGATACAAGTGAAATCGCAGTGGTATACCATCGAGGTCGTGGTCTTTCAATTCCTCATTAAAGGATACTCGGTAAAAACGAACAAGACGACAAAGACCTTATCTTTCAATTCCTCATTAAAGGATACCCATACTTTAGGGCAAAAGAAGGCGAAAACCGACTCTTTCAATTCCTCATTAAAGGATACATATAACCCAAAAGCACAAATTATTTATGATGATTTCTTTCAATTCCTCATTAAAGGATACTCTTGTTGCGTTACCCATATCACATAGTCGAATTCACTTTCAATTCCTCATTAAAGGATACTGGTTGCAATACAAAGGTGAAGAGATGCAAAAGACTTTCAATTCCTCATTAAAGGATACCACACTCACACTTAACACAACAAACTCAAATTTAACTTTCAATTCCTCATTAAAGGATACATTATACAATACGACTGCAGTGAGGATAGCAAACGTTGCTTTCAATTCCTCATTAAAGGATACAGTTCCTGAAGAAATCAAGTCTGAAATAAAGGAGATCTTTCAATTCCTCATTAAAGGATACCATGACATAGGCAAACCTCCGCCACAAGGTCATGTCTTTCAATTCCTCATTAAAGGATACGTGGAGTTGGTGAAGGAGTAACCGCCACAGCTTTCTTGCCTTTCAATTCCTCATTAAAGGATACGAGATTACCGTGCAGGTGAAGGATGACCCAAGTGTTCCTTTCAATTCCTCATTAAAGGATACAGCGCTCCGCCTCAATCCAATAGTCGAGGAGAGAATCTTTCAATTCCTCATTAAAGGATACAGGTTGGTTTTCTAAGGAGAAATCAGCTGGAGCTTCTTGTCTTTCAATTCCTCATTAAAGGATACAGGACGTGGCTCGCCGAATTGAAGAAATAGTCACAACTTTCAATTCCTCATTAAAGGATACAAACACTACAAGGTCAAGGACGTATGGGTTATGTACTTTCAATTCCTCATTAAAGGATACCGCAGGAACACAAGCACCATTTTCACACACGTATCCAGAACTTTCAATTCCTCATTAAAGGATACACCCTTGTAGTGCTGGAAGTAGTAGTGCCGAACCACACCACTTTCAATTCCTCATTAAAGGATACCTTTGCGAGTTTAACAGCCTGAAGGACGAAGTCAGGTCTTTCAATTCCTCATTAAAGGATACAGCAAAGCGTTTTAAACACTCTAAACCTTTCTTTCCTTTCAATTCCTCATTAAAGGATACTCAGCTATTAATCTACGCATCTGCGTTATATTCTCTTTCTTTCAATTCCTCATTAAAGGATACCTGTAAAAAACGGAGAAAAGGTAGAGGTCTGGGAAACTTTCAATTCCTCATTAAAGGATACTTTCGCGACGTACGGGTTCGTTTTACTCAGCTCTTCTTTCAATTCCTCATTAAAGGATACTTGATTTGCCGATAAGGGACACTAACACTCACACGTACACTTTCAATTCCTCATTAAAGGATACCAAACTAAATTCGGTTGTCGAACTTAAAGTGGAAGGTGCTTTCAATTCCTCATTAAAGGATACAAGAGGTCTACAAAGGACAGCTTTCTCAAGTACTTTTACCACTTTCAATTCCTCATTAAAGGATACTCGAGGAGCTTAACGCACTGTCGCCTAATATGCAACTTTCAATTCCTCATTAAAGGATACTGAGGTACGTTGGATTAGAAAGGAAGATGCCGTACGTCTTTCAATTCCTCATTAAAGGATACAAGTGAAGATAATGAGGATGCGTAAGCTGATAGCTGCTTTCAATTCCTCATTAAAGGATACTATCCCCAACTGTGTGAGGTACTCCACTATGATTTGCTGATAGCTGCTTTCAATTCCTCATTAAAGGATACCAGAGGAGCTGGTTAAGCTCCTCGTTCAGATATATCACTTTCAATTCCTCATTAAAGGATACTGAACCCACCTTTTGATTCAAGCTCTATGATCTTTCCTCTTTCAATTCCTCATTAAAGGATACTTAGCAAGCCTGAGCCTCTGCTTTGCCCTGTTCTTCTTTCAATTCCTCATTAAAGGATACCAGAGAAAAGTGGGAGCCACGCCTGTTGTCTGATTCAAACTTTCAATTCCTCATTAAAGGATACCTTCACTAGGACCGCTAATCACCACATCAAAGAGTTCTTCTTTCAATTCCTCATTAAAGGATACTGTAAGGGTTAGGTGGCACTTCTATTACGCTCACCTTAATCTTTCAATTCCTCATTAAAGGATACCACTGACAGAATCCGAGTTGTGTGTTGTTTTGGCAAACGGCTTTCAATTCCTCATTAAAGGATACCAACTCTACGACACAGTGCTGTTCTGGTTATACCTGTATCTTTCAATTCCTCATTAAAGGATACGATACTTCAGGCTCTGGACGAATCGAAAGTAGGACAGCTTTCAATTCCTCATTAAAGGATACCACAGTAAACTTTGTTTGCGTTTTCTTCAAAAATTCTACTTTCAATTCCTCATTAAAGGATACAGCATTCACTGGTATTCACAGAGGTAGCAAAAATAACACTCTTTCAATTCCTCATTAAAGGATACAAATAGTGGAAAAGAACCCTTTGGTGCCAGACGGTTTGTTCTTTCAATTCCTCATTAAAGGATACTAACGCTAAACATTCAGAACACCTCTCCGTAGTAACTTTCAATTCCTCATTAAAGGATACAAGCTCTAGAATGAAAATGATGAGTTTGGTTAATATCGCACTTTCAATTCCTCATTAAAGGATACTTGTATGATTGAAGAACTGCATGTTTTTACGTGTAACATATCTTTCAATTCCTCATTAAAGGATACTGGAGCAAAGCACGGGAAGACGTGTTATGTAATAGCTTTCAATTCCTCATTAAAGGATACGAGAGTTGTCAAGCCCCAGCGCTGATCACTATTCTCCTTTCAATTCCTCATTAAAGGATACCTTGTTCAAATCGCTATCATCGCTCGGTACTAAGCTCTTTCAATTCCTCATTAAAGGATACCCAGTCGGATGAAAGAAATCAGCTGATAGCTGACATTGTACTTTCAATTCCTCATTAAAGGATACTCAATGAGGTGAACAAAATGAGCGAGCAAAGCGTTTTAAACTTTCAATTCCTCATTAAAGGATACCAAGCGTGAGGTTGCTTACATAGTCTCAGACCTTTCTTTCAATTCCTCATTAAAGGATACCCAAACTCATCATTTTCATTCTAGAGCTTGGGGAAACTTTCAATTCCTCATTAAAGGATACGTCTGCGGTTGAACTGCGCGCATCATGGGACTTTTTCTTTCAATTCCTCATTAAAGGATACATGTTTCAGAACTGCACCCGACTTTTCGTAACTCCCTTTCAATTCCTCATTAAAGGATACGCTAAGCGGTTGACGTACCGCGGATTAGGTAGCACCTTTCAATTCCTCATTAAAGGATACAAGTGGAGGCTACACGCAGTTTGTGGGAACCCTACCTTTGCTTTCAATTCCTCATTAAAGGATACCCGACACAAGTGTTGCATTCAAGTGAATAAAATGCTTTCAATTCCTCATTAAAGGATACTGCAAAACCGCCTAAACCCAAAGCGACGTCTTTCGCCTTTCAATTCCTCATTAAAGGATACTTCCAGAAGATATGGAGTGGTGAGTAAACCATGAGCTTTCAATTCCTCATTAAAGGATACCCGAAAAAGACGTTTTTCCTTTCGCTCAACACAGATTTGCCTTTCAATTCCTCATTAAAGGATACTACCAGATGCTATTGATGTAACTGGTGTTATTACTCTTTCAATTCCTCATTAAAGGATACAAGGGAAACAGTGAAACAAGTGAAAGCGCAAATAATCTTTCAATTCCTCATTAAAGGATACTAAGTATTTCATGTACGATCCAAGAGATCTAATGGAACTTTCAATTCCTCATTAAAGGATACTTGAAGCGCTTTTGGGGGTGGGCAACTGTCCAGAACTTTCAATTCCTCATTAAAGGATACCCGCACGTAGCGATTAATAAGGCGAAAAAATGGTATACTTTCAATTCCTCATTAAAGGATACTAAAGAGTCGTGATATTGAACATTGATTAACTCGTCTTTCAATTCCTCATTAAAGGATACTTTTTGGTGAAAAAACATGCCCGAAATTGAAACACCTTTCAATTCCTCATTAAAGGATACTGGTTTTGGTTCATTGCACGAAGCATGGCTAAGAGTGAACTTTCAATTCCTCATTAAAGGATACAAGTAGTTGTGAGCCTGATTGAACGCTTGACCCACAGCTTTCAATTCCTCATTAAAGGATACGAGGGTAATCCCTTCATTCAACTTATCGAAGAGTCCTTTCAATTCCTCATTAAAGGATACGTAACCCTCAATCATATGCCACCGCCCAACCTATACTTTCAATTCCTCATTAAAGGATACAAGCGTGCCCCAGCTTTGTAGACACAGAGGTCACTACTTTCAATTCCTCATTAAAGGATACGGTATTGTAGTGAAATATGGTCTGCATATTCCCATCTTTCAATTCCTCATTAAAGGATACACGCTCTCGTTCACCTTAATATAATAACCTAGCTCTACTTTCAATTCCTCATTAAAGGATACTTGAGAAAGGTAGCGATTATACTAATGAGTAACAATGTCCTTTCAATTCCTCATTAAAGGATACGTGTGAGTGTTAGTGTCCCTTATCGGCAAATCAACAACAGTAACAATGTCCTTTCAATTCCTCATTAAAGGATACTCCCAGAGTTACTTGGTAAACCCCTTGTGGTTGTGTAACAATGTCCTTTCAATTCCTCATTAAAGGATACCGTTAAGAGCAAACGTCACAAGGTCGTCTTAGTGCTCTTTCAATTCCTCATTAAAGGATACAAGCTTTAGGTTGTGGTGTTCCTTCCATATATGTCTTTCAATTCCTCATTAAAGGATACCATGGAGAAGTGTAATGTTTGTGGAAAGGAGTTAACTTTCAATTCCTCATTAAAGGATACTCCAGGTGAGGACGGTGTATAACCAGCAGAGGTAACTTTCAATTCCTCATTAAAGGATACAATTTGTTTTTCGTGTATTTATCTTTTTCTAAGATTCCTTTCAATTCCTCATTAAAGGATACCGACGTAGTGGTTCGAAAGCTTCGACATATCAGACACTTTCAATTCCTCATTAAAGGATACCTAGAATACCAGCACGTTTCAAGGCTATGTTAAGAACTTTCAATTCCTCATTAAAGGATACGCAGGGAAGTTCAAAGCGAAACTAAAGGTGTTGTTCTTTCAATTCCTCATTAAAGGATACATGAGAGTACCTCGTCCGTTTGAACCTGACCCTGAGGCTTTCAATTCCTCATTAAAGGATACGAGAGAATCAGTTAATCCTACCGCCAAAGAAGGGTGTACTTTCAATTCCTCATTAAAGGATACGTTGACAGAAGAGGAAAAGAAGCACCCCTACATTCACTTTCAATTCCTCATTAAAGGATACAAGTGGTATAATGAGCACTATGACGGGCAACTTGGCTTTCAATTCCTCATTAAAGGATACGTGCCAGGACCCCTTTTTTCTGGACATTTTTAGGTCCACTTTCAATTCCTCATTAAAGGATACCCCAGCCATTCAAGGGCACCAAGCTCTTCGAAAAAGGTCTTTCAATTCCTCATTAAAGGATACATTTCGTGTCGGTTCGAGCGGTTGTAATACACGCACTTTCAATTCCTCATTAAAGGATACGTTTATGTAACAAGTGCAGATTATTGCGGTCAAGCCTTTCAATTCCTCATTAAAGGATACCTTAAGCAGTGATGATCACCACGCCCAAAAGAATACTTTCAATTCCTCATTAAAGGATACCAGCAAACCAGCTTGACTGGTCAAAAGTGAAGCCTGTTCAACTTTCAATTCCTCATTAAAGGATACTAACCAATTAAAGAAATTAACTAAGTGTTGAACTATCCATCTTTCAATTCCTCATTAAAGGATACGATACGCGTAGGAATTGGACAACAAACGCGCTATTCAGCTTTCAATTCCTCATTAAAGGATACGAGTGGGTGGAGGGGTGGGTGCAGGTTGACCCCTTTCCCTCCTTTCAATTCCTCATTAAAGGATACTTGTGCCGTAGTCAAGCGTCCACTCAAAAATTTTTTGCCTTTCAATTCCTCATTAAAGGATACAGTGATTTTGTAACACCTTATTGGTTCTATGAAGCCTTTCAATTCCTCATTAAAGGATACCAATTGCTTCTGTAATGACAACTAAATAAATCCTATTCTTTCAATTCCTCATTAAAGGATACAACCCTTGTTCGTCCGGTCGGGAGTGAGTAGAAAACTTTCAATTCCTCATTAAAGGATACCACATTGAAATGCACCAATTGCGGAACAATGTTTGACTTCTTTCAATTCCTCATTAAAGGATACACAGTGAAAATAAAAGCTCGCGGAATCTTCATAGACTTTCAATTCCTCATTAAAGGATACAAGAAGAAGTGCGGCGATGCAACTTGCACAGTGGGAAGCTTTCAATTCCTCATTAAAGGATACTTGCACAAACAAATTTATGAGTTCATTCTTTGTATCTTTCAATTCCTCATTAAAGGATACACTGACCCTTACGATATTATTATTCCGCAGGAGGGCTTTCAATTCCTCATTAAAGGATACAGGTGGTGGCTGAACTACGTTAGCCATAAAGAGAATGCTTTCAATTCCTCATTAAAGGATACTGAATGGCTCGACGGCATTGTTACATGGGACGTGATAGCTTTCAATTCCTCATTAAAGGATACCTACAAGTTGAAAATCTTTTCTATGTACTCCTTTTCTTTCAATTCCTCATTAAAGGATACAAGGAGAAACATACAATTATCCGCTACAAACACAAGCACACTTTCAATTCCTCATTAAAGGATACGAGGAAAGTGGTTAGGCGTTCTCTAAGTCTTTGCTAAGTTCTTTCAATTCCTCATTAAAGGATACGAGAAGGAAAAAATGGGGGAGACTTGCGGGACGCTTCTTTCAATTCCTCATTAAAGGATACTTACGTGGAGTGAAGCACAAAGCGGAACAATAGTTTATCTTTCAATTCCTCATTAAAGGATACATACCAAACCCAACAGAAGAACAAACAAATCTCTTCTTTCAATTCCTCATTAAAGGATACGAGAAAAAACTGGGACATCGTTCAACACTTTCTTTTCTTTCAATTCCTCATTAAAGGATACAAGAGGTCTACAAAGGACAGCTTTCTCAAGTACTTTTACCACTTTCAATTCCTCATTAAAGGATACCCTGTCATCAATCTTAGCGAGCGTGTTCTTGATTTCCAGACTTTCAATTCCTCATTAAAGGATACCACACACACATAGCCCTTACAGAACGCACACACACAGCAACTTTCAATTCCTCATTAAAGGATACCCCCTGAAAGCGTGTCCCTCCTTCTCGCACTCCCTATGTGCTTTCAATTCCTCATTAAAGGATACCTCGTTGAAGAAATTCTCTGGCAAATCTGTATTTCCTTTCAATTCCTCATTAAAGGATACCTGGATTTTTGTATAGCTGTTGTGAAAACCACCTACTTTCAATTCCTCATTAAAGGATACTAGAGAGTTACTTGAAGACGAAGTAATGCAAAAACTCAACTTTCAATTCCTCATTAAAGGATACAATTTGTTCTTCAGTTGGATTGGGGTAGTATTTTTGCACTTTCAATTCCTCATTAAAGGATACTATACCAAGTCATGGTGGGCTACAATATGTAGCCATGACCTTTCAATTCCTCATTAAAGGATACGCGGTTAAACAATTTACTTGCTTCGATTTTTGGGGCTTTCAATTCCTCATTAAAGGATACTAACGTTGCTGGACTTACACTAAATTGGTATTCTTGCTTTCAATTCCTCATTAAAGGATACCGTAAGAGTGTTCTGCGTTGTGTTTGGGTTCTCAACCTTTCAATTCCTCATTAAAGGATACTGTAGCTGAAACATTTGTTATTGCTTGTGCAGTGCTTACCTTTCAATTCCTCATTAAAGGATACAAAAACTCAGAAATTGCGAGGTTCTCAGGCGGGAAACTCTTTCAATTCCTCATTAAAGGATACGTTCCAAACCCAAGCGAAGAGCAAACAAACGTTTTCTTTCAATTCCTCATTAAAGGATACCTTGAGGTTAAAAATAGTGATGGGAAAGTTTTAAAGACTTTCAATTCCTCATTAAAGGATACTCGAGGTATCCGATTCAGATATGGATTTAATATTAAAGTTTTAAAGACTTTCAATTCCTCATTAAAGGATACTATACCCGGTTAGCTTATTAAAGTGCCATTATTGTCTTTCAATTCCTCATTAAAGGATACGTACAATTACTCTCTCTACTCCTAGGGGTCCAAAGCCTTTCAATTCCTCATTAAAGGATACCGTATGTTGCGGGCGCGGTCGGTACCAAAATAGTTGCTTTCAATTCCTCATTAAAGGATACCTACTCCACTTGGGTAGTGGATAACCCTACACATTAAAATCTTTCAATTCCTCATTAAAGGATACGGTGCCATGTGCTGGCACCCACAGCTCGACGCCGACTTTCAATTCCTCATTAAAGGATACGCAAATAAATGCAAAAACATTGGGAAAGTTGCATTTTTACTTTCAATTCCTCATTAAAGGATACGGCTGTACACGGTAAAATACACATAGTCGTAACCACCTTTCAATTCCTCATTAAAGGATACATTGGAACTTGAATCACTAACCCGCTTTTTTCAACTTCTTTCAATTCCTCATTAAAGGATACCCATTACTCGCAGAGAAGTGGAAGTTCCCCTAACTCCTGCTTTCAATTCCTCATTAAAGGATACCTTACGTATTGTTCCGCACGAAGCATGGTGTCATGGTAACTTTCAATTCCTCATTAAAGGATACCAACAGGTGTAGTTAAACTATCTGTGCCATATTGCAATCTTTCAATTCCTCATTAAAGGATACAACAACAGGCAAATACGTTGTTTATGTCAAAAGTCTCTTTCAATTCCTCATTAAAGGATACCAGTGCGTCAACGCGAACTTTTCTTTCCCACGCGTTTTCTTTCAATTCCTCATTAAAGGATACGCGAAGGCCCCCCGTTTTTTGAGGTTTACTACCTTAGCTTTCAATTCCTCATTAAAGGATACCCAACAAAATGCACACAAAGCACTAACAAAACTTTGCTTTCAATTCCTCATTAAAGGATACTGCGGAAACAACAGTTGCTGGTAGCACGTGATAAACTCTTTCAATTCCTCATTAAAGGATACTTTCACTGATGTGGGCAAAATAAAATTACAATACGTCTTTCAATTCCTCATTAAAGGATACTATTCTGATAACCCACCAGAATATGACGGATCTGATTCTTTCAATTCCTCATTAAAGGATACTTGAGACAAGACAAACAAGCGTTCGAGAAATTACGCTTTCAATTCCTCATTAAAGGATACGTGTATAAAAACTTATATGGAGTTTCGCGACATATTTGAGAAATTACGCTTTCAATTCCTCATTAAAGGATACCCAACGACAAACGTCAAGGGGCAACACGCACGAAATTCCACTTTCAATTCCTCATTAAAGGATACCAATAACGAGCCAAGCGCTTGAGGGCGTTGATGAATATGGCTTTCAATTCCTCATTAAAGGATACTAACGCTAGAGTTAGTCGATGGTGAAGAACATGGAAATACTTTCAATTCCTCATTAAAGGATACAAAAGTATTTTGCAGTCAGAAAGTTGCGAAAAATCGGCTGCTTTCAATTCCTCATTAAAGGATACAGCGCACAATCTAGTGTGGGATGCAGTCGAGGACTTTCACTTTCAATTCCTCATTAAAGGATACACAAAAAACCACAAATCGGAGACCTGTTATACACAAACTTTCAATTCCTCATTAAAGGATACTAGCCTTTTCCTTAGCGCTCGCGCTATTAATAGCTTCTTTCAATTCCTCATTAAAGGATACGTAACCAAATTGATTACCTGAACGCTTTAAACAAAGACTTTCAATTCCTCATTAAAGGATACTTATCGACATCAACCCCATACAATTCTATGATTTGACTTTCAATTCCTCATTAAAGGATACGAGGTGACACCTGAAGCGCCTGAGCAACCCATCGACTTTCAATTCCTCATTAAAGGATACTAGGCGTTTTGATGGAAGCGCTCGGTGCAGAAATCCTTTCAATTCCTCATTAAAGGATACCGGTGCAGAAATCCGAATGGAACTACGCGAAGTTGACTTTCAATTCCTCATTAAAGGATACTAGCACCATTAAGCGGTATTGTCTTAGCGCAAACGTCTTTCAATTCCTCATTAAAGGATACGGCACAATAACGGTTACTGTGACTATAACATTCAGTCTTTCAATTCCTCATTAAAGGATACTGCCTGAGGTAATAAGCACAAGTTGACCGTTGCTCACTTTCAATTCCTCATTAAAGGATACGTAGGTGATTATATGGTTTCAACTGGTGTTTATTCTTTCAATTCCTCATTAAAGGATACAAGCATTACACCGCACTTTTTGCTGATTATGTTGTCTCTTTCAATTCCTCATTAAAGGATACACAGCCAGTCGTTGCCATTTATAATCAAATAACTCACTTTCAATTCCTCATTAAAGGATACTGAACTGAATGAGATTAATGGAGTTGATGTTGTTGTCGTCTTTCAATTCCTCATTAAAGGATACCCGGCATTTACAGTTTCACCTTTTTCGGCATTAATCTATCTTTCAATTCCTCATTAAAGGATACTCCCACAATAAAGTTGCACTAGGTCAACCAAGACCTCTTTCAATTCCTCATTAAAGGATACCAGTAGTAATTGAATGAAACAGCAGTTCTCAAAAACTTTCAATTCCTCATTAAAGGATACGCATTTGCCTCAAGTGGCAATAATCCAAATCCTTCCTTTCAATTCCTCATTAAAGGATACCCAGCGGCAGGCACAATGGGGGTGGCTTGAATGTCATCTTTCAATTCCTCATTAAAGGATACCCTTTAACTTATGAAGTGCAACTATATGATGGCATACACTTTCAATTCCTCATTAAAGGATACCTCTTCGGGTGTTATTTTTACTAATACTAGTAATCTTTCAATTCCTCATTAAAGGATACTCACGAGAAGGGATTAATATTCTTTTCCCCTTCTCGACTTACTTTCAATTCCTCATTAAAGGATACTTAAGAACTACAGGAACATATCTTTGGACGATTCCGCCAGCCTTTCAATTCCTCATTAAAGGATACGTTTTTAACGACCCAAAAAGAGCGGTTGCTTATATCACTTTCAATTCCTCATTAAAGGATACCCATCACCCAAAGAGACCAGCCAAACCCGCGATTTCTCTTTCAATTCCTCATTAAAGGATACACGACAATAGGCGTAAACGCTTTTTCAAATGCTTTAACTTTCAATTCCTCATTAAAGGATACTCTAGCACAATCCCATCAGGTGGGCAAGTAGCTAAAATTAATGCTTTAACTTTCAATTCCTCATTAAAGGATACCGAACAAGACACAGGGTCCCAAAACTCGGAACAAGAACACTTTCAATTCCTCATTAAAGGATACACCATCACTGTCAAACTCCACTAACAGCTCATCGTCACCTTTCAATTCCTCATTAAAGGATACAGCTTTTACGGACACTCGACAAAGTTGTCGACATGATCTTTCAATTCCTCATTAAAGGATACCCACACTCAGAGGAAGACTCAAACTCAGGCTTCTCGTGCTTTCAATTCCTCATTAAAGGATACTTTAGTGTGGTTCGGTTCCCCTGCTGGTACCACAAACGCTTTCAATTCCTCATTAAAGGATACAGGATACGACTCCTCAGTAAAGTAGTTCAAACCGTCTACTTTCAATTCCTCATTAAAGGATACAAAACCATGGGGGGTTACGAAAGCGCCAACTTGTTGGTCTTTCAATTCCTCATTAAAGGATACATGTCAGAAATGACGCAAAGGTTTCTTGATGAGCGCTTTCAATTCCTCATTAAAGGATACGGTTCAGGTGGTAGCATTTCGTTTTCTGTTAATATACCTTTCAATTCCTCATTAAAGGATACCGCAGGAACACAAGCACCATTTTCACACACGTAATTGGGCTTTCAATTCCTCATTAAAGGATACAGAGCCTCAGTCTCAACCAAAGCCTCAGCTAAAGAAGATCTTTCAATTCCTCATTAAAGGATACCATAATTACAAGGTTGAGCTTCACGTTGAATCCAACAAGCGCTAAAGAAGATCTTTCAATTCCTCATTAAAGGATACAGAAGCGGCTCAGCACCTCCTAACTGAGGAGGAGCTTCTTTCAATTCCTCATTAAAGGATACTGTAACCAAAAAGCTTTTTTTTCTCTTTTTCAAAAAACTTTCAATTCCTCATTAAAGGATACAAGCGCGTCAAATATTTTAGCGATGTAGGGCACATCCTTTCAATTCCTCATTAAAGGATACCCGTGTGTCGCCTACGGGACCGGTAACCTCTCCCGACTTTCAATTCCTCATTAAAGGATACCGTTGAACACTGCGGTTACACGCATCGATGCTTATTATGCTGCTTTCAATTCCTCATTAAAGGATACTAGCCATACACTGTTGTGCCTTGAAAAGTAAACTGCAAATCTTTCAATTCCTCATTAAAGGATACCTCGTCTTTGGACTTACGGTTGTGCTGGTAACAGTCAACTTTCAATTCCTCATTAAAGGATACCTTGCTAGGTGATGACATCAATAGGGTTAGATTTATGTCTTTCAATTCCTCATTAAAGGATACCAGCTAATAGTAGCGTAATAATCCAAAATGGTGATAAACTTTCAATTCCTCATTAAAGGATACCAAACTTATTGTTACAATTTTTGAACTGGCGAAACAGCTTTCAATTCCTCATTAAAGGATACGCAAATTTCTGTATTTTTTCTGACACAACAGACTTTCTTTCAATTCCTCATTAAAGGATACTAGCTCGATTAAAAGCTTTGCAAGCGGTACAACTGCTTTCAATTCCTCATTAAAGGATACTGTAACACACTAGCTAGTTGCTGAAGGTCGATATAAAAACTCTTTCAATTCCTCATTAAAGGATACTAACCTTAACATTCTTGTTTTCCTTCCTTCACCAATATAAAAACTCTTTCAATTCCTCATTAAAGGATACTGAACCAACTGATTCAGATATGGATTTAATACTAGACTTTCAATTCCTCATTAAAGGATACTTGCCACAGCATGTAAGAAAAAGGCATGGTGATATTTATCTTTCAATTCCTCATTAAAGGATACCGATTTTTATTTTAGCCCGCAAAAGTGCTTCTTCGCTAAGTGATATTTATCTTTCAATTCCTCATTAAAGGATACCGATGTGCGGTATGGCTTTCCTAGTCCCACCCCAATCACGTGATATTTATCTTTCAATTCCTCATTAAAGGATACGCAAACTTTGTTTAATTTTTATGTTACCAATTGAAGCTTTCAATTCCTCATTAAAGGATACCGGCGAAAAACATGACCGCACAGGAAAACCTTTCGGGTAACTTTCAATTCCTCATTAAAGGATACTTGTTAGACGAAGGACTCTCGCCAAACGAAGTGAGAAACTTTCAATTCCTCATTAAAGGATACTCACATCGCTGGATATCTGGTCGTAGCTCACAAGGAGGCTTTCAATTCCTCATTAAAGGATACCACTGGACGTAGGGTTGCGAGCCTTGCAAAGAGCGCTCACTTTCAATTCCTCATTAAAGGATACAAGTGGTTAGATGAACGCGACAATATTCGGGTGTGGACTTTCAATTCCTCATTAAAGGATACATAGTGTAGGTGAGCGGATCAAAGCACGCCACTGTGAACTTTCAATTCCTCATTAAAGGATACATGGCACAGGTGCAGACAGTGCGGGACCTGTCAAGCTTCCCTTTCAATTCCTCATTAAAGGATACAGGAAGGAGAAATAGACGAGGAGGAGGCTACTAAGCAACTCTTTCAATTCCTCATTAAAGGATACGGGTCCTGAGATGGGTTCAGCCGCGGTTAATACCACTCTACTTTCAATTCCTCATTAAAGGATACTGGGGTTTATGAGCAAATTGGAACACTTAAAGAAAACTTTCAATTCCTCATTAAAGGATACTCTTAGCGCAATTTGGTGAAAGCAAATGAACATGGAAGCTTTCAATTCCTCATTAAAGGATACCTTTGGTTGGCGCAATGTTCTCAGGGCAATATCTTCTTTCAATTCCTCATTAAAGGATACTGGTTTGGATACCCCTATGATTCCCGTTAAGTGGCGTTTCTTTCAATTCCTCATTAAAGGATACGCGAACACTTGGTATAACCGAAATTTCTTTTTCTTCTAGCTTTCAATTCCTCATTAAAGGATACAGAGGGTTAGGTGGCACTTCTATCACACTCACCTTAATCTTTCAATTCCTCATTAAAGGATACCGGTTGAGGTGTGGTTCACTCAACCTTTCAAGGTTCTTACACCTTTCAATTCCTCATTAAAGGATACTGGAACAGTTACGGCTGAACCCACGTTGAAATCAGGATAGGTTCTTACACCTTTCAATTCCTCATTAAAGGATACTTAATAGGGGAGAAGGTGGGTGACCGCATAGAAAGTTCTTACACCTTTCAATTCCTCATTAAAGGATACCAGCAAACAACACCACAAGTCCAGTAACATACACCATCTTTCAATTCCTCATTAAAGGATACCATACACCTGAAACTTTTTGCTCATTTCGACATGCCTCTTTCAATTCCTCATTAAAGGATACACAAATAAGTGAAGAGCAAGAAAACGTCTTTAATTTCTTTCAATTCCTCATTAAAGGATACCAGTGTGTTTAACGCGCTACAAACTGGTTTTCTAGATATCTTTCAATTCCTCATTAAAGGATACAAGTGTCGCACAGTTTCTTAATTGAAATGGCTATAGGTTTCTTTCAATTCCTCATTAAAGGATACGCAGAAGCAAACTTTGCAACTGCGATGCAGGCAGCTATTCTTTCAATTCCTCATTAAAGGATACCAGAGTATCCCAGTGTATGGTGAGACACTTAGTGCTAACCCTTTCAATTCCTCATTAAAGGATACAGGACCCCAGTACGCATAATTGTCGTCGATCACCATATCCTCTTTCAATTCCTCATTAAAGGATACGCCTGTACGTCATAGGCACAGCTTCGAGTGACACGATCTTTCAATTCCTCATTAAAGGATACCCAGCGTTCATAACAGGGTTTGCCGCGAATATCATCTTTCAATTCCTCATTAAAGGATACAGGCACGAAGATAGGGTCAAAACAAATAGTGAAGCCGTCTTTCAATTCCTCATTAAAGGATACTGTGTTAAACCCGTGCTTATAAATGAACCTAAAGTATCTTTCAATTCCTCATTAAAGGATACGGGTCAGGCACGACACCACCAAAAATTACCGATACGCTTTCAATTCCTCATTAAAGGATACTACAAGTGGTAAGCTAACTACAAGTGTAAGCACACAGGCTTTCAATTCCTCATTAAAGGATACGCATCTTGTTGTATAGCTCTGATATCAGGCAATCCAACCCTTTCAATTCCTCATTAAAGGATACCTGGTTCTCACACCCGACTTTTCGCAACTTTCTAACCTTTCAATTCCTCATTAAAGGATACTCAAGCAAAGATATGCTTGGATTATACTTTTGTTTTACTTTCAATTCCTCATTAAAGGATACTATACAAGAACTTGTGCGTTCAGGTGGAATGAAACTCTTTCAATTCCTCATTAAAGGATACAAGCGGTAGCGTTCTGAGACACTGTCAAAGCTACGTTGTCTTTCAATTCCTCATTAAAGGATACTTTTGACACCACCTTTTCTTCATCAACTTTTTGTTTTCTTTCAATTCCTCATTAAAGGATACATTAAATCAAAACGCTTAAAAAACCCTATAAATAGGCTTTCAATTCCTCATTAAAGGATACCGTAATTGTGCGTGATAAAAATGGTAAGGTAGTTTATCTTTCAATTCCTCATTAAAGGATACTTGTAAGTAACCAAGCGCACTACTCTCATAGACATCTTTCAATTCCTCATTAAAGGATACTTAAATATTTGTTTGGTGTTTTTGGTTTGGGTGAAAAAAATCTTTCAATTCCTCATTAAAGGATACATATTTTCAGTATTCAAACATGAAGTGGTGAAAATCTTTCAATTCCTCATTAAAGGATACCCGCAGTAACAATAGCACTTGAAAGAGTTGCTGTAAGTGTCTTTCAATTCCTCATTAAAGGATACTCTCAGCATCGCATACGAAATACAAATAGCAACATGAAAAACTTTCAATTCCTCATTAAAGGATACCGTATTGCATCCTATCAGCATTAGATAAGGCAAAAACTTTCAATTCCTCATTAAAGGATACTGCCGAAAAGCGGAAAATTAGTATATTTGGGGTTCATCTTTCAATTCCTCATTAAAGGATACCCAAAATAGTGTTGCAATAGATGCATCTAGCTGGTGACTTTCAATTCCTCATTAAAGGATACTTCTGTATCAGATAGACCCCGCTCTTCCAAGGTGAGCTTTCAATTCCTCATTAAAGGATACTTTGGGGCTAAGAGGATGTGGTTGTTACATAAGATATCTTTCAATTCCTCATTAAA
>Ga0079046_1000018_pt1 | contig 41859 bp, 43 predicted proteins | sample BED_host_MetaG_FD_76330 | JGI IMG/M metagenome (GOLD analysis project Ga0079046, IMG submission 76330) | Hot spring microbial mat communities from Yellowstone National Park, Wyoming, USA - BED_host_MetaG | ecosystem: Environmental > Aquatic > Thermal springs > Hot (42-90C) > Microbial mats ... | reverse complement strand
GCAAAGGCAAGATTGTATAACATGTTCTTGGCTATAAAGGCGTATTAAAGGAAAAAGGACCAGGAAAAACGTGGTACCTAGTGATAAGAATCAAACGACAATCAGTTATTCGACAGAGCACATATACTGCTAAGGTTAAAATACCCCACTTCCTAAACTGCTTGATATCTGTTGGCTCAGCAGAACTCGAACGATTTTCTTACGATAGAAGATTTGGAGCCTGAAGGCAAGACTATCCTTGTAAGAGCAGATTTGAACACGCCTGTAGATAGCAAGGGGAAGCTTATTGAAAGGATGAGGATAGAGGAAAGTGCAGTCAGTCTGAGAGACCTTTCGAAATCAAAAGTTGTGATATGCAGCCATCAGGGGAGGGTGGGGAGAAGCGATTACATATCGATGGAGCAGCATGCGCAAGCTCTGAGTGAAATTCTCGGTAAAAAGGTTGAGTTCATAGATGATGTGCACGGGCCGGCAGCGAGAAAGAGGATATCTGAATTAAATGAAGGAGAAATCCTTATGCTGGACAACCTGAGATTCTGCGCTGAAGAGGCTCAGGAATACCCTCCAGAGCAGGCTGTCAAGACTCAGATAGTAGTGAAGTTGGCTCCTTTTTTTGACGGGTTTATTCTTGATGCCTTTCCTACTGCTCACAGAGCCCATCCATCCATAGTTGGCTTCCCTGAAGTGCTACCTACAGCAGGCGGAAGACTTGTTGCAAAGGAGCTCAAAGCAGTTAGCAGAATTCAGCAGGTTGAGAAGGGACCTTTCATTGCAGTGCTGGGAGGGAGCAAAGTAAGCGATAGGCTTGAGGCCATTACAGCACTAATAGAAAATAAAAGGGCAGACAAGGTTCTTCTTTGCGGTTTGGCTGGGCTTGCGTTTCTGAAAGCTGCGGGAAAGTACAAGCCTGATTTGCCTATAAGCGATGCTCAGACAGCAGTCTCAAAAGCAAGCAAGCTGCTGGAAGAATATCCAGATGTCTTTGAGATGCCGATAGACTTGGCAATAGAGGATGAAGGTGGAGCAAGAAAGGAGGTTGATGTGAATTCTTTACCATCCAATGCAAAGGCTCTTGATATAGGAACAAAGACTATACATTCGTACGAGAAAGTTATAAGAAGCGGGGGTACAGTATTCATGTCAGGTCCAGCAGGGGCTTTTGAAAAGCCAGAATTCGGCAAAGGCACAGAGGAGCTTCTGAGAATTCTTGCAACGTCTTATGGAACAACAATAGTTAGCGGAGGTCATTTGAGCACGGCATTAAAAGTGTTCAACATACATTCCTGGATAGACCACGTCAGCTCTGCCGGAGGGGCCTTGATATTATACCTTGCAGGAAAAGAGCTCCCTCTCATAAAGGCTCTGCATAAGTCTGCCAAGAAATACAGGTCGAACGAATACGGAGAAAAAAAGATACAAGTTTAATGCCTGGCTCTTGACTAGTTCAGCCATGTCTTCAGATGAAATAGTAACAGTCAGAGAGGATGATTCCCTTTCAATCGCAATAGGAAAGCTCAAGGAATCAGGCCAAAAGGCACTGATAGTTCTTAGAGGAGAAGATTCTGAATATGCTGGTATACTTACTGAGAGGGCAATAGCCAGAACTTTGCTTGACCCAACAACTGCTAAGGTCAAAGCAGTTTACCAGAGGGTTCCCGCTGTGGACGAGAATTCAACGATGCAGAAGATCGCAAAGATGATGGTTCAGTATGATACAAGGGTGTTACCAGTCTTGAATAACGGTAAGGTTGTTGGCATAGTAACAGATAGCAAACTGCTTCATGATGCACTGAATGGTGAATATGGAAAGAGGAAGGTCAAGGATATCATGACCCCAGCCTGGAACGTTGTTACTATTGGGGAAGATGAAAGCATAGGGAAAGCGATAAGCCTGATGAGGAGAAACGGTGTAACCAGGCTTCCCGTGGTAAAGAAGGCAAAAGTAACAGGAATAGTAACTGTGCATGATACTTTATCAAAGATAATTAAGCCTAAGGTAAGAATCAGCAGGGGAGAGTTTGTAGGAGAGAAGGTTGAATTTCTAAGAGACCCTGTTAAGACAATAATGACTACCCCAGTTATATATGTCAGGCCTGATTCAACGGTCAGGGAAGCTTTTCAACTCATGGAAGATAACGATATCAGCTCTGTCTTGGTGTTAAATGAGTTTGGAGAGCTTGTAGGATTGGTAACAAGACATGACCTGCTAAAGCCCCTTGCTGCAGCAGAACAGCAGGAAAGAGGAGTGAACATACAGATTACGGCAAAGATGCCAGGAGGAACTGATGAGATTGATGTCAAGAATATGCAGTCTGAGCTTGAATCTTTTTTGAGGAAGCATGAAGATATGCTAAAAGGCTCTTCATTATCTTTGTATGTAAAGGCTCACAGAGAAAGGAAGAAAGGGAGAAGGCTTATCCATGCAAGAGTAGTGCTGAATGGTCCTTCAGGATCTTATTCTGCGGTTGACGAAGGGTGGGGTGATATTCAGGCTATTAACAGGGTTATAAAGGCTCTTGAAAGACAACTGGAAAAGAAGAAGGAGACGGGAAGAAAGAGGACTGAAGGGCACAAGAATGTTTATGAAGCGTTTGAACTGCTTTACTGATTGAGATACGCTTCAACAGTCTTCTTTATCCCCTCAAGCATACTTACTTTAGGCCTCCAGCCTATCTCCTTTGTTATTTTGCTTATGTCAGATGCACTTCTCATAATATCGGATTCTCTGGCATTCTCAAATCTTCTAGCTATGCTGATTCCCGTGGCTTTTTCAACCATTTCTGCGATTCTTAACACCGAATTTTCCTTTCCTGTTCCCACGTTGTATATTCCTCTCCTAGACGAATGGAGGGATTTTACAACTGCATCTGCAGCATCATCGATGTAGATGAAGTCCCTTGTCTGTCTTCCTGAGCCATATATTGTGACTTTCCCTTCTTTAACAACTCCTTTTATGAATCTGGCTATAACTCCTGCATAGGAGAGGTTTGGGTTTGGGCCATATATGTTGAAAAACCTTAGTATGGTTGAAGGAAAAGAATAAGTGTATTTGTAAGAATTTATGAGAAGCTCAGCTGAAGCTTTGGTTACACCGTAAATGCTTATCGGTATCAAGCTACTATCTTCCTTTATGGGTAATCTCTTTTGCTCTCCATAGACAGCAGCGCTTGAGGCAAAAACGAATTTTTTATGGTAATTCCATCTTGCACATTCAAGGACCACTCTTGTTCCTTCAACATTCACGTCAAAGGCATGCTTAGGGTTCTGCTGGCAGGTTTCAACATCTGCTATGGCTGCAAGATGAATTGTTGCATTGCAGCCTGATGCCGCTTCTTCAACTGATGCTTCATCTCTGATATCGCCTTGAACGAATGAGATGTTGCTTTGAGATAAAAGTTCTTTTTTTGGATGCTTTATATCAAGGATTACAACTTCATCTCCATTCCCCAGCAATTTTATGCATACTCTGCTCCCTAAAAAGCCTGAACCTCCAGTAACGAGAACTTTCACAGCATGGTATATAGCAATAGCCTATAAGAAAAGATTGCCAGATACATAAATAAACTTATCTTTTGTGATAAACTGAATATGGACTTTGAGAGGTATGCAAGGCAACTAGTTATGCAGCAAATAGGTACAGAAGGGCAGGAGAAACTGGCTAGAGCAAAGGTGGCTGTTGCTGGTATAGGCGGGCTTGGAAGCTTTGTCGCTATGCAGCTGGCAGGGATGGGAGTAGGAAATATCAATTTGATAGACAGAGATATTGTAACTAAAACAGACCTGCACAGGCAGTATCTTTACACTGAAGAAGATATGGGAAAGCTCAAGGTTATAGCTGCAAAGAAAAGACTGCAGGAGTTGAATTCGGACATCAAAATTGAAGTCTCTGATTCTGTCATAGATGAAGATAGTGCAGAATCGATTTGCAAAGATTCTGATGTTGTAATAGATTGCCTTGACTCTGCATGGGCAAAGTACTCCTTGAACAGAGCATGCATAAGAATGAAGAAGCCTCTTGTATTCGCCTCTGCTGTAAGCAATTATGCTGTTATATCATCCATTGTACCTGAGAGAACAGCATGCTTGAAATGCATATACCCTAATCTTGATGATGGCAATGCCCTAACCTGCGCTGTAGCTGGTGTGCATCCAAGCATTCTTGGTATAGCTGCAAGTATAGAGGTCTCTGAGGCTGTGAGACTGCTGTTAGGTAAAGAGCCTAACTTGGCCTCTAAGCTTATGTTCATAGACCTCGAATCCCTTTCTTTTGACATGCTTGTTATAAAGAGAAATGAAAAGTGCAGTGAATGCTCGGCAGATACAGTAAAGAAAGATAGGTTGAAAGCCCCTTTTGTTGAGAAATCATGTAGCAGGGATGGTAAAGGCACATATTTCCTGAATCCTGAGAACAAAATCCAGCTGAAAATGGAGTATGAGGACTACAGGAGAACAGGCCTGCATAAAGCATATGAAGACGATGAGATTACAATTTTTATAAAAGGAGATTCAAGCGCGATAGCTCTGGTAAGAGGAAAAGTTTTTGATGTGGATATTTTTGAAAAGAATCTGTCTGAAAAGTATAAAGATATTGTTAAAGCATTTTTATCCCAATCAGGCAGTTTATAATTACAATGGTTTGAAGCCTTAAGCATGGGAGAAACAACAAGTGTTGAAGTTGAATGGATTGGCGATGGGAATTTTGTTGCAAGAGACTCAGAAGGGCATAGCATACTCATTCAGACAGGAAAGAGAGAGTCGTTGAGCCCTTCCCAGCTTTTTCTTGCTTCTCTTGCTTCATGCTCTCTGGTTGACGTTGTCAGCATCATAGAAAAGAGAAGAAAGAAATTGAATGTTGTGAAGGCAAAAGTTGAAGGAGAGAGGGTAGATGGTTATCCCACAAGATACAGAAAGATAAAGGTAACATATTTTGTCAAAGGGCCTGACGTGACCAAGGAAGAATCAAACAGGGCAATAGAACTATCGCAGAACAAATATTGTTCAGTTTCTCTGACTGTAAAGAGTGGGGCTGAAGTTGAATGGATATTGGCTGATGAATGATCATTCTGGCTGCGTTAACACCATTTAAACATGTTGTCTAATTGTTTGCATACTATCTGTTAAACAGGGTTATCGAAAGCAACTCTGTAATGGATGCAGAAGAGATAAAAAGCCATGCCAAGAGAAGAGCCTCAGCTTACAGAGATTTAGCAAATTCCCTTGATATGAATGATGTAAGCAGAAAAATAGCTAGGACAAAGGGAAGGGGCAAAATAGGCAAATCGCTGATGAAAGCGGGTATAGCGCTTATAGCAGTGCCTGACCCTATTACAGATGTGCCTGGCATAATTATGGTTGCTGGAGGCTATATCATCTCAAGGCTATGGGAGGCTAATGGAATAACTGATATACAGAAAGAGCTGAGAAAAACTATAGCTTCTATAGAAGAGCTAAAAGTTATCCAAAACGGATTTTAACCCATTCCTCTAAGATAAGGGTATGCTGAGCCACAAGGGATTAGATGTGACTTATTTGGAGCATGACACATTTAGGGTCAAGTATGGAGAATTGACAGTTTATACTGACCCGTTTCAGATAATGCCACAGCAGCAGAAGGCTGATATAGTTACAATCACCCATGAGCACTTTGACCATCTTAGTGATACTGACTTGAAGAAAGTACTGAAAGAGGGAAGCGTTATAATTGCTTCGATAAACTGCAGAGAAAAGCTTCAGTCCCTGACTTCTTTTGAAAAGATATTTGTGAAGCCTGGAGAAGTAGTAGAAAAGAAAGGTATAACATTCCAAGCTGTCCCTGCATATAACATAAATAAATTCAGGGCTCCGGGTTTACCTTTTCATCCCAGGGATTACCTAGGGGTTGGATTCATAATTGACTTTGGAGGTATCAAAGTTTACCATGCAGGAGATACTGACAATATAGAGGAGATGAAGGGTTTCAAGGATGTATCCCTTGCCCTTCTTCCAGCAAGTGGAACATATGTTATGACTGCTGAAGAGGCGGCTTCTGCAGCTGGAATAATAAGACCAGATATTGCAATACCTATGCACTGGGGAGCAATAGTGGGAACAAGGCAGGATGCTGAAAGGTTTAAGAATTTGGCTTCAGATAAAGGGATAAAGGCTACTGTGATGGAGAAGTCTCCAAGCTGATACAACTATCTTTTCTTTATAATTTTATCAATCGCTGAAGCCAGTCTTGAATATGTTTTATTCAGCTGCTCAGGAACAACTTTGGTATCAGAAATTACAGGCATGAAATTCGTATCTCCATTCCATCTAGGCACTACATGCATGTGAAGATGCTCATACCCAGCTCCTGCAGCTCTCCCTATATTCATGCCTATGTTGAATCCTTGTGCTCCATATTCAAGCTTCAAAGCTTTGCAGGAAAGGCTTACAAGGTCCATCATCTCTATGAATTCTTTTCTCTGCATGCTATCAAAGACTGAAATATGTCTGTATGGAGCTACCATGAGATGCCCGCTGTTATATGGATACTTGTTCATTATCAAAAATGTGTACTTTTTCCTTAGTAGAATCAGATTTGTTGCATCATCTCTAAGGCTGGGAAGCTTGCAGAATATGCACTCTTCGCTTTCTGAATCGAGATATTCCTGTCTCCAGGGCGCCCAAAGCCTATCCATTAGATAAGGTGCATGTTAATCATTAAAAAATCTTGTTTAACAAAAGTTGGTAGTTTGGAAGCATAAATCTCAACCATTTTAGCAATGAGATTTCTTCTCCTGTGAATTTTACCAATATTATTGCAACTACACTTTTTACGAGGGGAATTCATGCTTTTGGAGATTAAGAACTTTATAATTCATTATCCATTAAGTCTTTACTGCTGGGAAGCTAATCTCTTGCTATCGAGTATCTTTTGATACAGGAAGCTTCAGCTGAAAAGTATCTCACAAAGGAGTCCCCTTTCTTCTAGCGATTCCAAGTGCTGCAAGAGCATCTTTCTGTATTGCAGCTTTGGCACTTTTTGTATACGGATAGAACATGTCGCTTCTCAGTTTGCTGCTTTCCTCTCTTTTTGAAGTCCCGCTTTCATCAACCATCTCTATAATAATCTGGCAGTTTTGCTTTTGAATCCTTTCTGCAATCCTTTTAGCCTGACTGGCTATTTTCTCACCCCTAGCATCTCCTTTTCCTATCCTGAGTGTGAACCTCTTTACATGAAGCATCATCATTTTATCGATAAATGCTATTGCTTCGTAATAGCTAGGAAATGAGTGAAATGATACCGGGTAGCCTCTGTAAATGACCGCTATACCAGTTATGCCGCCCGGGTCAACCCCAAGAAGAAGATAATCACTTCTGCTTGCCAACAGCCTCTGAAGAAGGGATATCGCATCATGCTCAAAATCTCCATTCATTTCTTCAAAGAGAAAGTAGAATTTTGGATTTATCAGAAATAGCTCTTTCTTTGTTGTCAGTATGAGGGAATCTCTATAGCTTGTAGCTTCATCAGGTAAAACGTCTTTATGAGGTAGCGAGAGCCTTTTAAGAAGGCTGGCGAATTCGAAATAAGCTCTGCCATTCGTTGTTGAAATAACTATTCCCCTAACTGTTTTTAACCCTCTAAGAAAGCTCAACTACAATTCCACCAGGCATAAAATGATAGTAGCAAATTTTGCTATGGCTTCGACCATCACCCCTTCATAATTCAAAAAGATGCCAGATTATTTTATCAGTGCCAAAGACCTGTTTGTCATCTCTATTGAAGTCTTAGAATCAACTGTTCCTAACATTGCCCTTATGCAGTCTACATTTTCAGGTACGACTATTGCTTCCTGGTGGATTGCCATGAATAAATAAAGCCAGCCGTTTGAAACCCTGATAGAATCTTTCCATACTGCTACTTCATACAGGTCTCCTCTGGGCCTACCTAATTCCCTTGCAAAGTCCATAATTCCTGACGTTGAAGAATAGCCCTCTCTGGATTCAATCAGAACAATTCTTGGGGCTTTATCAAAGCCTTCAACAACTTTCTCAGCATCTGGCTCCCTCAACTTGATAGCTAATGCATGCAGATGCATATGAGTAGTAGGTACTTTTACAGCCATAGTTGTTAGGTTTATGTTATGCAGCACTGTCTTCACATCTTCAGCATGATGGCTAGGTAGCTGGACAGGGTCTGGTACAACTGAATCTATTGGTCCTTTCTTTGGGTCGTTCGGGTCTGTTGCCCTTCTTACCAAGGTTGCTATTGCCTGCTCTATCCCTGCAGCATCATCAACAGTTTTAAGAACTCTGCAGAGTGCTGTTGTGTTGCACGAAACTACCCTAACATACTTTTTTCCAATAGCTTCGTCATAATTGCATTGTGCAACGAAGCTGGTTCCTGCAATAGAATGTTCTTCCCCTCCCTGAAAGACAACCTTTTTACCTGCTTTTTCATACATTGGCTTGTTTTCTTCTCCCTTTTCTGGAGAGGCATCTACTACTATATCTGCCAGTTGCAGCAATTCATCAAGAGTTCCTTCAACCTTAAGACCCGCTTGCTGAAGCTTTGCCTTTGTCTGCTGGTCAGATGCATAAATATTTATTCCCCTCTGCATCGCAACCTGAGCCATATAATCTGGAGTTCTCTTAACTATACCAAGCAACTCCATGTCTTTCTGAAGCTTTATGGCATCTGCCACTCTTCTACCTATAGTTCCATAGGCGTTTATAGCAACTTTAATCATGGACAGCATGGATAAAACAATAGGTATCTAAAACCTTTTACAATCATTTGTGTTTAGGGAATGAAATATTGCTTAAGTGCATTAATGAATCCCTCAGGAAAGGTTATCAACCTATGTTTGGTATATTTGCATGCTTAAGATTAACCATTTACTGTGAGTATTTTAAAAGAAAATATTCTCGATAGAGAAGGCAATAATGTATAGCAATTCTTCGTGGACAGAACAACATGACAGCATAAAGAATTTATCATTTACTCCAAATATTCTGTTAGGCTTAGCTGCCTCTCGCTGATGGTTCTTGCCTTCAAACCATTCCTCCTGAGAAACGATGCAAGGTCTGATGAAAAGCCATGGCATGTTAGCACGAGTTCAGGCTTGCACCTTTCGGCATAGCTGATGAGTTCTGAGAAATCAGCATGGTCGCTAATGGGAAACATGCTTAGAGAATCGTTTTTGGTGTATGAATTCATCGCCCAGCCTGTGAACCTTAGCAGAGGTATGTTCAACTTGTGTAACTTTTCCCTTACTTCTCCTTTAACTCCGGTGGTTGGAAAGATTGCAACTCCTCCCCTTTTAAGAGCCTCTATCTGGTCTGGAGAGCTGAGTTGATGCGTCTTTTCAGGAAGGTCTATTCCGAAAGATGAATAAATTCTGTTGTATTTAGCTACTGAACCATAAACATAGAGAGGAGACCAGGACTGGAAAAGATAGGTGAGCACTTGGGATTTACCGAGCGGGTAGCCTTCTATGGCAACACCCCTCCCTGCTTCTATGTATGAAGAGATTAGTCTGTTTGCGTTTTTTAAGACAGTTGCCAATGGTGGAAACCTGTAGATAGGTCTTCCGTATGTACTTTCAATTATAAGCGTCTCACAGCTAACTCTTTTGGGAGCAGGCATAAAACCCCTGGCTCTACCAGCTATATCTCCCGTGTAAAGTAGAGATTGCTCTAGAAGAAAGCCTCTTGAGCCAAGTATATGTCCTGTGTCTATAAGCTCAGCACCTTTGAAAGAATCTGTATGCGAAGATACATGCAGACCTCTCTCCTGAGCTAACTTAACAGTCTCATCTGACGCTATTACCGTCGCATCTCCCACTGATGGAGGTAAATGGTCAGAGTGGGCGTGAGATAAAAAGACGTAATCTGCTTTGAACTTCTTTACAGGGTCAAGGGCTATTCTACTCTGGCCATATTCAACAATTATACCTGCAGGGGAATTCATCACCTTTATTGATGGCAATAGATGCTCTGTCTAGCCCTAGTAATATGCAGTATCTAATCGTTACCTTACTGACATACTCTCCTCGTTGAAGCTCGGAGGTTCTGGGGTCTCCGTCGCCCTCAGAGTTGCCCCTCTGGGGGTACCAGTGCTCCCCTTGCACGCATCCCTGTCTACGTGCAATCTGGACATGCCTTCACCCACACTGTTTTGGGCAGAGTGTGGAGGCATTCCAAACCAGCCCATGGCTGGCTTTATCATGGAAGTATCCTGCATGCCTTCTCCGAAGGACTTATCCACAGGACTTTCCATGAGGGATTATAGTATTACTGTGTATAAATGCTTTCCGCAATTCATCTCCTCCCTAAAGGTCGGAGCTTTCTTGCTCACGACTTGTAAATTCATTCGTAATGCTAAACCATTTTAAGAAAGGACTAGTTTACTTTAAGAATACCTGCTGTATACGGCTTGGACAATGGCGATACGAATAGGGCTGATAGGGAAGACAAATACTGGCAAGACTACCTTTTATAATTCAGCTACACTTGGTCAGGGAGAAATTTCAAACTATCCTTTCACCACGAAGATGCCAGCTGTGGGAACTGCATATGTTATCTCACCATGCGTATGCAGGGAGATGAAGGTAAAAGATAACCCTGTCAATTCAAAGTGTATTGACGGATGGAGATATGTACCTATAGAGCTTGTAGATTTGCCGGGACTGATAAAAGGGGCAAGCGAAGGAAAGGGATTGGGCAATCAGTTCCTTAGCGTTGCTTCCCAATCTGATGCTCTGATACATGTTGTCGATGCTTCAGGGAGTATAGATGAGGATGGCAGAATAGCAGACCCAGGGACAGGAGACCCTTTGAAGGATTTTGAAGAGATAGAAGGAGAGCTGGTTGCATGGTATGTTAAGATAATGGAGAATAACAGGGATAAAGTGCTCAAACTTCTCAAGAGTTCTGAGCCTGCTGAAGCCCTTGCCGAACCTCTGAGGGGAATGAAGATAAAGCCTTCAGAAGTTGCTGCAACTTTATCAAGACTCAATCTTAATGGAGAAGAGTTCGATTCTTGGACAGCCGGTCAACTATGGGACTTTGCAGGAACTCTAAGAGAGATATCCAAACCTACAATAATTGTAGCTAACAAGATGGACCTTCCAGGAGCTATGAAGAACTACAAGAAGCTCAGAGATAGTCATCCGGACCTCATAGTTGTTCCAGCAAGCGCAGAAGCTGAGTTAGCTCTTAGAAAGGCAGAGCAGAATAATCTTATCAGATATAATCCAGGAGACGAAAGTTTTGAGATACTCAACGAGAAAGCATTGAGCCAGGCGCAGAGAAATGCTTTACAGCTGATACAGAGAATGGTTCTGAAAGAATTCATGAGGACGGGAGTGCAGTTTGCATTAAATGTGACTGTATTCAAACTTCTCAAGATGAATGTTGTCTATCCAGTACAAGATGTTGATAAGCTCAGCGATAAACATAACAATGTGTTGCCAGATGCACACTTGCTACCATCAGGTTCAACAGTTCTTGACCTGGCACAGCTTATACACACAGACTTGGCAAAAGGATTGCTATATGCGATAGATGCAAGAACCAAGCTTAGACTCCCCAATGATTATGTGCTTAAGGATAGAGATATTCTGAGCCTTGTATCTGCAAGAAGAAGAGCCTGATAGATGAAATACTCTGTGAATGGAAAAGTCTTCAGTTATTCATTGTTAGATTCAACTCAAGATGAGGCAAAGAGACTTTTTGACAAAGGCGTGCAATTACCATTTTTTGTCATTGCGAAGAAGCAAACTAAGGGCAGAGGCAGGCTTGGGAGGAAATGGGTCTCTGATGAAGGAGGGGTGTGGCTTACATATGCATTAAAGCCGAGTGAAAATGTAAACCTGCTCATTAGCAATTATGCAGCTGCAATAGTTGTGAAAAGGATGGTTGAAGAATATGGTATTAATTGCAGGTTGAGATGGCCAAACGATGTTTTTGTTAAAGGGGCAAAGATATGCGGTATTATCTCTGAGGCTGAATATTATGGGGATAAACCGAGCTTTCTTGCAATTGGTATAGGACTTAACGTTGAAAACGATGTCAGTATTATACAAGCTCCGTACCCTGTTACAAGCATGAAAAATGAACTAAAGGCAGATATTGATAGCAAAGAAGTTGGTGAAAGACTGATTCAGTATTTAGATGATTATTTTTCTAGTATAAATAAAAATGAAGTAATCAGAGAATATTTGAGTGCTTTGCATATAACAGGAAAAAGAATAAAGGTAAGGGTTGATAATTCGTATGTTGAAGGAATTGCAAAAGGCCTTGATGATGAAGGATTCCTTATAATTGATAAAGGTCATAATGAGGTGCATCTAACTGATGGTGAATTGCAGGATTTTTAGTTCGAATTTATTTGTTTATTTACCTGTTTAAAGCTATGACAAAACTATGAAGGCTGTGGACCTTAACAGCGACATGGGAGAATCAGACAAAGAGATTGATAGAGATTATTGCATCCTTGATTATGTTACATCTGCCAACGTCGCATGCGGTTTCCATGCTGGTGATCCATACACCATGCTAAGAATTGTCAAGAGATGCGTATCAAAAGAAAAGGGAGTAGGGGCTCATCCTTCATTCTTCGACAGGGAAAATTTTGGAAGGTCAAGAATTGAAATGCCAAAGGATATGCTCATTCCTGCTATACTTTATCAGATTGGCGCATTGGAGGGAATATGCAAGGCGGAGAAAGGAGAAGTATACCATCTGAAACCGCACGGCGCTCTTTACAATATGTCAGCAGAAGAAGAGGTTTACGCGAATGCTGTGGTTGAAGCTGCTAAGATATCTGGAAAAGCAATTCTTACGTTGCCAGGGTCAAAAGTTATGAAGATAGCGGTAAGAGAAAATGTTAAGGTTTTCTCCGAAGGGTTTGCAGACAGAGGTTACACTTCAAAAGGAACTCTTGCTCCGAGAGGGAGCGAAGGTGCTCTGATTACTGAACCTGATATGGCTGCAGAGAGGGCACTGAAACTGGTTGATGGTTCACCGTTAAAGACAGTTGATGGAGGCTCCATAAGTCTTGAAGTGCAGAGCATATGCATACATAGCGATACCCCAAATGCATGCGGAATAGCAAAGGCTGTCAGAGAGAGGCTTGAAGAGGCTGGGATTACAGTTTTGAAGCTGTCAGAACTGTGAGCTGAACAAAGATGAATGGTATGTCTGCAAGGATAACTCATCTGCTGAACTATGTTTACGTCACATTCTGCGAAGATGTGGAAATTGAATGCAACAAGAAAGTGCATATGCTTGACAAATCTCTTCAGAAAAGGAAGCATGAATGGATTATAGAGACTGTTCCTTCTTATGGCACCTTAGCAATTGTAGTTGATAAAGACAGGGTTAAAGATGAAGGAGAAATAGATGAAGAGATTGCAAACATTTTGAAAAAGGCAGATGTAGAAATAAATGAAGAAAGAGAAATTCTAGAGCTCGAAGTGCTTTATGGGGGAGAATATGGACCTGACCTTAAGCCAGTTGCAGAGGAGAAGGGAATGGAAGAGGATGAAGTCGTCAAAATACATACTTCAAAGGTGTACACATGCTATATGCTTGGTTTTACGCCAGGGTTTGTGTATTTAGGAGATGTTGATGAGAGAATAAGGGTTGAGAGATTGAAGATACCAAGAACCCTGGTTCCTGCTGGTTCTGTAGGACTGGCAGGGAAACAGACAGGATTCTACGGTATAAATAGCCCAGGAGGGTGGAGGATAATAGGAAGATTGAAAGAGAAGGCTTTTGATGTAAACAGACATCCTCCATCTTTGGTAAAGCCAGGTGATAGAGTAAGGTTTGTCAGAGCTGAACAATGAAGGTGTAGCAGAGGTTGAGCTACCAGGCATCTTTTCAACAATACAGGATAAAGGCAGGGTAGGAGGTAGAAGGTATGGAATACCTTCTTCAGGCGCTCTTGATGTGAGAAGTTATTTTGCCGCAAATAAGCTTGTTGGCAATGCTATAAACGCACCAGCGATAGAGGTTATAGCAGGGAACTTTTCTATTATCTTCAAGAATTATGCAGAGATTGCCATAACTGGAGCTAGATGCAAAGCATATCTTGATAACAACAAGGTTGAACTTGATAAATGCATAGATGTGGACAAAGGCTCAAGGCTTTTGCTCAGCATACCCGAATATGGATTCATAAACTACATTGCTGTTCGTGGAGGCTTCTGGGGAGAGGAAGTGCTTTCGAGCAGGTCTACATACGTGCCAGGCAGGTTTGGAGGAAGCTGGGGAAGGGCGCTTATGAGTAATGATATTCTTTCAACTCTTGATATGACTGGAAATGGATATTCAAAACCTTCGAATTTCGAGCTGAGTAGCAGGATAAAGGTGAAAGAAGGGTTTCATCTAAACGAAGGAATAAGAGAATGGATGACAAGCCAGAAATTCATTATAGAAGCGGAAAGCGACAGAATGGGCTACAGGTTATCACCTCAATTCGAATTACCATCTAGCCTTCACAAAGAAATAGTCACAATACCCGTATTTCCTGGCATGATACAACTTACCAAGAGCGGGGAGCTGGTCGTTGTAAACAAGGATGGGCAGACAACTGGAGGGTATCAGGTTATAGGGGTTATGAATGAAGAGGAGCTCGGAAATTTGGTGCAGCTCGGGCCAGGCGCAGAAGTTGAATTCATAATGTAGTTCAAAATTTATTTATCCTTAAAACCCAGCCTAGGTAGCGATGCCTTCCCGTGTAGGAGTAATAGGTATAGGCTACGAAGGCTTCAGACCTGTCGTTTCAGATTTATCAGTTAGAGAATTGATGTTTGAGGCTGCATCTAAAGCCTATAACGATGCAAATATAGACCCGAGGAAAGATGTATCCTCTTTCATCTCATGTGACGAAGATTTCTGGGAAGGTTGGAGCATAACCGATGAAATGGTTCCCGACCAGGTCGGAGGAGCAAGAAGAGCTGTATCAACAGTATCAGCTGATGGGTTGATTGGTATTGCTCAAGCTGCAATGCAAATATCATCAGGCATAGGAGATATAGTTGTGGTTGAAGCTCACAGCAAGGCTGCTGACGTTATCAGTAAGGATGAGGTTGAAATGCTCTCTCTCGAGCCAAGTTATGTAAGGCCAATATTAACCTTAGATTCTCTAGCTGCACTTGAAATGTCCTACTATATGAATGGAAGAAAGCTTGACAGGAATTTGTTTGATAAGATTGTGGCAACTGAGAAGAAGAGGGGTTTAAAGAATCCTAGGGCATCTTATTCAGCTGATATTGATGAAAAGGATGTATCTGAGTCAGAAGAGCTTATCAAGCCATTGAAGAAGTTGGACAAAGCTGAGTATGCAGAAGCAGCTATAACTATAGTCCTTGCCTCCGAATCCTACATAAAAAAAGAAAAGAAAGATGCTGTGTATGTAGATGGTGTTGCATGGAGTTCCTCATTACCGTGGTATGAGGCAGTTACAAATGAGAGCAAATATCCAGAAGCTGTATACATGAAAGATTCTTTCAAGAAATGCTGCAAGAATGCTAAAGTCAAAGAAGATTTATCATCCTTTGACATTATAGAAGTTGATGACCAGTACTCATACAAACTTCTACAGCATCTTGATGCCCTGACTGGAGATGAAAAGGAGAGTGGAGAGATTGCGGAGAATATGCCTGATTATTTGAACCCCAGTTCTGGCAGTATTGCAATAGGTAATTTGATAGAAGCAACCAGCCAGGCAAGGATATTAGAGGCTCTCCTTCAGCTTAGAGGGGAAGCAGGTGCATTGCAACTGAAAAGGGTTACGAGGGCTCTTGTAGCATCATGGAGAGGCTTATCATCTCCAACTGGAGGAGCAATAATACTTTCAAGGTGATAGTGCTTGATGGGAAAGAGAAGGGTTGCAATAATAGGAGCAGGTATGACTCTGTTCAGGAGAAGAATGCTAGAAACAGGAAGAGAAATGGCGTTTGAAGCCAGTAGAGCAGCTTTGGATTCTGCTGGGATGGAGATTAAGGACATTGAATCCGTAGTGCTAGGAAGTGCTCCAGATGCCTTCGATGGTGTGCACATGAAGGGAGAATATCTGCTTGATGGTGCGGGAGGAGTAGGCGAGCCTTATTCAAGAGTCTATGTAGGAGGAGGTACTGGTGTATTTGCTCCTATAGCAGGCTGGTGGCATGTAGCTTCAGGAGCTTTTGATACATGCCTTGTAGTTGCAGAAGAGAAGATGTCGCCTTTGCATCCTCATCCTCAATATGCTTTCTGGAGCATATTTGACCATACTTTGGAGAGACCTCTTGGCACAACACTTCTCTGGATCTTTGCTCTAGAGATGAGAAGGTATATGCATGTTCACAATGTTAAGGAAGAGGATATTGCTCTTGTATCTGTCAAGAATAAAAGAAATGCCTTAGACCATCCTGCTGCACAGCTTGCAGCTAAAATAACAGTGGATGATGTTATGAAAAGTGAACCTATGGTCTGGCCTGTGAAGAGACTTGATGTTTCCCCTCCATCAGATGGGGCAGCTGCGGTTATATTAGCATCAGAGGATGTTGCAAAGAAGTACACTGACAATCCTATTTGGATAGACGGAGTAGGATGGAATGTTGATACTCAATACTGGACAAACAGGGATTTATATTTCCCTGAATATCTCAGACAAGCAGCTTTGATGGCATACAAGATGGCAAAGATAGAGAATCCGAGAAAGCAGATAGACTTTGCTGAAGTGTATGACCCGTTTGACTACAAGGAGCTTCATCACATGGAAGGTTTGATGTTAGCTGACAAAGGAGAGGCACCAAAGCTGACAAAAGAAGGGATAACTCAGAGGGATGGAGACTTACCTATATGCCCCTCTGGAGGATTACTTGGGGTTGGCAATCCGATAGCAGCAGCTGGGCTGATGAAGGTTTGCGAAGTGTTCTGGCAGCTGAGGGGAGAAGCTGGTAAACGGCAGGTAAAGAAGGAAGTAAACACGGGTCTAGCACAGGCATGGGGAGACTTGATGCAGGTAGGCACTGTAATAGTCTTAAGACGATGAAATTATATTTTTTAATACGTAGCTAGGATGCAGAAGACTACAATATATAGGATAGAAACTCTTGCTCTGTAGCAGCTATTAGAGCTGGGTTCTCTGATGCCTCTTTTCCTATGGTCGATGTTGCCGTTGCACCATAATCATGACCTGGGTAGATAATCAATGATGGGTTAAGATGCTTTATCCTTTCAAGACTGGTAAATAGTTGCCTTGGGTCACTTTCAGGCAAATCAGCTCTTCCGCACGTTCCTACGAAAAGAGTGTCTCCTGTAAAAATGCAGTCATTTGTCAAAAAGCAGACAGAATCAGGAGTGTGCCCAGGAGTATGAAGAATATTAAGTTTGATATCTGCAAACCGAAGCTCATCGCCTTCATCGAATTCCATGTCCTTCTCGATCGGCGATAATTTATGAGCAAACACAGGTATAGATAGCTTTGTCTTCAGAAATATGTTATCCATGTTATGGTCGAAGTGTCTGTGTGTTGATAATATTGCCACTGCTTGCAACCCTAGCTCTTTTATTTTACGAAGTATTACCTCTCCTCCGAAAGATGCATCTATTATAATGGCTTTTTTGCTATCATGAACTATGTATGAAAAGTTCTGCATATTTCCTACCAAAAGTTGCATAACATGTATCTGGCTGGAAGCCATTAAATATCACTATTGTTTGATGAGCTACCAATAATGTGTATTCTTTTGTACTTCTTCGATTTGAGTATTCCTCGCGCATCATAAATGAAGATAGTTGAATTTTTACTTATGATTTCCTCAAAATTTAGCTTTTTGTACTCTGAGTGGTCTGTTGATATCAGCAAAAGCTTGGCCCCATCAATAGCCTCTTTGAGACTGGAAGTAAATGTGAAGTCGTCTGTTGCCTTTGATGGTCTGAAGATTGGGTCATGAACCCATACTTTGAACCCCTTTTCTTTCAAATAAGACGCAATTGGATATGTGGGAGATAATCTATCGTCTGAGACATCTCCTCTGAAAGCTAATCCTAGAATAGTGATTTTGTCTCCTTTATTTGCTGAAGAAAATTTTATTGCAGCTTCTGCTACTTCGATAGGCTGAGATTCATTCTCCTCTCTTGCTGCCTTTACAACTGATAGGTCTACTCTCATATCATCAGCCAAATTGCTGATAAAGACTGGATAGACAGGAATGCAAGCTCCTCCTACTCCTGAGCCAGGTCTGTGAAGATGACAAAAAGGTTGTGAATTTGCAGCACTCATAATCTCCCAATAGTCAAGACCTGCTTTTTCACAGAATGATGCCAGCTGATTTGCTAAGGCAATATTTACATCTCTGTAAATCCCTTCAAACAGTTTCTCTGCCTCTGCCGCTTCAAGAGAACTCATTCTTATGATGCCTTTTTTAGCAATGTGGGAATACAGCGAGGCAACTTTATCTAAAGACTTTCTTTCCAAGCCAGCAACTACCTTGGGATAATTTTCCTCTAAATCCTTCAAAGCCCTGCCTTCAGATATTCTTTCCGGACTGTATGCAAGAAAGAAATCTTTTCCTGCTTTTATATTGGACTTGGCCTCAATCTTTTCCTTCAGGAAGCAGCGAGTCGTACCAGGTGGAACACTTGTTTCCAGAACGACCATTGAACCTCTTTTCAGAAAGCGAGCAATATCATCTGCTGCCTTGCTCAGATATGAAAGGTCTGCCTTTCCGTCTTTTAAACCTACGGGCACCGCAATGAATATCGAATCTGCATTTGCAATTGCTTCTTCAGGATCATTAGTCGGGTAAAACCTATCGTGAAGTGCGCCTTTTAATACTTCATCGATATATGGCTCATCTTTGTAGAGAGGAATGCCATTTTTTAGTTTTTTAACTCTCTCAATGCTGACGTCATATAAGAAAACTGTCGCACCCGTACGTATCCAAGCTGCTGCTATCGTTGTGCCAACCCTGCCAGCACCCAATACAGCGACCAAAGAAGGCATGCAGCGAAGCTTACAAGGGTATGACTTAAAAATACTTATTAAAAGGCAATTAACGACTATCTATGTACTGTCAAGTGAATAATGAAACTAATAAATAAAAACGCTTTTACAGGTTCGCTGTGAACAAGAGACAAATTGGCATAAACGCTCTTACTCCCCCGTTAATTTAAAATATAAGACAGAAACGGCACAAGATGATAGAAGGCTGAGAAACAGAAAGGTAATGAGACAAAATGGGTACCAAAGTTGTTGTAGTTAATGATTGCGCTCATGTCTTTGAAGATTTAATTCCTCTGCTTACTGACAAGTTCGACATACAATTTGTTCAGCGCACTCGTGGTCTTTGGTCAAAGACATTGGGGATTCTTTGGAAGATACTGGTTGCTGAAGGAGAACTCTTTCATGTGAACTATGCGCTACAAGATGCCTTTTTTGCTGATAGGCTACGACATCACCTGGATATACTACATGTGCATGGTTCGGACGTTCGTTCAACCATCCATAGCAAGGCTTATGGTTGGATAGTTAAAAGCAATCTACTACATGCCAAGAAGGTTCTCTATTCCACGCCCGACCTTCAGGATAGTGTAAAATCTATAAGAGAAGATGCCATATATTTACCAAATCCAGTGAGAATCGACAAATTTCCTCTGAAAACAAAATACAACGAAGTACCAAGAGCTCTATATTTCAGATTAAATTATGAAGAGCTACCTGTAGACCTCCGCAATTGGCTACAAACAAAGGGTATACATCTAACAGTAATGCAAAAAAATATACCCTACAATAAGATGGCTGAGGTCCTAGAAAATTTCGACATATATATTGATAGGTTTTCCATCCCAAGTTTTTCTAAAACTTGTTTAGAGGCAATGAGTTGTGGTCTCGCAACAATCGATTATAGGCATATAGGCAATCTCGAAGAACGCGTGTCTTTTCTTGCTAATTCCTCAAACGTTCGAACAGAAGGATTGGAAAATAGAAAATACATAATCGAAATCCATGATGCGAACAAGGTGGCTGATTTACTATCAAAGATATGGGAGGAGTTCAGGTAAACTACCCCGCCCTTACGGACGGGGCTTTGGGGTTTCCAGTGGACTTCACGTCGCACCTTCATCTCCCCTTCAGGGTGTTTACAGACCCCCGACCCGTACCTCCCATTAAGGCACGGGCTATGTTAATAGACGCATTTAAATCACGGTTATATACCATAACGCATTTAGGACACCTGTATTCTCTACCTTCTACTCGGCAGGTAACATACCCGCACCTATGGCATGTTTTGGATGTATTCTTCGGGTGAATGTAGACTATTTTGATACCCTTCAACTTAGCTTTGTACTCTATCATCTTCTGTAATTTTCTGAAGGGTAGGGAGTGAAACCTCCTATTGAGCTTCTTACCATTATTGAAGTTCTCTCTAATCCTTGTAAGTTTCTCCATAACTATCACTGGAGAAGGAAACTGCTTAGCATATTCCACAATCTTCTTGGAGATAACGTGAAGTTCGTGGTTCACTATGCTCCTCTCTTTCCCTCTCAACCTCTTGACCACGTCAAATCTTCTTTTCTCCTGTAGTCTCTTCCTGATATTGAAGTACTTATGTCTCACTTCCCTGATTTTCGACCCTTTGAAGAAATTACCCTTGGTAGGTTTGTCATTAACCAGTGCAACTACTGTAGATAAGTTCCTATCACCCGAGTCTATTCCTATAGGTGTTTGTGGTTCATAATTCTTGAAGGGCTTTTCAAGAGTGAAGTATGCATACCATTCTCCATCCCTCTTAACAAGTTCAACTTGTTGTAAAGAGCATTCGCTATCATCTGATAGAGCATCTTCCATCATCTCTCTTTGTCTTTCCCCGAATTGTACTGGATACCATACTCTTTCCCATCAAGCTTGAGGTATAGCCAATATGGTGTTAGTTTAGTATCCCTCTTCACAAGCTTGAATGCACGATAGTTCACCCGTATTGATACTTGATGTATATGGAACTCTCTTCCTTCGTTCGCTTTAGTCAGTTCTGCAGCCTTGTCCCTAGCGGTCTGTGTGAGTGTAGAAGATAGACCGAATCTTCTCCTAGCTTTCTCGTACCCTTTCTGCTGGAGGAGTTTCTTGTCCTTGACCTTAAAAGAAGTGAAGAATTTTACTACTCTTAGGTATTTCTCCAGAACGATGTTTAGTTTGTGTCTCTTCTCTTTGTTAGGGTTCAGAATCTTCCCCTGTACCGCTATTTTTACTTCCGCTTTCAGGGAACGTCCCTAAACTTTTTATTCTTAACTCGCTTTTATAGTTAACTCCCCGCCCCTACGGACGGGGTCTCTGGTGAATAATGAGTAACGAAACGGTACTGGCTATAATTACTACGTTAGATGAAGACCCTCTAAGAACTATTGCAAGCCTAAAGAATCAGACATTGAAGGTTTCTTTAATAATAGTTGTAATAGGCTCAATCGCCCTTTACGACAGGTTGAAGAATAGAAGCTCCGAAGATATCCTATTTCTATATCTACCGCCAGATATGACTGAGCCATTAGGAGTGAGGTTAGCGAAAGCAATCAATTTCGCTCTTGAACAGGTTGACCTGAACAAATATGATTATCTATTGAAGCTCGATGCAGACGTAGTTTTACCTGCGCGTTTCCTTGAAGAAAATATCAAAGTCAATGCAGACTATGTCGGAAGAGCTGGCTACACGATGCTGTTAAAAGTTAAACCTTTTCTAAAGGTATTCAACGGGAGATTCGCAGAAGTTGGAGCTGAAGATAGCTATATAGGTTTGAAGCTCTTGTACAGAGGTTATAGAATTGGTAATTATCTGTTACGCCCAACACTTATGCCAGCTGCTAATAAAAAGCATTCGTACCGGTATTACTTTACTCTTGGGAGAGAATTTTACAGACTCGGTTACGAACCATTACATGTTTTAGAAAAACTCAGATATGGGTACATGGAATTATTTAGAATCTTCGGTTTCTTTGTTGCGCTACTCACCCGATCTAAAAAGTATGAATTTGCAAAATTCGTTTCGTTTGTACAGATAATGAGGATAATTCACGGAAAGACTTGGGCCAAGAAAGCTTTTGGATACTAATTGGACACAGCATTCTTATTGAGGAGTTACTTCTTTTCCCATCGGTATTTATCATATTAAAAGGATTCAGTTATTTGAAGCGATGCAAGTGTTTGCTTTTATTTAGCAAATAAAAAGAGTGTTTCTTAAATGTTATTTACACCATATATCCTTTTCCTATACTGGACAACCCTCCAATAATAGGCAAGGGCAAAAGATGCAATGAGTAAGATTATTCCCCAGACGAGCAGAGGTTTTAACTGGTAAAGGGCTGCCCAGACTCCGGATATGTAAAGAGTATAGGTTGAATGATATGATACTATTATGACAACGTATTGCCCGGGCTGATATATGTGCAATTTGGAACTTATCGTGGTATTTCCATCATACATTGGAAACAGAAAGGATTGTGGCAAGCCCTGCTTGCCGGGTTCGTTGTTTATCAGCTGTATGGTGAGGTTTCCGTAATCACTTTTTGTTGCTATGAGTACTATGGTTGTATTCGCCCTCATAGGTGGGATTTCAAAAGTCTCTATAGTATAAGGGGAATTTGACGATTGCATGTATGGAGGTGGCCCTGTCCTGTATATTTGAGAATTAAAATATAAGGAAGGACCTAGAGCTCCCAGTATGATAAACGTTACTGCTAGCAATCCTGTTGCCAATGAGGAGATCGCAACCTTATCCATGAGGCATACGCCAGATGCTCACATTCTTATCTCTTGGGATTTTTTCAGAAGCCCTGAAGTTGTGGCGCCACTTCCTGGGCGCTATAGGGTATATTGGCAACATCAAAATTGTCCATAATATAGTAACTTGATCCATAGGCATAAGTCTTCTTAAACTCATTATAATGTTGCAAAGAAGAAGATTGACTATCAAAACCTACTGCATATATTGCAATAAAACCCTTATTGGTTAGCAAGACAGCCTTGGCCGCTATTTCGCTTCCTGATACCTGAGTCGGGAAATTGAGATAGTATAGAGCAAGAAAACTTGTCTTTCCTCCCATCGCTGCATATATCGCTCTCTGAACTGTTTCGTTTGCAAAGAGGCTTCTATAATTGCCGACTATCGCATTAATGGCCTGCTGAATATCTGAAGTGGGATTCTTTGAGCCCTGAGTATATACTATAAAGCCTTTGTAGAAAAATAATCTTCCTACAGTTAATTGCTTTGTGACGGTGTCGTTGTTAAATACATCATAAACTGTAAACCCTCTGTAGTATTCTTTAACTACAGTCGGAGTACTATTAAGCTTTTGCAGTATCAGATTATACGCATAGGGAGTTGGTTGAAGGAAGTTAATCTCAGTACTGTTTGCGAGCGGAGAAGAAGGGGGAAGTTCATAACCAGCAAGGAATGTCAGGTTTTTATCTGATAGACCCATTCTTATCTGGTATATGTTAAGAAAAAGGTTGTTAAGACTTGTTATACGCACGCTATCAGCTCCCGAGATGTTTATTGCGCTTGCAGTCATTGCATTGTATGGTATAAGGCTCATCCACTCTTGCCCCTCAATCCACTGCTGGAAACTGGTCATGTTCTCAGGAAAATGGTATATTGCCGGACCGTTCGGGTAAACAAGAAAGATTGTTATTCCAGTTAGGAGGCTAAAAACGGCTACAAAAGTTATTGCAAATACCTTTACGTTGCTCCCCTTCTTGCTTTGAGTCTTCTTTCTAGCCATCTTAACAGCCTTGCATATGATGCAAGGCTTTATGTATTTAACTGAGCATGCAGAAAGAAATAAAAAGGGTTTCTAAGATAATAAAACAGTTGATAAAGACAATAGAGACTATTCTTCTCAAGTCTATCTACTACTTCCTTGTGGTACTCTTAACGGACTCTGTAATCTTCATCTCCTTATACTTCATAACAGGCTATGATATTGCGATTTACTTCTTTGGCCTGCTGGTCTTTTTAGAAACTGCAGGACTCTTTCTAGCTGGAGGTGTCGCAGATTTTACTGAATCTTATGGCTCGGTGAATCTTAGGAATTTCTTTGGAAAGAAGAAAACAGCATATTCACGGGAAAAGCATAAAAAGAACGAGATAATCGGAGCAGCATTAGTGCTTGCAGGAGTATGGTTCGTATTTTTATCAATTCTGATGTTTATTCTTCATATTCAGTAATAGGCAAATAAAAAGTAAAAAATACTTTGTTTGTAATTTACTTACGACGAGCCGCTACAAATATTGCTACTAGTATTGCGAGTATTGCAACCACTATAGAGCCGTAAGCAACATATGTTGCTGTATTAAGCGATGACTGAAGGCTGCTTATCTGACTGTTCAATTGCTGTATTGAGCCTGATAGTGTATTAACGCTCTGCTGCACTCCCGCTACTTGTGCTGATGTAGCATAGCCCTGCAATGCGCCTGATACATAGCTGCTAAGGTTGACCAACCCGGGCGGTTCGAAGAATGGCGTGCTTAGGTAGCTTAGAGAGCTTCTGGTTGGGACATGGCTGAATCTGAAGTAGACTATACCTGGGTAAGGAGGTATCCATGACACGTTATATGAACCGTTGACTCCTGTCACAAATGTAACTCCTGTATTGGTCCATGTTAGGTTATCATAGCTGTACTGTAAGGTTACGTTTGCTGCAACTATAGGCAGCCCTGTGCTTGGGTCAGTTAGATTACCTGCTATCACTATTGGTTTTGTAGGCGAGCCTATGATCTCTTGTGGTGGCGGCGCTGCTGGAGGCGGAGTCGGTGGTGTTACAGGACCAATAGCTGCATAACCTGCAGCCTGTAGTAGTTGAGTTGCTTTGGCTGGGTCGTATGGGTCTGCCACAACATTAGGATTGACCCACTGGCCATATGGAGGTGCCCAATCGCTTGCACCAGGAGTTCCTGCACCAAGCAGAAGGCTGTTGATTATCTGCTGTCTTGGAATGAGGTAGCTGAACGCTCTCCTTATATCTCTCGCAGCCTGAGCCGCATTTGCTGGGTTCGCCTGCCCTGCAGGTGTGGCTGTACCTGTTCCCCATATCGGGTCTCTCATGTTGACTCCCATCTCCTGGAAGCCGAGCTCAGGTCCCTGTATTACATTGGCTCCTATCGACTGCAGCTGTGAAACATATGGAGCTAGTGCATAGTTTGTATCAAGCTGGTTGACAGTTCCCGTCTTGAACGCAGCGATTGCTGCATCGGCTCCGTTGATCCAAACAACATTGTATGTTTGAACTGTGAATTCGCCTAAAGCTCTTAGACCTGAAGCATTCCAGTAGTTATTGTACTGTATCAGATGTGCTGTGTTTGTTGTTGCATCAAAGCCAGTGAAGATGTATGGTCCGTTGCTGAATGGGCCTGAGATTGGCTTGCCGTTCCATGCACCTCCTGGGTCGACAGCAGTAACTACAGTTCCGTTAGGATAGGTATCAGGCCCTGAGGCTGTAGAATATGTTAACTGGCTCCATCCAGATGGGGCAAAGTAGCCCAAGTAGTGCATTGGTAATGGAGAAATAGCTGTCCATGTCTCGTTCATGAAGCTGTATGGCTGAGGAACGTCAAGAGTAAATGTATTTGGACCCGTTGCAGTAACATACCAGTTTGTTTTAGCTGCGCCTGCTGACTGGTCGATCGTTATTGTGCTCCCAGAAAGGCTGATTCCTGAATCTGGAGTGACAGGATTAGTACCGTTAAGGTGACTGTACACGAAGTTTGCAACAGAGGGACTGGAGAAAGTAAAGTGTCCAACATTACCTAGCTGTATAAGCATGCTGCTGACTCCTACGTAGCCTGAGAATGGATTGAACAGAGATTCATAAGTGAAGACAAAGTCATCAGCAGTGACAGGCACACCATCTTGGAAGTTGTTTGGTCTGAAGGTTATTGTCCAGTTCTTTCCATCAGGCGTCGAAGTGATAGAAGTTGCAAGCGCCTTGTAATATGTAAGCGTCCTCGTATCTATTTCTTGTAGCCCTGCCATAGTAGGTGCATACATGAAGAGTGCATAGAATGAATTACTACTTGAAACTGGTAATGGGTTGAGGTTCCCTTGCGGGAAGACATTACCTGCTTCAGCAAAGTTCAGAGTGGTCACGCCAGAATAGTGTTGAATATCCGGGAAGGTAACTTCGTTCCATGTGTTATTTCCTCCATAGTCCTGTATATTAGGAGCCCTTGCAATAATCCAGTTTGTGTAGTAGATTACGTCGTTAGGAGAGTCGTTCTGTACTATTGCCTGAACCTGCCATATATCTTGTCTAGCCTGTGTAAGGTTTGTTGTGCTCTCTGCCTGCTGAATTAACTGGTTAACCTGTGTATTGTTGTAAAGATAATAGTTGTTTCCTATTGGGGCCATGTTATCACATGTCCCCAGATACTGGAATAGCCACCCATCTGGTACTACACTGGTTGAACCCCATCCTATGAAGCCCACGTCATATCCTCCATGGTTGAAATCTGCACCTGCCTGGGTGCAGTTAGCTGCGCTCGTGAAGAACATTCTCGGTATCAGCTCAGAAAAGGTTACATAGATTACTTGAGCGTTGATACCTACACTCTGGAAGGATGTTGCTATAATAGAAGCGTACTGCCTCCTGACTGGGTTGCTTGTTGGAGCAAGCAAGGTCATGCTAAATATAGGTTGACTGGCTGCATATGCATTTGATACCGCAGGTGTTATAGCTCCGAAGAGTATTGAATATGCGGCTACTGCTAAGAATACACCTAGTAGAATCTGTTTTTTAGGTGACATATCCTCACTGCGGCGTGATACGAATATCTTATTTATACTTTGCGAAATGAATAAAAGCTATATGTTGCAAAAGTCTAAATCGTTAGAAGTCAATTCTTATTATGAAATGTTTTGATGTAATTGCATAAACATGTACAAAAAAATATATATATGAAGCAGGTTAATTATATTATGATGCCATACCTTGGAAGATATGCGAGGGTAACTCTCGTTAGAGAAATAACATGGGAGTTGCTGAGGCAGGATAATGAATGGGCAACGAAACCATTCACGATGAAGGACTTTTTAGAAAGGCACGGTAAAAAACTTGAAAATATGCTCGGAAAGATGAGGCCTGACATAGATATAGAAAGGGCTGTGAAAGGCGCACTGCGCAGTCTTGAGAAGAAGGGACTTGTTGAATCAACAAAAAGATGGCAGGATACTGTTTATACAAAGAATATTTATTTTGTGAATAAGTCTCTTGTTCCATATTCATATGGAAGAGCGCTTATAGAGGCGCAGAGAATCAGGTTCCTCTGATCAGGCAAACTTCTTCCAGAAATGACATGCAACCATATGCCCATTTCCTGCGTCTTCGAACTGGGGTTTGACAGTCCTGCATATCTCCTGAGCGTATGGACATCTTGGATGAAATCTGCATGCAGGTGGAGGATTTATGGGACTTGGTACTTCTCCTGGCAAAATTATCCTCTTTGACTTTGTTGTGGGGTCAGGTATTGGTACAGCTGAAAGAAGAGCCTGGGTGTAGGGGTGCAGAGGTTTCTCATAAAGCTCATCGGTATAACCTAATTCAACTATCTCTCCAAGGTACATGACAGCAACCCTGTGGCTGATCTGCCTTACAGAGCTCAGGTCGTGGGAAATGTAAACATATGATAATCCTTTCCTCTTCTGCAAGTCCATCATAAGGTTAAGTATCTGAGCCCTGATAGATACGTCAAGCGAGGAAACAGGTTCATCTGCTATTATCAGCTTGGGGTCAAGGACCAGTGCTCTGGCTATAGCTATTCTCTGCCTCTGCCCTCCGCTGAACTCGTGAGGGTACCTCTCTGCATGGTAAGGCTCCATAGTCACAAGATCAAGTGCTTCGTAGACTTTATCCTTCCACTGCTCTCTCGGTATATGCCTGTGAATTCTGAACGGCTCTTCCAGTATATCGTATACAGTCATTCTAGGGTCCAAAGAAGAGTAAGGATTTTGAAACACAAGCTGCATGCTCCTTCTCAGCTTCAGCTTATCATCAGCTCTACCATTGCTGAACGTCTTATAGACATCCATGCCTTCAAAAAATACCTCGCCAGAAGTTGGAGGTTCTAGGTTCAGTATCACCTTGGCTGTGGTTGTTTTACCACAACCGCTTTCTCCTACCAGCGCAAGAGTCTCTCCTTTTGCAACTGAAAAGCTGACATGGTCAACAGCATGTACCTCTCCTACCCTTTTCCTCCTGACAATTCCTTTTTGAAAGACGTCAAAGTATTTTACAAGGTCTTTGACTTCTAGTAGAGTTTCAGCCAAGGTCAGACACCCTTTAACGAAAGCTCCCTCCATCTGTGGCATGCAACGAAGTGACCAGACTCTGCCTCTTCCAGCAGAGGAACCTTTTCCTTGCAGATATCTATCGCATAAGGACACCTAGGGTGAAATCTGCAACCCGATGGTGGATCTATAAGGTTTGGAACGTTACCAGGGATTGCTACAAGCTCCCTCCTCTTATCAAGGCGTGGAACAGCCTTGAGCAGAGATTCAGTGTATGGATGTTTCGGATTCAGGAATATAGTCCTGGTATCAGCTGATTCTGAGATCTGGCCCGCATAGATAACAGTGACGTACTCTGTCGTTTCAGCTATAACTCCCATATCATGAGTTATTAGAACTATCGTCATGTCAAAATTCTTCTTCAGGTCCTTAAGAAGTTCAAGAACCTGAGCCTGTATGGTCACATCCAGGTTTGTTGTAGGCTCATCTGCAAAAAGCAATGACGGTCTTGCTATCAATGCCCTAGCTATTGCAACTCTCTGCTTCATTCCTCCGCTCAGTTCGTGCGGGTAAGAATTGAACCTTTTCTCTGGCTCAGGTATACCCACTATCTCAAGAAGCTTGATTGCTTCTTCTTTCGCTTCCTTTTTCGACACCTCTTTATTCTGTTCCAGAACTTCTGTCAGCTGACTGCCTATTGTGAAAAGTGGGTCAAGGCTCGAAATCGGGTCCTGAAATATCATACCTATTCTGTTCCCTCTTACCTTTCTCATCTCCTGGTCTTTAAGAGATAGAAGGTCTGTGCTATCAAAGACCACTCTGCCTCCTACTATTTTACCTGGCCTAGGAACTATTCTCATCACTGATAAAGCTGCTACAGTCTTTCCAGAACCTGATTCTCCAACAAGTCCGTGAATCGAACCCTGCTTTACCTTGAATGAAATTCCATCCACAGCCTTGACGACTCCTGCCTCTGTAAAGAAATAGGTTTGAAGGTTATCTACGGTCAATATGTCTGCCGTACTTAATCACTCTCTTAGCCTTGGATTAAGGGCATCTGAAAGGCCGTCTCCTAGGAGGTTGAAGCCAAGAACGAGTATTACAGTCAGCAAGCCCGGAAAGAATGCAACCCACCAGTATATGCTTAGTCCTGCTGCATAACCTTCTTCTATCAGCTGCCCCCATGTTGCCTGGTTCGCGTCACCGAACCCGAGGTAACTTATTACGACTTCCGTAAGAATGTTACCTGCTGTTGTCAGAGATGCAAGAACTATGACCGGAGTCATCACGTTAGGAATTATATGCCTCAGCAGTATTCTTGAGCCGGAAGCCCCGATAGCCTTTGCAGCCTGAACAAATTCAAGCTCCCTAGTACTAAGAATCTGCCCTCTAACTACGTATGTTATTCCGGGCCAGCCAAATACACCTAGTATTATAACTATGAGGGTCAGGCCATACCCCTGAAAGACTAGAACCTGAAAGACCTTTGCAAAGAAAAGAATCAGAAGTAATGTAGGTATAACAAAGAAGACCTGTGTTATCGCCATTACAGCATCGCTTATCAGGCCCTTTGTGTAACCTGCCACTCCTCCTATCAGCACACCTATCCCTACTGCTAGGATTGTAGCTGCAACTGCGACGTAAAGGTCGTTTGTCGTACCCCAAATGGAATCACTAAATACATCTATTCCTGAGGGCTCTGTACCGAACGGATGCCTCCAGCTGGGTGGTTGCCCCGCCTGGCCTTGATAGAGAGCCTCATGGCTCCTTTGAGGGTATGGGGCGAAGAAAGTTCCCACTGTACCGAACAATACAAATGCTATGACTATTGCTAAACCTGCTATTGCAGACTTATTCCTTTTGAACCTTCTCCAGGTTATCGCCCACTGACTTGCAGCTCTTCTTTTCTGTGGTTCAACGGTACTTACTTGGGTTTCCATAAAGACCATCCTATATACTTCAAGTTATTCTGACTCGTGGGTCTAAATAGCCATATAGAAAGTCGAGGATCATCGAGGTTATCAGAACAAGAACGGTTATTATTACCGTTATCCCTTCTACTGTTATCAGGTCAAGGCTTTGTGCAGCCTGAACAAAGTAATAGCCCAGACCTGGCCAGGTTGTTGCAGTTTCAAGTGCGGGGGCTGAAGCCAAGGCTGTTGCAATAGACAAACCTATTATGGTCAAAACAGGGGTTATTGCATTCTTCAAAGCATGCTTCCATATTATCGTTCTTTCTTTTAGCCCGCTTGCGTAGCCAGCTAAAATATAATCCTGCCTTAGTATCTCGAGCATGCTTCCTCTTATGAGTCTGACGAAGGTTGCAACTTCAACATACGCAAGTACGCTCATCGGGATTATTAGATGAGCAATTCTGTCCATAAACCAGTTGCCCCACCAATAGCCCAGGTAACCGCCAGAGGCGCCAAATGCAGGGAGCCACCCAAGACGAAAAGAGAAAAGTATTATCATCATTGTTGCAAGCCAGAATGTAGGCATTGAGTATCCAAATATGGCGATTCCTGTTACAGCATAGTCTGATTTGCTATACTGCCTCTTTGCAGAATAAATCCCTACGGGAATTCCTATCAGCACAGATAGGGCTAGGGCAGATAGCTGAAGGTACATTGATGTCCATACCCAAGGTCCTATCTCGTCTATCACCGGCCTTCCCGAAGTTAGAGAGATACCAAGATTACCATGAATCAGATCCCAGAGATAGTAAAAATACCTTATGTATATGGGCTGGTCCAAATGGAAGTAATGTTCAAGGTAAGCCATCTGCTGAGGAGTGATAACCCTGAAGCTGAGCCTTATTATATCCTTTGGATTTCCAGCAAGAGAGCCTACAAAGTAAATTATCATCGTTATACCGAGAAGTACAGGTATCATAAAGAGAAGACGTCTTATTATGTAATTTGTGAAGCTCCCCATCTCTCTACGTCTGACTAACCTGTGAATTATCTCATTCTTATACTTTGCCTTGTATGCCCAGTAAATAATTCTGCCTGAATGGCGAAGGTGCAAAAGGCTTTTAGTTAACTTCATGAATATAATGCAGCATGAAGAAGTTGCTTGATGGAAAGGTATGCGTTATCACAGGTGTGAGCGGAGATATAGGCTCTTCAGTTGCAGAACTTTTTGCAAGCGAAGGAGCCAAGGTTATAGGCACTTACAATAAAAATAGGGAAAAGGCTTTGGCAACTGTTGGAAAGGCAGAAAAGCAAGGTCTGAGCATTGACATAATCAAGGTCGACGTATCCAGAGAAAATGACGTTAAGAGGTTCTTCGAGAGGCTGGACAGACTCGATGTACTTGTCAACGCAGCAGGGCACTCTGATAAGAGGGTCTGGTTTTCAAAACCTGAGCAGATAAAGTACAAAGACTGGATAGAAGTTCTGTCTATTGATTTGGTTGGACTGTTTAGCTGCTGCAGAGAAGCCGCAAAGATAATGCTTTCTACCAAAGCTGGGGGGAGCATTGTTAATTTCTCATCAGCTGCTGGTATAACTGGCCATACGGAGGGTTTCCCGTATACAGCTGCAAAAGCTGGTGTAGCAGCATTAACCAAAAGCCTAGCATATTATTATGGTCCTGAAATAAGGGTTAATGCCGTTGCACCTGGCAATATAAATGCAGGCTCTATAAGGTGGTATGATGGAAAGGGAAAAAGATTACTTGCAAATGAATCAGCACTGCGCAGACTTGGCAGGGCTGATGAAGTGGCAAAAGCAGTCCTCTTTCTTGCTTCGGACATGTCTTCGTTCATAAACGGTCAAACAATACTTGTAGATGGAGGAATCTGACCACATGTGACTCAAAAAATGAACTATTTTTAAATGCTGTTATTCCAGAGCCTAGAACAATGGATTATTTATCTGCTAAGGTAGCTAAAAAGAGAGTAGGCAATTTTCCTCCGTCGTCGATCTTTATCGAAGATGATTCATTGCACTTTGAGTATGGCCACTGCTTACCAAAGAGCAAGACATGTTCTGTAGTGCATGGTCACAGTTCAAGAATATCAGCGGAGCTGTTTGGAGATATAGGCAAGAACGGAATGATTGTCGATTTCGGAGACGCAAAAGATGCTATGAAGTCTGTTTTGAAGATTTTCGACCACAAATTCATCATCTGCAAAAAATATGCTAAAGTGAGGGGCGAGAGATGCCATGTATCTTTCAGCGGTCCTAACGGACATATAGAGCTTGACCTTCCCAAAGAGCAAGCGATACTTCTTGATAATGAAGCAACAAGCGAAAATATAGCCACCGAAATAGCAAAGCAGATATTGAGCAGGATGCCAAAAGAAGTAAAGGGAGTTAAGGCATTCTTTTTTGAAGGTGCAAATAAAGGAGCAAGCATATTTAGGATGAGGGATGATTGAAAGCTATTTTGCTATTGTCGGGGGGAATAGATTCAGCAACTTTACTCTACATAATGCTCAGAAGGAAATATGAAATAACTGCGCTAACTTTTGATTATGAATCAGAGGGGTCTAGAGAGATTAACGCTGCAAGAGAGATTGCAAAAAGGGCAGGGGTGAGGCATGAAGTGCATGAAATTGAATTTTACAAAAGGCTGAGAAATTCACCTTCATCATCCCATACAAAGATATTTGACTCTGATAAAGGAATATCCAACGCATATGTTCCCGCAAGAAACATTGTATTCTTTGGGTTGGCAGCTGCTCTAGCAGAGAGTGATGATGCAAGCATTATAATGTCAGGGCATAATAAGGGCGACCAAGAAAGATTTCCTGATGCAGATTCAAAGTTTGTAAGAGCTATTAACAGAGTTATCCAGCTAGGCTTAAAAAATAAAGATATAAGGCTGAAGGTTGCAATGCCTTTGAGAAGGTTTAATAAGATTCAGGTTCTTAAAAGGGCTATAAGATTAAAAGTACCTCTTGAACTCACCTGGAGCTGCTACAATAATGGCGAAGAGCCATGCAACTTATGCTATGGCTGCATAAGCAGGAAAAATGCGTTTAACAGCTTGGGAGTAATCGACCCATGGAGAAGGTAAAATTAAACATAGAAGCAGACGTACAGAACGAATACAGAAGCACTAACGTGTACGCTGGGATAGAAAGGTTAAGGGTTATGGTGAAATTTGGCAGCTTCACTTTGCCTGTAGAGATGAGCGTAGTAACAAGAACCAACAAGACCAGAGGTGTCCATATGAGCAGGCTGGTAGATGCAGCATACAAGAACTCTGAGGTAAAGCATATTGAGGAAGGGATGGTAAAGATAGCTGAAGATGTTCACAAGACACAGGGCCCTGCATATGTTTCAGTCAGGTTTGACTATCCTTTTAGAGACCTGTTTGTAAAAGTGAAGATTTCGTTCAAGGGTAAAATGTTTCATTATGCTCTTAGCGTCCCTGGCATAACTGCATGCCCGTGTAGTAGAGAGGTTGCCGGGATAGGGCATATGCAGAGAGCTTGGTTGAGTATAGCCATGCAGAGTAGAAAGTATATTGATATCGAAGAAGTTGCAGTCAAAATGCTGGAATGCTTTTCATCCACAACTTCAGAGCTGATGAAGAGGCCTGAGGAAGGCCTTAAGGTCCTTGAAAGTCAGGCTAATCCAAAGTTTGTAGAGGATGTTGTCAGAGATGCTAGTAAGAGGTTTCCCAATGCGTTGATTATAAAGGCAAGGAGTGAAGAATCGATTCATATGCATGATGCTGTAGCATATATCTGCAGGAAGAATTCTTCTGCATTTTTTGAAGAGATGCTTTAGCGTTTTTTGCATTTTAAAACTCTTCCTTCGCTTCCCTTCCCCCCTCCCCCCCGCTAGCTATGCATGTTCAGTTATATCGCTAGCATAAATTAACATTCAGTGTATGAAGGTTACAGAGGTTCCGCTCAGCAGGGTTGATGGTATAGCTGAGAGAGCAGAATACAGACTGAAAGAGTCGGGTATAACTTCAGCCTTTGAATTGGCTTCATCCCTGCCTGATGAAGTTATGCAGGTCATAGGTGGAGACATGCAGAGTGCAGCTCTGCTCATCTCAAATGCAAGGGCATGCCTTGCAAAAAGGGGTATTATGCTGGAAGACTTTGTAAAGGCTAGTGATATAGCCAGAAGGAAGAACGATATAATATCATGCAGTACAGGCTCAAGAGCTGTTGACAATCTTCTTGGTGGAGGGATAGAAACAAAGGCTGTTACAGAATTTTTTGGTGCGTTTGGGTCAGGGAAATCCCAGCTCTGCCATACACTATCTGTTCTTTGTCATTTACCTATTGAAAAGGGAGGTATGGATGGAGGGGCTATATACATAGATACTGAAGGCACATTCAGGGTAAACAGGCTCTCTGAAATAGCAAAGACAAGGGGTGTTGATGAAGGTTTTGTACTTGATAGAGTGCTATACAGCAGAACTTATGATGTTCAGCACCTTATTGCAGTTGTAAAAGCAATAGGAGAGCAGGTAAGGAAGAATTCCATTAGGCTGATAGTTATAGACAGTGTGATAAATCTCTTCAGGTCAGAATATATAGGAAGGGAGACACTTGCGGAAAGACAGCAGAAGTTAAACACTCTCATGCATAGATTGCACAACCTTGCAGAAGTGTATAATGTTGCAATTGTTATAACCAATCAGGTGCAGGCTGTGCCAAATACATTCTTTGGCGACCCGAACAGGCCTGCAGGAGGGCATGTGCTTGCTCATGGTTCAACTTACAGAATATACCTGAGGAAGGCAGGAGAGGATAGAATTGCAGCTATAGTTGATAGTCCAAGCCACCCATACTCTGAGGCTAAATTCACCATAAATTCTGCAGGAGTCTGCGATATTATGCCAGAGGCTCATGGCTGAACTTATTGGCTTGGGATGGTGGTAGCAACGATAAGGGCTTCTCAGATAAAGCAGAATACAAAGCAATTGAAAATAGGTATAGAACAGATGGATAGGCTGATAGGAGCGCTTGAAAGCGGGAATACTTATCTTTTCTACGGCGATGAGGAATTCATAGATGAACTGGTTCACAGGCTGATGGTAATAGGTGCAAAGCAAGGCAAAGTTGCATACATGAACAATACTGATTACCATACAGCAAAGACACTGCTTGATTTTGACAGAATAGCATACTACGCAAAGAGGGAAGGTGTTGAACCAATGCAAGTTATGCATAGAGTAATCTTCGCCGCAGCGTATAATGAACTAAGACAGCCTATAGTGGCTGAAGCGCTTGAAAAAAGGATAGATGATGATTTTGTTATGCTGATAGTTCATAACATAACAAGATTCCTTGCTGACTCAAAAGATAGGAGAAGTGCAATAGAGGCTATAGATATCTCATTATCAAAGCTTTGGCATATTGCTATGCAGAAGATGCTGATAATGATAATTACCTGTGATGCACTGGAAGCTCGGCATGGAAAGCTCCCCTTACCTTCAGGGAGCAGCCTGATGAGACAGATAGCTAGAGTATCAGTCTTTTTTCGCAGGATACAGAAAGGGGGATATGCTGCTGCACTCGTTAAGCATTATGAGAAAAGGGTTCCTGAATTCGTTACTTTGGCTGGAGGTGAATCCATGATGGGAAGGATGACCCCTTCTTTCAGGCAGGTGTATCAGTCTGTTCTGGAGAGGCTGAGGAAGAATTATCTTCCATTGCTCAGAAATGAGAATAAGAGAGAGGCGTTTGAGAAGCTTGTAAGGGATGCATGGGATAAGGAGCATGCTGCTATGGCAAACTCCCAGCTTCCTCTTGTGCTTGATGCAATGAACCTGACAGCTAACCTGCAAAATTCTGCTGAAATAAAGCAGCTAGCTGAAGAAGTCAAGATGTTAAGAAATGAAGTTGAAGAGCTGAAGAAGAGAATCGGCAATAAAGAAGTGGTATGAATTGGAAGAAGAGGGATGGCTTTTAGACGTATACATAACAAAGCATAACACAGCTGTATTATGGATTAAGCTTCAAAATGGAAAAGCCATAAGGCTGCTTGACAGATATATGCCTACTTTCTATGTCAGAGCTAAAGGGTGGGGAGAAGAATGGGAGCTGAGTAGATTGCTGTCGGAGAGTCAAGCTGTAAATTCTGTGTACAGCGAAGAGAAATACATCTCACTTTCTTCTCAGAAAAAAGAGAGGCTGCTCAGGGTTGAGGCTGCCGGGTTGAAAGAATACAGAAATCTGGTTAGAGGACTTGAAAGGAGTCAGCTTGTTGCTGAGCTGTATGATACTGATTTGAGGCATGTCCAGAAGTATCTTTTCACAAGACTGGGTATAGAGCCAACAAGTAAAGTTAGGTTAGGCTATGATGGGGATAAGCTGATATGGATGAGCAAGATTAATGATGATGATAATGATAATTCCCCGCCTTTTTCTCTTGCAAGGGTTGAATATGAGAAAGAGGGAATGGAGAGAATAAGGTATATTGATTCTTCTGGTGTTGATGAAATAAGCGGAAAAGATATTGCTCATCAGTTGCATAATATTTTTGAAGAAAGGGACCCTGACATAATAATAGTTCCAAAGTGTGATAAGATAGGCTTTCCCCTGATAAAAAATCTTCTCGATTCTGACAATTTGAACATAGCCAGATATTATAATGATGCGGAGCAGGTTAGCCTGCAGGGCTCATGGGGAGGAAGGATATTCATAGGCGAGAGCATGATAGGGCATGCTGCTGAGCTCTGGGGTATTGCTGGGATGGTTGAAAGAGCAAGATTCAGCTTTCTCCCTCTTGGCTTATCAGCCAGATGGTTGAGCAACAAGAGCATAGATTCGAGAAACTGCTTTGAGCTGATGAGAATGGGTTATGCTATACCGAAGCAGGGATACTTTGAGCAGGCAAGGGAGCTTGGAGAATTGCTAGAGAGAGACAGAGGGGGAATAACCATAACTCCTTTATCAGGTATGCTGCACCATAATGTTGCTGCACTTGATTTTGATTCTCAATACCCTAACATAATTCTTAGAGGAAATCTGAGCTATGAGAGGCCTGAAGGTAGCAGCTCTGATAGCATGGGGCTAATATCAAAGGTGATAGAGCCATGGTTGAAGAAGAGGCTGGAGTTAAAGAAGGTTAAAAAAACGCTAGCTAGGGGAAGCGAAGAAAGGATTGTATGTGAGCAGAGAATAGATGCACTGAAGCTGATACTTGTAACTTCTTACGGAATATCTGGCTGTTGCTGGAACAGGTTTGGGAATGTGCTTACGTTTGAAGAGATAAACAAGAGGTCAAGGGATGCCATGCTGAAGGCGAAAAGAATTGCTGAAGAGAAAGGATATGATATAATTTACAGCGATGTAGATAGCCTTTTTGTCAGAAAGGATGGGGCTGAAAGAGGTGACTATGAGCATCTAGCTTCTATAATAGAAGCTGAGACCAACCTGCCTATGTCCCTTGATAAGCATTTCAGGTTCATAGCCTTTCCCAGGCTGAAAAGCGATTATTCATCATCTGCACTGAAAAGATACTTTGGAGTAACTTACGATGATGAAGTTGAGGCAAGGGGGATTGAGATGAGAAGAGATGATGTACCAGATTTCGTCAAAGAGTTTCAGAGAAACCTGATATTTTGTTTGATGCAATATGATAATTATGAAGATGTGTACAGCAAAGGCGTTGCCAAGGCAAGGGCACTTCTTGAGGAGACTATGAGAAGGGTTGCTGAAGGGGATATTCATCAGGAATCCCTTTTCATAGCTAAAACTCTGAGGAAATCAGCCTGGGAATACAGGAATAAAGTGGCTCATCTCTCTGCAGCAAAGCAGATACTTGCTAGGGGTAAGGTGATTGAGGCTGGAGATAAGGTAAGGTTCATAATAAAAGACGAAGATAACCCCAATCCACTTTGCAGAGTTAGCGTTGAAAAAGATGCGAGCTATGATAGAGCAGCATATTGCAGGATGGTTGCAGAGGCTGCTAAGATAGTCTTTGAAGCTGCAGGCTTGGCATTGCCGATAAACTCACCAAGAGAAGGAGCTACTCTGTTTGATTATGCGAAAAATCAACCCTGAAGGGCTTTTTCCTCTCTGTACTGCCATGTGAGGCTTGTAGCCTTGGTCTCAGGTAAATAGATGGTGGAAGCCAGACCTGCCAGAAGTGTAATTGCCGCAACTATGCTAAGCCAGAAGAAGCCATAGTTGTTGAATATAATAGGGATTGTAAAGGCTCCAGCAAAAGCCCCTAGCTTACCGCTAGCTGCAGCTATCCCTTGACCAGTAGCCCTAAGGCTTGTGGGAAACAGCTCAAGAGGGTATACGAACGTTGTTGAGTTCGGACCAAATTGAGTGAAAAAGTATGTCAAACCTAGCAAAAGCAAAAGAAGAAAAGATTGATGTGAACCCATGAATATGCCAAGCATTAAATAGAAAAATGCCATTGAGGCAAAGCCAAAGAGTTGAATCGGCTTTCTACCTATTCTGTCGACTGTGAATGTTGACAAAAGGTAACCCGGAAGTGCAAAGGCAGCAAAAAGCTCAGCTGATAGAGTCATCTTCTGCAACGTTGTTAATGAACCATATATGTTTACAAGTATTTCAGATATAGCTAGAGTTATGCCATAGAATGCAAAGTCCAAGAAAAACCATGCAAGAGATGAAAGAATTAGCCTTCTTCTCATATCAGGGTCTGAGAAGATCTTTACGTAATTTGGCTGTGCCTTCATTTCAGCCTCGTTTAGCTCTATTACTACATTCTTAAGCTCATCAGGAAGCTGGACAGGCTTGTTGGCAACTTCAGCAAGATATCTTGGAGTTTCTCCAAGCTTCCTCCTTGAATAAAATACGATTGCTGCTGGTATTGCCCCTATACCAAGTAGTATTCTCCATGCAGTATCAGCATTTACATGCTGAAGTACTGGAATTGCTATTAACGGACCGGCTATGAGGCCAGCTGCCTGCATCGTAAATACCATACTTACAAGCTTGCCTCTATCTTTCCGATTCGCAAACTCGCCCATTATTGTAGGACTGCTTGAATAATCTCCACCTATTCCAAAGCCAAGTATGAACCTTGAGATTAAGAGAATGATGAGGTTAGGGGAAAGAGCTGAAAGTATAGCTCCAGCTATCATCATTATCAATTCTATTCCATAGAACCTCTTTCTCCCCATAAGGTCTGATAGCTTTCCAAGCACTATTGCACCCAGGAACAGAGCTTATGAATGCAGTTGAGACAAGCAGAGATTGCTCCAAAGTTGACAGCTTCCACAGTTGAGCTATTATGGAATTTGCCACGCCTATTATGAAGAGGTCGTATGCATCTGTAAAGAATCCAAGGCCTGTCACAACCATTATCTTGAGATGAGCCCTTGTAAGAGGTAACTCGTCGATAGATTGCATTTATAATTAACATTATTCTGTCATTATTATAATTATTCTCAACATGATATATGTATTCAATATTTTCTATGTATTTTATGTTGTTTAGCCAGATGTAATTATTCTGCTGATAGATTAAGCGTATATTCTCTATGCTTGGGTAGATTGATGGCTTGATTGACATTAAAATAGTAAATGCGAAAGTATTCGGCTACGATGAAGACGTTAATTGCATATGCATATCTGGAAAAAAGATAAGTTATGTTGGGAGTGATAAAGGCCAGCAGGCAAAGAAGATAACAGACATAGAAGGCAGACTGATTATACCTGGCTTCGTAGATTGTCATACCCATTTAATCAATCTGAGCAGCTCAACAGTTATGCTGCAAGGACTGGATAGAAATGAAGTAATAGAAAAGATGAAAGAGAGAGCCAAGAGTGAAAAGAAAAAAGTGGTAATGGGAAGGGGCTGGGATGAATCCCAATGGAAAGACAAGAGCTATCTTACAAGGGATGAAGTTGATTCTATACCAAAACCAGCAGTGCTGATAAGAGTAGATGGGCATATGGCAGTTGCAAACAGCAAGGCGCTTGAAATTCTTGGGATGGGTGATAGAAAAGACGGGATAATCAGGGAAGAGGAGATGAAGCTGATAAGGAAGCTCCAGTGGCAAAGTGATGAAGAAATAAGAAAATCTTTGGTAGATGCATTCAGAGAGTGCTTTTCACAGGGTATAACTTGTGTAAGGGATATAGTTGATAAGAGAACCTTTGATGTGTATGCAAGATTGATGAATGATGAATTGAAGCCTAAAGTAAGGTTGGTGGTTTATCATGACGAGTTTGAAGATTATATGGTTAATGAAAAAGAGTTCTGGGGTGTAAAAGTATTCATGGATGGTTCGATAGGGGCAAAGACAGCTGCAGTATCAGGATGGCCTGAAAAAAATCTCCTTATCAATAGAGAAGAGCTTAAAAGGATAGCATCAAGGTTCTGGGAGAAAGATATACCTATAGCTGCCCATGCGATAGGGGATGTAGCAATAGAAACAGCAATTCAGGTGCTTTCCAGGAGAGAGGACTTAAGGAATACGGTTGAGCATTTTGAACTTGTTAGGGAAGAATTCCTTTCTGGTATGAAGAAGCTGATAGCATGCTGCCAGCCTAACTTTCTTCAATGGTCTGGTAAAGGAGGACTTTACGAGCAGAGACTTGGCAAAGAATGGTTGAGCAAGAACAATCCTTACAGACTGATAATAGATAAAGGGATAAAACTTGCTTTTGGCTCAGATTGCATGCCCTTAGGTCCAAGCTACGGGATTCATCTAGCTGTAAATTCTGAGCATGTAGTGCAGAGAATTAATATCGATGAAGCCATCAGTAGTTATACTGAGAGTGGAGCATACCTCTGTAAATTTGAAAGAAGATGCGGTGTTATTGTAAAGGGCATGGATGCTGATTTAGCAATATTCGACGCAGATTATCTAAAAAATACAAGAGATAAAAGGCCTTTTGCAACTCTGCTTGAAGGTAAAGTGGTCTATGGAAGTTTGCATGCAGGCTAATTCAGTTTACTGCCAGGCTCTTTTTTCTTAACACCATCAATATGGGTAAGGTTATGGCAAATAGAAGCCCAAACCCAATGCTACCAAAAGGAAACTCTGGTACACTGGAGCCTTTTACAAGTACAAAAGGTTCACATGCTGCAGTAGCGCCTGGATAACCATTTCCTCCTGTGTATTTGACTACGAACACGTAATTCCCTGGCTGCTGATTAGCAGTATTCCAAGCTGATGATTGATAGCTGCCTGCTTTTGTTACCTTTACAGGAGGCAAAGTTGCTATCAACATGCCTGTAGGCTTGCCGTTTGAGCAAGTGCCGCTGTAGATTGAAAATATTATGTAGCCTGAAGGTTGCACATTACCTCCGTTTGAAACTGTCAGGGTTGCTGTATCGTAGATGCTATCACCTATTATCACTGTTGTTGATGAAAGATTTGTTGTCAAAGTTGAATGCCAGGCAAATACAGTTACAGAATTCATGCTAAAAGCCAATATAGCTAAAATGGCCATACAAAGATAGAGCTTCTGCATAAAAAATGAATTATTCTATATTGTTTTTAAGAATTATGAATTAAGAGTTAATAAAAGTGTTCCTTGAAACTGTAACAGCCACAAAAGAGGAATAGAAAATCAAATTTCATAAGTAGTAACAAAAAATTAATTTGGACTTGGTGTGCAAAATGAATATTACATACCGGTGATAAAACTGGACGAATGGCTGCTATCATTGTTGAAAAGCTGAGCAAGGATTTCGGAAAAATCAGGGCTGT